>Ga0065165_1000239_pt1 | contig 94061 bp, 89 predicted proteins | sample AraplaMF_Cvi_mMF_FD_63813 | JGI IMG/M metagenome (GOLD analysis project Ga0065165, IMG submission 63813) | Arabidopsis root microbial communities from the University of North Carolina, USA - plate scrape MF_Cvi_mMF (version 2) (version 3) | ecosystem: Host-associated > Plants > Roots >... | reverse complement strand
GGCTCCCTCTCCCGCACCGCGGGAGAGGGCGGGGGGTGAGGGCCGGCGGCGTTGGCAGTCCGCCAACATCAATCTGAAATTGTCAGGCGGCCTGCGGCCCCGGCCGTCCCGCCTCCACCGCGAAACGCGCCGCGGTGAACAGCTTGCTGTCAGCGTCCCACGGCGATTCCACGCTGCGCAGTTCGGCGTCGAGCCGGCCGGCGCTCAACGCGAAGCGCATGTAGCCGCGCTGGTCGCTGCGTCCGTAGCGCACATGCGGGTTGAAGGGCAGGTGCTTGTCGACCTGCGACTGCGCCATGCCGTGGCTGGAGATCGAGGTGCCGCAGAACTCGCTCGCCAGCACCGGGGCCCGGGCGTCGTTCCAGTCCAGCTTCAGGTCGGCGACGTAGTTGGCGTGGACGTCGCCCCCCAGCACGACCGCGTTGGGCACGCGCCGGGCCTCGAGGTCGAGCAGCAGCCGCTCGCGGGCGAAGGGATAACCGTCCCAGCCGTCGGTCCAGTAGCGGCCCGGTCCGCGCGCCGGATCCTGCTGGTTGAAGCGCGCCATCATCGTCTGCTGCGCCAGCAGGTTCCAGGGGCGCGTGGCGTCCCAGCTGTCGCGCAGCCACTGCTCCTGCGGCGCACCCAGCAGCGTGCGCCGCGGGTTCAGCAGCGCCGGGCAGTCCTTGAGGTCGACGGTGTTGGAGCCGCCCCGGCCCGGCTTCGGACAGACCTGGGGATCGCGCCAGGACCGGTCGTCGACGGTGATCAGCCGCGCGAGACTGCCCCAGTCGTAGCGGTGGTTGAGCACCATCTCCGCGCCGCGCGGGCGCATCGCCTTCGGGAAGGGCTGGTGCTCCCAGTACGCCTGCGCTGCGGCGATGCGGGTCTGGTGGAAGTCGGGGGCCAGGTGTTGCGATACGTCGCCAGCCCAGTCGTTCTGGGTCTCGTGGTCGTCCCAGGTGATGATCCAGGGCGCGGCGGCATGCATGGCCTGCAGCTTCGGATCGCGCTTGTACTGCGCGTACCGGCCGCGATAGTCGTCCAGGCTGCGGCACAGGCCGCCCTCGTGCCGGCGCGGGGCCTTGCTGTCCGGCGCCGTCGCGGACTCGTAGATGTAGTCGCCGAGGAAGAGCACCAGATCGAGCTCCTGCTTCGCCATGTCGCCCCAGGCGGCGTACTCGCCGTGGTCGAAGCGCTGGCAGGACGCGATCGCGAAGCGCAGCGTCCCGACCGCCGCCTCCGCCGCCGGCGCGGTGCGCGTGCGGCCCACCGGACTGCGCTGGCCCAGCGCGCTGAAGCGGTACCAGTACCAGCGGTCCGGGCGCAGCCCCCCGGGCTCCGCATGCACGCTGTGCGCGGTGTCGGGTTCGGCGCGTTCCGTGCCGCGCGCGACGACGGACTTGAAAGCCTCGTCCTCCGCCAGCTCCCACTGCACGGCTACCTCTTTCGGGAGGTTCGCGCCGAGCAGCCGTGTCCACAGCACGACACGTTCGGCGCGCGGGCTGCCCGAGGCGACGCCCAGCGCGAACAGCGGTTCCGTGGCCGCGTCGGCGTGTCGAAGCAGGGCCGGGGCGCAGCCGGCGGCGAGGGCGGCCTGCAGCAGGCCGCGGCGCGAGGGAGTCCAGAGGCAAGTCATGACCCCGGAGCGTACCGCCGGTCGCTGACCGGCCGGTGACCTGTGGCGGGCTGCATCAGGTGTAAGAGTTGGTCAGGCCGGGGCTGGAAACCCGGAAGGATCGTCCATCATTCGCCGCCTTTTCAGATTCGTATGTCGCACTCATGATGGTTGCCTATCCCAAGACGGTCGTTTCCATCGCCGCGCTGATCGCGGTGGGGACGTTCGCCGCCCGTGGAGGCGGTGACCCCATCGAGCCCCAGCCGCGCGAAGCGGCGCCTGCCCCTGGCGCCAACCTGACCGTCGGGCCCGTGCGACCCGGACCCCTGCCGACGGACGTGCCGGTGGGTGCGAAGAAGCCCAAGTTCGCGCTGACCGGCGCGGTGCCGGCGCCGCCTCCGGTGGCGCCGCCGCCGGTGACCGTGGCGTCGCGTCCGAACGCGTCCGTGCCGATGCGGTTTGCCGCCACCGGCGCGCTGCCGTCCACGGTCGGGCAGGCGGTCGCGACGGAACCGGCCCGCGCCATGGCGCTGTACCTGCCGGGACCTTCGGCGCCGGCGTCCTCCGCGTCGTCGCCGGATGCCGCACCGGCTCCCGCGCCCGCATCCTCTTCCGCCGCCGCGACGGTGCAGGCGCCGACGCCCACGCCGGCTCTGCTGGGCGTGGAACTCGCGCAGACGCATGTGATCCCCGCCGGGGGCCGCAGCCTGCAGTCGCCCAACGAGGCCAAGCTCAAGAAGAGCCGCACGCTGCAGCTGATCGCCGATCGCGCGGCGCTGCTGATGCTGCAGCCGTCGGAGACCGTGAAGACGCTGCTGGTCCGGGCGAAGCTGGCCGACGGCCGCACGCTGGGCCCGCTGACGATGAACGCGCCGGCGCTGCTGCCGACCTCCGACGGCGGCGGCGTCTCGTATTCCTCGGTGAAGTACAGCGCGCTGCTGCCCAAGGAGTGGGTGCAGATCGGCGCGACGCTGGAAGTCGGCCAGTCCGATTTCTCGTCGCCGCGCACGATCGCGCTGACCGTGGTGCCGGCGACGACGCTGAAGCAGCACACGGTGCCGATCTATCTCTTCGGCGCGCGCGCGTCGCAGTCCGTCGTGACGGACTTCAACCTGAGCGCGGCGTCGACGGCGGGTTATCCCGCCGACCTCGAATACCGCGAGAAGCTGCCCGTCGCGAAGCTCGACATGCGCATCGCCGGCGCGGTCACGATCGACCAGCTGGCGGTGCCCGGCCGCAACGACGACAAGTTCTGCCATCCGGCGATGACGGTGTCCTCCTGGGCCGACTACCGCGCGATCGACGGCGACGTGAACGCGCGACTGTTTCGCATGGTCAACGACCTGCGCGGATGGACCGCCAACCGCGACCGTTCGTTCGCGAGCGGCTTCTACGGTTTCGTCCAGACGCTCTCGGGCGGCAAACAGGTCGCGGCGCCGATCGCCGGCGGACTGGGCAGCGGCGGCGTGGCCGTCTCCGGCGCCGACGTCCGGCCCGAGACGATCTACTCGGCGGTCTTCCACCGCGAGATGGCGCGCGCGTACGGACTCCCGAACGCGGAGGCCGCCGCGGAAGCCGGCGACGATCCCTATCCGAAGGGCACGAAGAGCGGCTCGAGCTGGGGCTTCGACAGCGTGAAGCAGCAGTTGCTGACGACGCGCGAGTTCAGCAACCAGGACTGCGACACCCGCACCGTCAACGGCGTCTGCTACCAGCGCACCCCGATGTCCGGCGGCGACGAGGACCGCAACGCGCAGAGCTATCGCTGGAACGGGTTCTCGGACTACCAGGCGGCGATCCTGCAGCAGGGCTTCCTCGACAAGCTGTTCCCCGATGCGTCGTTCGACGGCGGCTACAAGCGCTGGAACCGCGTGTCGGGCGCTTTCGAGAAGGTCTCCAGCGACGACCGCGCGCGTGCGGGCGTGGACGTGCTGCAGCTGGACCAGCAGGTCCAGACGGTGATCGGCACGGTGTCGCATTTCAACATCGCGCCGACGGCCAGCACGATGGTGGTGACGCCGCCCTGGACGGGCAACCTGCCGCAACGCCTGGACCCGACGGTGCAGGCCGATGTCGACCGCATCCTGAGCGACAAGCCGGGCGGCTGGAACGGCTACTACTGCCTGAGCAATGGCTGCGACTACACGCTGGTGGCGACGTATGCCGACGGCTCGGTGCTGCGCCACCTGCTGCCGATCGGTTATCGCGACTGGAACAAGCCCAACGACGCGAGCGGCTACAAGCGAGGCGCGAAGGACGCGACCAGCGGCGACAACTTCGCGACCTACGCGGTGAACCTGCCGACGGGCCGCGGCGGCCTGGTGAAGGTGCAGCTGTTCAGCACGCCGCACGGTTCGCAATGGCAGACCCGCTTCACCGCGATGAACGCGGCGGACTTCGGCGGCAGCCTGCCGCTGGTCAACGAGTGGACGCCCGCGGACGGCAGCACCGGCGGCAAGGGCGCGTCGGGCACGACGCAGTTCGACACCGCGTCGTGCAAGGCGGGCGCGACGGTGAAGCGGCCCGCGCGCTGAAGGGAAGCAAGAAGGGCGGCGGCGAGGGCGCTCAGTCCGCCGACATGTTGGCGCTGCGCGCCACCTTGCCGAGCCGCTCGTACTCCTGCGCCGATAGCGTGGCGAGTTCCGCGGCGGTCGAGGATTTCGGCGAGAAGCCGGCGGCGACGAGCTTCTCCTTCACGCCGGGATCGGCGAGCGCGGCCTTCAGCGCCTGTTCGAGCCGGCGCACGACGGGCGCGGGCAGGCCGGCAGGGCCGTACACGCCGAACCACGGCTCGATCGCATAGCCCGGCAGGCCGGCCTCGGCGAGCGTGGGCACGTCGGGCAGCGCGGGACTGCGCTGCGAGCCGGCCACGGCCAGCGCGCGCAGCTTGCCGGCCTGGATGTGCGGCAGCGACGCGGGCAGGTTGTCGAAGGCCACGGGGATCTGGCCGCCGATGAGGTCGGTGATCAGGGGCGCGCTGCCCTTGTAGGGCACATGGACCCACTCCGTGTGGCTGAGCTGGCCGAACAGCACGCCGGCCAGATGCATCGACGTCCCCGCGCCCGCGGTGCCGAAGGGCATGCCCGGGTTCTTCGCGACATGCGCGCGCAGTTCCGCGACGTTCTTGACCGGCACCGACGGCGAGACCTCCAGCACGATCGTCGAGTGCCCGAGCAGCCCGATCGCGCTGAAGTCCTTGCGCGGGTCGAAGGCCATCTTCTTGTAGATGTGCGGATTCAGCGCGTTGGTCGAGATGGCGCCCATGCCGACGGTGTAGCCGTCGGGCGCGGCCTTGGCGACCGCGTCCATGCCGAGGTTGCCGCCGGCACCGCCGCGGTTCTCGATGACCACCGCCTGGCCGAGCGTCTGCGCCATGTGCGCGCCGACGGTGCGCGCGACCAGGTCGGTGGTGCCGCCGGCCGCGTAGGGCACGATGAAGCGGATCGGTTTGGAGGGGAAGTCCTGCGCCATCGCGGGCAGGGTGCCGAGCCAGCCGATGGCGCCGATCGCGGCGAAGGTGAACGCGCGACGCGAGCGGCCGAGCGGGAAGCGGGATGGGGTCATGACGTCTCCAGATCTTGTGGATCCATGAGACGTCGATTTCCCGCCTGTCGCGAAGCGTGAATACCCGGGCGGGCTGCGCGGCGGACGCGCAGATCGCCCGAGGGCCATCACGCGCCAGTCAGTCCGGCTTGATCTTGGCGGCGGTGACGAGGAGACCGAGGCCTCGAAGCCGGGGAAACCGGACTCGGCGATCGTCGGTATGGCCTGACGCTCGCACCCGCCCGGTCAGAGCATGTCCGGCGAGACCTGGGTAATGAGCGGAGCGTGGGTCGCGAGGCGCTGGCAACGGCGCTGCAGCCGATCGGCCATGGCGTCGAGCAGCGCCGGCCTCACGCCGTCTTGCGTCAGCGTCGCCCGCGACTCCTCGAGGGCCTTGGGCATGCGTGTGCTCAATGCCCGGATCCGCGTGGCCAGCGTTCGCGGCGTGAGACCGCATTCGATGGCCATGCTTGCCCACTGGAATGCGCCCAGTTCATCGAGATGGAAGGCATCGCCGATGCCCATCGCGAAGCTCGTGCTCATGTGCTCGTCCGCCACGGCTTCGACGTCCACCAGGTCGTAGGCGGGGGACAGCCTCAGGTGACCCGCGCGTCGCTCGATGAAGAATGACCAGTTCTTCCCATGGGCGTCGGTGTTGCCGACAAGGACGTTGAAGATGACTCGATTCAGTAGCTGAGACCGCATGTCGAGTGGCGACGAGGCCATCGCGGACAGGCCGAACAGTTGCCTCATCGAGGCCCCGTCGCGCAGATGCTTCACCGTGTCCTGATCGCCATAGGCGCGTTCGTACTTGAGCTCTGGCGCGAGGCCCAGCGCTTGGCAGGCGTCGACGATGTGCAGCCGCTGGACCCGTCCGTCCGCGGATCGCTGCCGATCGAAGCGCTCGACCAGCAGCACGGGTTCGGGAACGTGCAGCAGGCGGGTCCTTGCCGTGGGGATCCCAACGGCGGCGGCAAGGCACATGCAGACATGCTCGATGGCCGGCAGGTCGCTGAAGCGTGGATCGAGCGGCGCGGGCTTGAGGATGACCGTGGAGGCGAACCCGCCGCCGTCGGCGAGGAACAGGGCGCCGTCGTTCTCGAAAACCGCGATCTTGTCCTGGAGTCCGGCGATCGACAGCCTGACCCGACCGTCCCAGACGGAGAAAGGGATCTGCAGGCGGCTCCGGATGCGTTCGCTCAACTCCGTGGGCGGCAAGAGGCGCAGCGCACCGCGGTCGCGGTCGACGGAAGGCGCTGGCGCGTCGTCCAGGGCGACGCTCAGTGCGCCAGCGGTCTCCTGCCCGAGGGCCAGCAGCAGGCCCGCGAGATTCGCCTTCGACAAGCCGTTGGCTTGAGCCGCCACGTCCAGCGCCTGGCCTTCCGGCATGAGGTTCTGGAAGAACGCCCGCACGATCGCGGAGCGCGTCGGCGGAGACAACGCCTCGAAGCTCGCCGCACCCGGTGCCGATGCGATGAGCGACGGCGCCATCGGCATCTGTGGACTCAAGGGAAAGGCGCCGGGCCACGCTTTCCAATCATCCGCGTAGTTGAAATCGAAGAGCGCGCTGGCGGGGTCATGCGCGAGCGTCCCGACGCGACGGTCCGCCGCATGGATCGCGAGCCGGATCACTGCGTGGAACCCTTCGTGCGCAATGTGTGTCCGCCGCTGGGGCCGCCCCAGGGCGTGGGATCGGTCACGCGCAGATGCTGGAGCGCGTTGGCGGCCTCATAGTGCGTTGCCAGCGGCGCCGTGAAGCAGGCGACACCCAGCTCTCGCGCGACCCGCAGCGCGGTACCCAGCGCCACGGTTCCCTTGCCCCCCTCGAGATCGCCCATCGTCGCCTTGCTGATGCTCAATGCCTCGGCAGCAGCTTCAAGGGTGATGCCGGCTGCCGTGCGGGCGGCGCGGATGGCCTGTCCGAAGCTGATGGCGTCCTGCACCATCGGATCGGGAAAGGGTTCACGGACGACTTTGCGCATATTTCCACCTGCTTTGGCGGGACTATACGCCTGTTCTTGTCGCTTTGAAATTATCCGGATGCTTTGGCATTCTTTTAATGACTTCGCCGGACAACTAATGTATACGGATGGTTTGGCAGGTTTTTACGATTGCGGGTGCTTATGCGCCCCTCACATCGACTCGTCCAGCATCTTCCGGTAGTCGCTCGCCGAGGCTTCGCGCGGATTGGTCTTGTGGCAGTGGTCGTGCAGCGCGCGGTCGACGATCTGCTCATACAGGTCGACCGTCACTCCCATCGCGCCGAGGCCCGCGGGCAGGCCCAGCCGCTGGTTCAGCGCCTTGACCGCGCCGGCGAGCTCGTCGGCCGGCGTGCCTTCCTGCAGATTCATCGCATGGCCCATGCGGGCGATCTTGTCGTCCCGCCGCATCGACTCGTGCATGCCGTTGAAGCGGATCACCGCCGGCAGGAACACCGCGTTCAGCGTGCCGTGGTGCAGCTTCGGCATCAGCCCGCCGAGCGCGTGGCTCAGCGAGTGCACGCAGCCCAGGCCCTTCTGGAAGGCGAGCGCGCCCATCGTGCTCGCGGCCATCATGTCCAGCCGGGCGTCGAGGTCGTCGGGATGCGTGGTGGCGCGTTCGATCTGGCGCCAGCCGCGGCGCAGGCCCTCGAGCGCGATGCCGTCGGCCGGCGGATTGAAGGCCGCCGACATGAAGGTCTCCATGCAGTGCGCGATCGCGTCCATGCCGGTCGCCGCCGTCAGCGACGCGGGCAGCTTGCGCGTCAGCTCGGGATCGCAGATCGCCGACTTCGGCATCAGCTCCCAGTTGTGGAAACCGAGCTTGCGGCCGTCGTCGACGATGATGATCGCGCCGCGCGCGACTTCGGACCCGGTGCCCGCCGTCGTCGGCACCGCGATCAGCGGCGCGGCCTTGGGCGTGATGTTGCCCGCGCCGCCGAGGATGGTGGCGTAGCGCGTCAGCGGGCCGTCGTGCGTCGCGGCGATCGCCACGCCCTTGGCCAGGTCGATGCTGGAACCGCCGCCGATCGCGATCAGTCCGTCGCAGCCCTGGGCGCGGAACAGCTCGACGGCCTCGCGCACGGCGGCCTCGGTCGGGTTGGGCGGCGTGCCGTCGTAGACGGGCAGGGCGGCCGCCTCGATCGGGGAGCCGGCCCAGGCCTCGAGGACCAGGTCGAGCACGCCGGCCGCGCGCACGCCCTTGTCCGTGACGACCAGCGGCCGCGAGATGCCCGCGCGCACGCATTCCGCGCCGATCAGGCGGCGCGCGCCGGCCTCGAGGTGGATGTGGGTCAGGTACTGGATCAGGGCCATGGGCGGAGTCCTCTGTAGTCTGGGAAAATCCCGCGATTGCGGCTTGACAGACAGTCGAGCCTACGCCCTGGAGTTCCCGTTGAGTAGCACCTTGTTGACACCGCGGATGGCCGCGGTGCTCGAGCGCATCCACCGCGCCAACCGCCCGTCCTTCCACAGCCTCACGCCCAAGCAGGCCCGCATCGCGTACCTGATGGGCGCCGAGATCCTGGACCTGCCGCGGGCGCCGCTGCCGCGCATCGAGAACCTGGCAATTCCAGGACCCGGCGGCGACATCGCCGCGCGCCTGTACGCGCCGCTCACGCGCGAGGACGCCGCCGCGCGCGACCCGCGAGGACTGCCGGTGCTGCTGTACTTCCACGGCGGCGGTTTCGTCATCGGCAGCCTGGAGACCCACGACAGCCTGTGCCGTCAGCTGGCGCTGCGCAGCGGCGCGGCGGTGGTCGCGGTCGACTACCGCCTGGCGCCCGACCATCCATTCCCGGCGGCGGTCGACGACTGCTGGGCCGCGCTCGAATGGCTGGCCGGCGCCGCGCCGGAACTCGGCCTGGACCGCGCACGCATCGCCGTCGGCGGCGACAGCGCAGGCGGCACGCTGGCCGCGGTGACGGCGCTGCATGCGCGCGACATCCGCGAGCGGCTCGGCGTGTCGCTGGCGATGCAGCTGCTGATCACGCCCGGCGCGACGGCGCATGCGGACACCGATTCGCACCGCCGTTTCGCCAAGGGCCATCTGCTGGACGCCGACACGATCGCGTGGTTCTTCAACCAGTACATCCCGGCGGAGCGTCGCGAGGACTGGCGCTTCGCGCCGCTGCAGGCCGAGGACCACGAGGGGCTGGCGCCCGCCTGCCTGATCCTGGCCGAGGCCGATCCGCTGATCGATGAGGGCATCGCCTATGCCGACCTGCTGCGCGCCAACGGCAACGAGGTGCGGCTGGAGCTGTACCGCGGCGTGACGCATGATTTCATCAAGATGGGTCGTAGCATTCCGGAGGCCGAGCAGGCGCTGGACGACTGCGCCGATGCATTGCGCGGGGCCTTCGGCCTGCCGGCGCCGGCCCTGGACACGACGACCTCCTCGACCCCGACCGGGGCATCCGCATGAGCACCACCGCGCCCGACGTCATGACACGCGACCGCTTCCGCTTCTTCGAACGCCTGCGCGTGCGCTGGGCCGAGATCGACGCGCAGCAGATCGTCTTCAACGGCCACTACCTGACCTACTTCGACACGGCGGTGGGCGGCTACTGGCGCGCGCTGGCGCTGCCCTACGCGCCGACGATGCAGGCGCTGGAGGGCGACCTGTTCGTGCGCAAGTCGACGATCGAGTACCTCGGCTCGGCGCATTACGACGAGCTGCTCGACATCGGGGTGCGCACGGAGCGCGTGGGAACGAGCTCGTTGACGGTGACCTGCGCGGTGTTCCGCGGCGACGAGTGCCTGGTGCACGGCGAGCTGGTCTATGTCTTCGCCGATCCGGTGGCACGCGTGCCCAAGGCGGTGCCGCAGGCGCTGCGCGAGCTGCTGCTGGGCTTCGAGCGCGGCGAGGCGATGACCGAGGCGCGCGTGGGCAACTGGGCGACGGTGGGCGAGGACGCGCATCGCATCCGGCAGGCTGTCTTCGTCGAGGAACAGAAGATCCCCGCCGAGATGGAATGGGACGCCGCCGACGAGAGCTGCACGCATGCGGTGGCCTACAACCGGCTGGGCCGGCCGCTGGCGACGGGCCGGCTGCTGGAGCACGTGCCAGGTGTTGCCAAGATCGGGCGGATGGCGGTGCTGTCGCCGATGCGGGGCAGCCGCGTCGGCCGACAGGTGCTGGACGCGCTGATGCAGGCCGGCCGCGAGCAGGGCTACCGCGAGGTGCTGCTGCACGCGCAGCTCAGCGCCGAAGGTTTCTACACGCGTGCCGGGTTCCAGCGCCGCGGTCCCGTCTTCGAAGAGGCCGGCATCGCGCATGTGGAGATGGTGCGCGGCCTCTGAGCGCCGCGATCGACCGCACCGCCCACCAGCGTCTTCCCCTTGGCCTGTGCGTGGGTGAATTCCCTGACACCGTTCGTCGATTGATTCAAATAAATTCGTTAATAACGAGTTTATCCATCAGACGAAAGCCATGCACATGTCCTTGCCGCCGCTGCGTCGGTTGCTCCCGTTGCTGTTGGGTCTTGCCGCCACGACGGCTCACGCCGATGTCCGCCTTGCCCAGGTGTTTGGAGATCACATGGTGTTGCAGCGGGACCAGCCCATCCGCATCTGGGGTTGGGCCGCACCCGGTCGCACGCTGACGGTGTCGCTCGCCGGCAGGCAGACCGTCGCCAAGGCGGGAAACGACGGTCGCTGGACCGCGCAATTGCCGGCCATGAAGGCCGGCGGGCCGCACCAGTTGCGAGTGACCGGCGACGGTGAAGCCACGCGCCGCGACATCCTCATCGGTGACGTGTGGCTGCTGGGCGGTCAGTCCAACATGGAGTGGCCGCTGTCGGCCACCGACACCGGCGCACAGGAGACAGCCGCGCCGCAGAACGCGCAACTGCGCCACCTCCGGGTGCCGCTGCGCGCCAGCCTGCGCCCGGAGGCCGACATCGCGCCGGCCGGTTGGGTGGTCGCCGAGGCCGGCAAGGTGGGCGAGTTCAGCGCCGTCGGCTACCACTTTGCGCGCCAGATCCAGACGACGCTGGGTGTCCCCATCGGTCTGGTCAACACCTCCTGGGGCGGCTCGCACCTGGAGACCTGGATGCGGCGCGAAGCCGCCCTGGCCGACGCCGACCTGGCGCCGTTCGTCAAGGACCTGCCCAACGACAACGCCGGCTTCGTGCAGTCGCTGCGCCAGCGGCTGGGCGCGCGCGTGTCGGCCTGGCAGCCGGGTCTGTCCTGGCAGGGGGTGGATGCCAGCGGCTGGTCGAGCGCCGACGACGGCGTGGACGCCCAGTGGCCCACGCTGCAGGTGCCGGGCATGTGGGAAAACCAGGGGCTGCACGACCTGGACGGCGTCGTCTGGCTGCGCCGCAAGATCGAGCTGAACACTGCGCAGGCCGCCGGCGCGGCCACACTGCATCTGGCGAAGGTCGACGACTGCGACGAGGTCTGGGTCAACGGCCAGAAGATGCAAGGACATTGCGATTTCACCCAGCCGCGCGTCCACCCACTGCCCGCCGGCCTGCTGCGCGCCGGCGCGAACTGGATCGCCGTGCGCGTGACCGACACGGGCGGCGGCGGGGGCATCGATGGGGATGCCGCCGACGTACGGCTGGACACGCCTGCCGGCACGGTGCCCCTGGCGGGCGCCTGGCGCGCTCGAGTCGAGAAGGTGACGATGCCCAGCGGCCTCACGGCCAACGACGCGCCGACCTTGGCCCACAACGGCCTGATCGCGCCACTGGGCGGCTTGTCTTTCCGCGGCGTGCTCTGGTACCAGGGCGAAAGCAACACCAGCCGCGCGGCGGCCTATGCCGACGGCTTCCGGCGGCTGATCATCGACTGGCGCGCGCAGTTGCGCCAGCCCGGCCTGCCGTTCTTCTTCGTGCAACTGGCGTCCTTCCGGCCGCTGACGAACAACCGGCCCGGGCATGGCGGCTGGGCTGAGCTGCGTGACGCGCAGGCCCAGGCGCTCACGCTGGCGCATACCGGCATGGTCGTGGCCATCGACGTGGGAGACGCCAACGACATCCACCCCCGCGACAAGCGCACGGTGGGCCAGCGCCTGGCGGGCGTGGCGCTGCACGACATGGCCTTGCGTGCCGAACCGGCCAGCGGCCCGCAGCTGGTCGGCTCGGAAGTGCGCGGCGGCGAGATGCGGCTGCGGTTCCGGAACACCGGTGGCGGTCTGCGCACCGCCCTGGCCGGTGAGGCGTTGCGCGGCTTCGTGCTTGCAGGCACGGATCGCCGGTTCGTGACGGCCACTGCGCGCATCGACGGCGATACGGTGGTGCTGAACAGTCCGCTCGTGCCGCAACCGGTGGCCGCGCGCTACGCGTGGATGGACAACCCCAGTCAATCCAATCTCGTAGGCGGAGACGGTCTCCCCGCCGCCCCGGCGCGCAGTGATACCTGGGCGCTGGAGTCGGCGGGCAGGCGATTTCCGCAATGAAGGCGGTCCCGGCCGCCGAGACTGCGGTTGCGTCAGACCCTGGCAACGCGTGAAGCGGCGGCCCTCGTCGCCCCGACTCTCCGCCAGCCCTTCACGACGACCGGGGTCAGTTGTTGTCCCCCCCACCACTTCCCCAAGTTTGTTGCTATCCAAGCCATTAGAAATTGCAAATGGCTCAATGAAGGTCGATAGCAAATACTGACCCCGCCTCTGAAGAGAGAGGACGGAAGCCCGCGGCGCGAGGACGATTCGATGCCGCGCGAACGCGGGATCAGCAGCAAATCTGGAGAAGCGATGAGTGAAGAAGGCAAGTGCCCGGTGACGGGCCATGGCGGCGCACGTGCGCCCGCGGCTCGGACCAACCGCGATTGGTGGCCCAACCAGTTGAACCTGGCCGTACTGCGGCAGCTCTCGTCCAAGTCCGACCCGCTGGGGCAGGACTTCGACTACGCCGCGGAGTTCAAGCGCCTCGACCTCGCGGCCGTCAAGCGCGACCTGCATGCGTTGATGACGGACTCGCAACCCTGGTGGCCCGCCGACTTCGGCCACTACGGTCCGCTGTTCGTGCGCATGGCCTGGCACAGCGCCGGCACCTACCGCACCGCCGACGGCCGCGGCGGCGCGGGCGGCGGTCAGCAGCGCTTCGCGCCGCTGAACAGCTGGCCCGACAACGGCAACCTCGACAAGGCCCGCCGCCTGCTGTGGCCCGTCAAGCAGAAGTACGGCCAGAAGATCTCCTGGGCCGACCTGATGATCCTGGCCGGCAACGTCGCGCTGGAATCGATGGGCTTCAAGACCTTCGGCTTCGCCGGCGGCCGCGTCGACCAGTGGGAGCCCGAAGACCACATCAACTGGGGCGCCGAGGCCAAGTGGCTCGACGACCAGCGCTACAGCGGCGACCGCGAACTGGCACGGCCGCTGGCGGCCGTGCAGATGGGCCTGATCTACGTGAACCCGGAAGGCCCCAACGGCAACCCGGATCCCCTGGCCGCCGCGCGCGACATCCGCGAGACCTTCGCCCGCATGGCGATGGACGACGAGGAGACCGTCGCGCTGATCGCCGGCGGACACACCTTCGGCAAGGCGCACGGCGCGGGCCCCGCGTCGCATGTCGGCGTCGAGCCGGAAGGCACCGAACTCGCCGCGCAGGGCCTCGGCTGGGCGAACAGCTTCGGCAAGGGCCACGGCGGCGACGCCATCACCAGCGGCCTCGAAGTCACCTGGACCACCCGGCCCACCCAGTGGACCAATGAGTTCTTCGAGCACCTGTTCGGCTTCGAATGGGAGTTGACGAAGAGCCCGGCCGGCGCCCACCAGTGGCGGGCGAAGGACGGCGCGGGCGCGGGCACCATCCCCGACGCGCACGACCCGGCCAAACGCCATGCGCCGACGATGCTGACGACCGACCTGTCGCTGCGCGTCGACCCGGCCTACGAGAAGATCTCGCGCCGCTTCCTGGCCCATCCCGAGCAGTTCGCCGACGCCTTCGCCCGCGCCTGGTTCAAGCTGACCCACCGCGACATGGGGCCGCGCGTGCGCTACCTCGGCGCCGAGGTGCCGCAGGAGGTGCTGCTGTGGCAGGACCCGATCCCGGCGCTCGACCATCCGGTCATCGACGAGCGCGACATCGCGACGCTCAAGGCCCGCGTGCAGAGCTCGGGACTGACCGTGTCGCAGCTGGTGTCGGCGGCCTGGGCCTCGGCCTCGACCTTCCGCGGCTCGGACAAGCGCGGCGGCGCCAACGGCGCACGCGTGGCGCTCGCGCCGCAGAAGGACTGGGCCGTCAACGATCCCAGCCAGCTGGCGGACGTGCTCGCGGTGCTCGGCGCCATCCAGCGCGGCTTCAACGCCGACCAGGCCGGCAGCGGCAAGAAGGTCTCGCTGGCCGACCTGATCGTCCTGGCCGGCGGCGCCGCCGTCGAACAGGCCGCCAAGGCCGCGGGCCAGACGGTGACCGTGCCCTTCACGCCCGGTCGCACGGACGCGACGCAGGACCAGACCGACGTCGAGTCCTTCGCCGTGCTGGAACCGGTCGCCGACGGCTTCCGCAACTACCAGAAGTCGACGTTCACCGTCTCGGCGGAGGAGTTGCTCGTCGACAAGGCGCAGCTGCTCACGCTGAGCGCCGCGGAGATGACCGTGCTGGTGGGCGGCCTGCGCGTGCTCGGCGCCAACGCCGGGCAGAGCGCGCACGGCGTGTTCACCGATCGGCCCGAGGTGCTCAGCAACGACTTCTTCGTCAACCTGCTGGACATGACGACGAAGTGGCAGGCGAGCGCCGCGGACGCCGACGTGTTCGAAGGACGTGACCGCGAGACGGGCCAGCCGCGCTGGACCGGCACCCGCGTCGACCTGGTCTTCGGCTCGAACGCGGTGTTGCGCGCGCTGGCCGAGGTCTATGGCAGCACCGATGCGCAGCCCCGGTTCGTCAAGGACTTCGTCGCGGCCTGGACCAAGGTGATGAACCTGGACCGTTTCGATCTGGCCTGAGCGACGGCGCAAGGGCACGGGCGCGATGAGCGCGCCCTGAAGCAGCGGCGAGGGGGCCGGTCGGCGAGTCCGGCCGGCCCCCTCGTCCGCCATCCGCGCTCCCTCGACGGATCGCGGCGTCACGACAGGCCCTCGAGGGCCAGAGGAGACAGGCATGACGATGCAACGCTGCGTGCTTGCGGCGCGGATGCCTCGTGGCGAAGCCGTCGCCGAGGGGCCGGGCGACGCCTGCCGCGAAGTGCGCGCCTTGTGGGTTCGCGTGCTGGTCCAGCTGCGCCAGCTCGGCGAGACCTGCTCCCGGCCCGAGGCGCAGCAGCGCCTCAGGCGCATCGGCGTGCGACGTCCCGATGCGCTCGTGGACGGCCTCGCCGGCGAATTCCAGCGCACGCATCAGACCTCCGCGATGGGCTGCTGCCCGCCGCCGTCGATCGAGCACCTCGTTCCCCTCGAGACCCTCGTCGCGGTCGAGTCGTTGCTGCCGGTCGAGGCCTTCGCGCCGGATGAGGCCGGGGCCGCAGGAGCGGCACTCGACCGGGATTTCGACGCGCTCGCCGCGACCTATGCGCGACTGTTGGAACGACTGGCGCCGCCAGCCGGCAGCCATCGCCACACCTGGCTGGACAGCCGCGTGCGCGTGCACCTGGCCCGGGCCGAGGCGCTGCGGCGCGCGCTCTGACGGACATCGGCAGCGATCGCATCGCGAATCGTACGCAGGTCGACACGCCGCTCGCCGGGTCGCTCGCCGCGTCGCTGGCATCACGCGCTGCATCCAAACGGAAGCGGTCGCCGTAAGTGGATGATGTGCGGGCTCGATGCCCACGCTTTCATGCCGCGCAGGCTCCGGATCGGGCCGGCGCGACGCCACTGACACGTCCTTTCGAGGAGATCGCCATGCCGCGACTGACTGCCACCGCCACCGTCCTGTCCACCTTCGTCCTTGCGACGCTTGCCGCCGTCGCCACCTGCGCGACGGCCCAAGCCTCCCAGCCGCCCGCGGACGTGCTCGCACGCCTGCCGGACCCGACGGCCGCCGTCGCGCTGAAGGACCCGGAGATCCCCGCGGCGCTGCGGCCCGCGGACGGTGCGCGGATGCTGCTGCGGGTGCATGCCGTCGGCGTCCAGATCTACGAATGCGCGGCCGGCAAGGACAGCGCCTGGGAGTGGCAGTTCCGCGGGCCGGAGGCGACGCTGACCGACCTGCGGGGCGCCAAGGTCGGCGACCACGGCGCCGGGCCGTTCTGGCGGCTGGAGGACGGGTCCCGCATCGTCGGGCAGGTCCAGGCGTCGGCGCCGTCGCCGATGGCCGGCGCCATCCCCTGGCTGCTGCTGACGATGAAGTCGCGCAGCGGTGCCGGCGCGCTGGACGCGGTCGAGGCCGTGCAGCGCATCAACACGGTGGGCGGTGTCGCGCCGCCGCCGCAGGAATGCGTCTCCGTCTCGCCGGGCAGGACCGTCCGGGTGCCGTATACCGCCGACTACCTCTTTTGGGGTGGGGCCCCGTCGCGGTGATCGCGTTCTTGACCGATCATCCCGGGTCCTCGCAGTGACTCCCGGCGATGCAAGCGAATCAAGACCTTCCCCAGTTGATGGCCCGCGTGGCCTTGCGCGATCGAGCGGCCTTCGAGCAGCTCTATCGCGTGACCAGCGCGCACCTGTTCTCCGTCTCCCTGCGCGTGCTGCGCCATGAGCAGCGCGCGGAGGAGAACCTCCAGGAGGCCTACGTGAGCATCTGGCATCACGCGCAGACCTATCGGCCCGACGCCGGCACGCCGATGACCTGGATGATCAACATCGTCCGCAACAAGGCCATCGACCTGCTGCGCGCGCGCCGCAACGAGGACGAGCACGCGGCCGAACTCGACGAGGACGCGCTCGCCGTGCCGGCCGACGCCGCCGGCGAGCCGCTGCAGCTGCTCGAGCAGAGCCTGGTCGACGCGCGCATCGGCGCCTGCATGCAGGCGCTGTCGCCGCAGCAGCGCCAGGCGCTGGCGCTCGCGTACTACCGCGGCATGGTCCACAGCGAGATCGCCGATGCGCTGCAGGCGCCGCTGGGCACGATCAAGGCCTGGGTGCGGCGCGGGCTGGACCGCCTCAAGGCCTGCCTCGAAGCCGGTGGAGTGGCCACGCCATGAACTACCACCGCCCCGAACTGCTCGATCACCTGGCGCGCGAGTACGCGCTGGGCACCTTGCAAGGGCCCGCGCGGCGCCGCTTCATCGCGCTGATGCGGGATTCGTCGGCGATCGCCGCCGCCGTCGCCGCCTGGGAAGCGCGACTGGCCGTGATGGAGCGCGCGCCGGTGCCGGTGCCGCCGCCGGTGTCGACCTGGCGCGGCATCGAGCAGCGCCTGTTCTCCAAACCCACTGCCGCGGCGATCAAGGGGGCGTCGGAACGCGCCACCACCGATGACCGGCGCGCGGGCAGCGGCGGATCCGGCGCCGGCAGCCTCTGGTGGCGCTGGCTTTCCGGACGAACGCTGGGCGGCGCCATCGCCGGCCTGCTGGTCGCGATCCTGGTCGTCAAGACGATGCCGGGCACGGTGGGTCTGGCGCCGGTTTCCGACGGGCTGCCGGCCAGCTATGTCGGCGTGCTGAGCGCCGGCGACGACCCCGCGTCCGTCGTCGTGAGTTCGCTGCGCCACGGCAAGCTGCTCACCGTCAAGGTGCTGCGTCCGATCGTCGTCCCGCAGGGCCGCCGCGCGATGCTGTGGGCGATCCCGAAGGAGGGCGCGCCGTGGCTGGTCGGCGCCGTCGCGCCGTCCGGCCAGACGCACATCACCTTGCCCGCCGAGTCGGAGAAGCTGTTCTTCACCGTCAACCGCGTGGCGATCAGCTTCGAGGCCGCCGACGATCCGTCGCCCACCGTGCCCTCCGCCTTCGTGCTGCAAGGCGCCTGCGTGAAGGTGTGGTGAGGGCCTGCGGCATCGACGAATCGTTACAACGATTTTTCGCCGCCGCTGCGTCCGGATTCATCGAGTCCCCGTAAGTCCATAGGCAGGATGTCCTGCATCCCGTTTCCTGAATCCCGTTTCCCGTATCTCGTTTGAGGAGCAACCCATGAAGACCTTGAAGCTGCTGCCCCTGGTGGGCGCTGTCCTGGCCCTGAGCGGTACCGCGCAGATCGCAGTCGCCGCCGACATGTCGCCGCCGCAGGCCGCCACGCCGGCGCCGGCGGCGAACCGCCTGGCCGCCGCCCGCCAATTGATCGATGCGCGCCAGTGGGAAGCCGCCCGCGACGAACTCAAGCGCGTCGACGACCGTCGCAGCGCCGACTGGAACAACCTGATGGGCTACGTGACGCGCAAGGCCGGCAATCCCGACCTGACCGCCTCCGAACGCTACTACGACGAAGCGCTGCGCATCGACCCGCACCATCGCAACGCGCTGGAGTACTCCGGCGAGCTCTACCTGATGAAGGGCGACCTCGCGAAGGCGCAGGCGCGCCTGGCGTCGCTGGCCAGCGAATGCAAGTCGTCCTGCGAGCAGCATGCCGAACTGAAGGACGCCATCGCGCGCTTCCAGGCCAACGGCAACAAGTACGTCGCCAAGGGCAACTGGTAAGCCGATTGCCGGTAGCCGGTCCCTGTTCCCGTTTCAGCTTCCCCTCGAAGGAGTTCCGAATGAAGCTCGTGAAGTCGTTGTGCCTGGGCCTGATCGTGTCCGGCGCCGCCGTGGCCGCCCAGGCGGCCGAGTTGACCGTCAACCTCGCCCTGGCCCAGGCCGACGGCCCGGGTGCGTCCGTGGGCACGGTGCGCATCGTCGAGACGCCCTACGGTCTCGCGTTCTATCCGCAACTGACCGGCCTGCCGCACGGCGTGCACGGCTTCCACGTGCATGAGAACCCGTCGTGCGCGCCGTCCACGGCCAACGGCACGGTCACGCCGGCCGGCGCCGCGGGCGGGCACTTCGATCCCAAGGGCACCAAGCGCCATGGCGAGCCCTGGGGCGATGGCCACCTCGGCGACCTGCCGCCGCTGTATGTGACGCACGACGGCCAGTCGACCAACCCGGTGCTGTCGCCGCGCCTGAAGTCGATCGACGAGGTGAAGGGCCATGCGCTGATGGTCCACGCGGGCGGCGACAACCACTCCGACCATCCCGCCCCGCTGGGCGGCGGCGGAGCGCGTGTCGCCTGCGGCGTGATCGGCGGCTGAGTTCGTCTGCATCGCCGTCCGGCCCGGCGCGCTCGCAAGGGCAGGGCGGCCGCAAGACAAAGGGCCCGACGGTTTGCACCTTCGGGCCCTTGTACTTTGGAGGGCGCGGGGGTTCGAGTCCCCCGACCTTGAGCGACCGTCAGGTCGCTCGCTGCATCACGCGACCGTCTTGGCCGTCTCCGCGTATTCCTCGATCTGGTCGAAGTTCATGTAGCGGTAGACGCTGGCCTTGTCGGCGTCGATGACGCCCATTTCCTTGAGGTACTCCGCCTTGGTCGGCAGGCGGCCCAGGCGCGAGGCGATCGCGGCCAGTTCGGCGGAGCCCAGGAACACGTTGGTGTTCTTGCCCAGACGGTTGGGGAAGTTGCGGGTCGAGGTCGAGATGACCGTCGCGCCTTCGCGGACCTGCGCCTGGTTGCCCATGCACAGCGAGCAGCCCGGCATCTCGGTGCGCGCACCGGCCGTGCCGAAGGCGGCGTAGTGGCCTTCCTTGATCAGCTCGCTCTGGTCCATCTTGGTCGGCGGCGCGACCCACAGCTTGACCGGGATGTCGCGCTGGCCGCCCAGCAGCTTGGCCGCCGCGCGGAAGTGACCGATGTTGGTCATGCACGAGCCGATGAAGGCCTCGTCGATCTTCGTGCCGGCGACGTCGGACAGCGGCTTCGCGTCATCCGGATCGTTCGGGCAGCAGACGATCGGCTCGGTGATGTCGGCCAGGTCGATCTCGATCACGGCGGCGTATTCGGCGTCCTTGTCGGCTTCCAGCAGGTCCGGCTTGGCCAGCCAGGCCTCGACCTTCTCGATGCGGCGCTGCAGCGTCTTCGCGTCGGCATAACCGTCGGCGATCATGTTCTTCATCAGGACGACGTTGGAGCTCAGGTACTCCTTGATCGGCGCTGGATTCAGCTTGATCGTGCAGCCGGCGGCCGAGCGCTCGGCCGAGGCGTCGGACAGCTCGAAGGCCTGTTCGACCTTCAGGTCCGGCAGACCTTCGATCTCCAGGATGCGGCCCGAGAAGATGTTCTTCTTGCCGGCCTTGGCCACGGTCAGCAGGCCGGCCTTGATCGCGTACAGCGGGATCGCGTGCACCAGGTCGCGCAGCGTCACGCCCGGCTGCATCTCACCCTTGAAGCGCACCAGCACCGATTCCGGCATGTCCAGCGGCATCACGCCGGTCGCGGCGCCGAAGGCCACCAGGCCCGAACCCGCCGGGAACGAGATGCCGATCGGGAAGCGGGTGTGCGAGTCGCCGCCGGTGCCGACGGTGTCGGGCAGCAGCAGGCGGTTCAGCCAGCTGTGGATCACGCCGTCGCCCGGGCGCAGCGACACGCCGCCGCGGTTGGAGATGAAGGCGGGCAGCTCGCGGTGCGTCTTCACGTCCACCGGCTTCGGGTATGCGGCGGTGTGGCAGAAGGACTGCATCACCAGGTCGGCCGAGAAGCCCAGGCAGGCCAGGTCCTTCAGCTCGTCGCGGGTCATCGGGCCGGTCGTGTCCTGCGAACCGACGGTGGTCATCTTGGGCTCGCAGTAGGTGCCCGGACGCACGCCTTGACCTTCCGGCAGGCCGACGGCGCGGCCGACCATCTTCTGCGCCAGCGTGAAGCCGGCCTTGGTCTCGGCCGGCGCCTGCGGCAGGCGGAACAGCGTCGAGGCGGGCAGGCCCAGGAACTCGCGCGCCTTGGCGGTCAGCGAGCGGCCGATGATCAGGTTGATCCGGCCGCCGGCGCGGACTTCGTCGAACAGCACGTCGCTCTTGAGCTTGAACTCGGCCACCGTCTCGCCGTTCTTCACCAGCTTGCCGTCATAGGGCAGCACGTCGATGACGTCGCCCATCTCCAGCTTGCTGACGTCCACCTCGATGGGCAGCGAGCCCGAGTCTTCCTGCGTGTTGAAGAAGATCGGCGCGATCTTGCCGCCCAGCGTCACGCCGCCGAAGCGCTTGTTCGGGACGAAGGGGATGTCCTGGCCCGTGGCCCAGATCACCGAGTTGGTCGCCGACTTGCGCGACGAGCCGGTGCCGACGACGTCGCCGACGTAGGCCACCACGTGGCCCTTCTTCTTCAGCTCTTCCAGGAACTGCATCGGACCGCGCTTGCCGTCCTCTTCCGGCTTGAAGGCCGCGTCGGGACGCGTGTTCTTCAGCATGGCCAGGTAGTGCAGCGGGATGTCCGGGCGGCTCCAGGCGTCAGGGGCGGGGGACAGGTCGTCGGTGTTGGTTTCGCCGGGCACCTTGAAGACGGTGACGGTGATCTTCTTCTCGACTTCCGGACGCGAGGTGAACCACTCGCCGTCGGCCCAGCTCTGCATCACTTCCTGGGCCTTGGCGTTGCCCGCCTTGGCCTTGGTCGCGACGTCGTTGAAGTAGTCGAACATCAGCAGGGTCTTCTTCAGACCGTCGGCGGCGACGCCGGCGACTTCCGCGTCGTCCAGCAGCTCGATCAGCGGATGCACGTTGTAGCCACCGACCATGGTGCCCAGCAGCTCGGTGGCCTTGGCCTTGGAGATCAGGCCCACCTTCAGGTCGCCGTGCGCCACGGCGGCCAGGAAGCTGGCCTTGACCTTGGCGGCGTCGTCCACGCCCGGCGGCACGCGGTGCGTCAGCAGGTCCAGCAGGAACGCGTCCTCGCCGGCCGGCGGGTTCTTGATGAGCTCGATCAGCTCGGCCACCTGCTTGGCGTCGAGCGGCAGCGGCGGAATGCCGAGCGCGGCGCGTTCGGCTTCGTGTTGGCGGTAGGCTTGCAGCATGCGAACTCCAGTCGTTGTCTCTGCTTGGGTCAAAAGTCGGTCTGAAAAACGGGTCTGAGAATCAGGCCTCGGAAAACGGGGCGCGGGGTCGGTCGGTCATGGCGCGCTGGGCACGATGACCTTCAGGCCCTTGAAATAGTCTCGGAAGAAGCCCTGGTCCCGGGTGATCAGGCCGTCGCACTGCAGCATCGCGTGCGCGCCCACCAGGAAGTCGGGCATGGCCCGCGACGACGAGGCGGCGCCGGCTTTCGCCGCGCTGCCCTTGTCGGCGAGCCGTTGCTTGAACTTGCGTTGCATCTCGCCCGCGCGGATCGCGGCGCGCTGGTCGATGGCCAGGAATCTCAGTCCCATTTCTTCCAGCGCGTCCATGACTTCGGAGCCATGGCCCAGGCCGGCGGTGACTTCGGACAGCACCACGTCGCACAGCACCACCGGGCCGCTGGACAGGGCCAGGCGCAGGGCGGCCTCGGCGGCGTCCGCGCCGGGCGCGTCGCCCAGGAGGTCGATGAGGACGGAGCTGTCGACGGCGATCACGGGCTCAGGCCTCGGTCGATTCGTCGGGGGCGCGGCCGCGCAATTCGCGCATCACGTCGTCGGTGGCGATGCCGTCGGGCAGCTTGAAGCGGCCGCGGGCGCGGGAGATGGCGTCGTCGACGTTCTTGCGCAGGATGATGCGCGCCCCGTCGAGTTCGACCTTCAGCGTGGTGCCCTTGGTCAGCCCGAGTGCGTCGCGGACGGCCTTGGGCAGGGTGATCTGACCTCGTTCGGCGACGGTGGCTTCCATGTGGGCTCCTGGTGCGTTGCCGCACCGTTGGTATGACTCAGAAAGTATGCATGAATTGTACGTACTTCAAGTCCTCCAACGCCACCTCTTCGAGGGAACCCGACCACCGCAGTAAGGAAAGGCCGAGAGAGTTCTCAGTTCGAGCGGAGGAGGCCGGTATCCCCTGGCGCGTAACTGCTGAGCGTGCGCAGGCGTGTGGAGCGCCAGGGGATACCGGCCTCCTTCGCGGGCGAAGGAACAAGAAAAAGCCGCCTCGAGGGCGGCTCTTCACGACGAGGCGAAAGTGCTTACTGGGCGCTCGGTGCGATGCCCAGGCCCGAGCCGGCGGGTGCCGAGGCTGAGCGTGCGGCCTCGATGGCGGCGCGTTGTTCCGGGTGGACGCAGTCGTCGACCAGGCGTTGGCCGGCCTTCACGTCGAGCAGCATCGACTTGTTGGCGATCTGGACCATGAGGGTGCGGCCGGTGACGTCTTCCAGGCGCAGGGCGCCGGTGGTGGACAGCACGGGCTTCATCACGAAGGTGTCCTTCTTGAAGGCCACGTTGATGTAGCCGGCGTTCTTGGTGCTGGGTTCGATGGTGATGGACTGCTTGAACTCGCACTCGTACAGGCCGAGGTAGGCGCGCTTGGCGGCGACCAGTTGTTCCTCGTTGGCTTCCGGCAGCGGCGGCGGCGGCGGCGGGGTCTTGGCGGCGGCTGGCTTCTTCGCTGCGGGCTTGGCGGCGGGCTTGGCCTGTGCCGGCTTGGTGGTGCCGGTGTTGGCGGCGGGCTGGGCGGCGGCGATGCTGGTGGTCAGCGTCAGCGCGGCGGCGGCGGCGCCGGACAGGAGGAGGGCGGTCAGTCGCATGAGGAGGGCGTGGAAGTGGGACCTGGGACGTTTCCAGCCGAAGGGGCGGCTGGAAAAACGAAACGCCGGGACTCGGCGATGCGCGATTGTGACTGCGGGTCTGCGCGGCGAGTTCCAGATTTAGTGTGTCAAAGGGTTGATCGACGCTAGGGTCTGCACGGGTTGTGCGCGTGCGGGCGGGTGGCGGGGGTCTTCCGGCCCCCTGGGGCGTGAACGCGATGTGAACTGTTGCACGGAGTGCGGCGCTGCACTTTGTTTCGCGCTCAGAGCGGCGAGGGGTGGGGGGTGAACCACGCCTGCTCGACTTCGGTCGGCAGGTTCTGGCCGGTGCCGTGCGCGCGCTGCAGCAGGTGCCAGAAGAGGCGGTAGCTCGCGCGGTCGTGGAGGGCGTCGCGGTGCTGGATCGGTGCCCATTGCGCCGCCTGCGCGGCTTGCAGGATGTCGATGGCCTCGTCGATCTCCGCGACGCTGGGGGCGAAGGCGTCGATGATGGGCTGGATCTGATGGGGGTGGATGCTCCACATCCGCGTGTAGCCGAACTCGCGCGCGGCGCGCTCGGCGGCGGACTGGATGGCGCGTTCGCTCTTGAACTCGGTCACGACGCAGTGCGACGGCGTCTTGGCGTAGCTGTGCGCGGCCGCCGAGATGGCCAGCTTCGCCCGCTGCACCAGCGGATGCATGAACTGGCCTTCGACGGTCAGCGCCGAGCGCGGGATCGCGCCGCGATGCGCGGAGACGAAGTCCATCAGGCCGAAAGACAGCGATTCGATGCGCGGATGCGCGGCGATCGCCATCACGTCGCGCAGCGCGCCGTGTGTCTCGATCAGCGTGTGGATGGGCAGCGGCTTGCGGACGCCGTGGCGGCGCAGGCTCTCGTCGATGAAGGCGATGGCGAGGGTCAGGTCCTCGATGCCTTCGGGCTTGGGGATCATCAGGTAGGCGAGTTTCTCGCCGCCGCCGGCGACCACCGCCTCGACGTCCGCCTCGAAGGCCGGATGCCGGAACGGATGCACCCGCACGCCCACGCGTCCGTGTGCGTTCAGCGAGCCGTTCAGCATGTGCAGCACCAGCAGCATGTGCTCGGCCTCGCCGCCGACGGGGGCGCCGTCCTCGCAATCGAGCGTGATGTCGAAGACCGGGCCCATGCGCGCCTGCAGCTCGAGGCTCTTGATCATGCGCGCCTCGACGCCGCAGTAATGGTCGACGACCGGCAGCACGACGGGCGCCTGGCCTTCTTCGAACAAGGCCTGGGCGGGAGTGAGGAGGGCGCTCATGGAGTGGATGCGTAGGACGGGAAAGAAGAAGGGCCGACCCTCTTGCGAAGGTCGGCCCGTCGAGTGTCGCTCAGCGGGATGCCTCAGGTGGCATCCACGGTGCTCAGAGCAGGTGCTTGACGCCGTTCTGCTCTTCCAGCAGTTCGTCCAGCGTCTTCTTGATCGCGCCTTGCGAGAACTCGTCGATCTCCAGGCCTTCGACGATCTTGTACTCGCCGTTCTCGACCGTCACCGGGAAGCCGAACATGACGTCCTTCGGGATGCCGTATTCGCCGTTGGACGGCACGCCCATCGTGACCCACTTGCCGTTGGTGCCCAGGGCCCAGTCGCGCATGTGGTCGATGGCGGCGTTGGCGGCAGAGGCGGCCGACGACAGGCCGCGGGCGGCGATGATCGCGGCGCCGCGCTTGCCGACGGTCGGCAGGAAGGTGGTGCGGTTCCACTCCTCGTCGTTGATCAGGGCCTTGACCGACTGGCCGTCGATCGTGGCGAAACGGTAGTCCGCGTACATCGTCGGCGAGTGGTTGCCCCACACGGCCAGCTTCTCGATGCCGGCGACCGGCTTGCCGGTCTTGGCGGCGATCTGCGAGGCGGCGCGGTTGTGGTCCAGGCGCAGCATGGCGGTGAAGTTCCTGGCCGGCAGGTCCGGGGCCGACTTCATCGCGATGTAGGCGTTGGTGTTGGCCGGGTTGCCGACCACCAGCACCTTGACGTTGCGCGAGGCCACGGCGTTCAGGGCCTTGCCCTGGGCGGTGAAGATGGCGCCGTTGATCGACAGCAGTTCCGAGCGTTCCATGCCGGGGCCGCGCGGACGCGAGCCGACCAGCAGCGCGTAGTCGGTGTCCTTGAAGGCGGTCATCGGGTCGCTGTGGGCCTCGATGCCGGCCAGCAGCGGGAAGGCGCAGTCTTCCAGCTCCATGATCACGCCCTTGAGCGCGTTCTGGGCCTTCTCGTCGGGGATCTCCAGCAGTTGCAGGATGACGGGCTGGTCCTTGCCCAGCATCTCGCCGGAAGCGATGCGGAACAGCAGGGCGTAGCCGATCTGGCCGGCGGCGCCGGTGACGGCGACGCGAACGGGTTTCTTGCTCATCAGAAGTCTCCGGGAAGTGCGAGTGAATGATGCGTGAGGCGCAGTCCGCGCCAGCGGCGGCAAGTGTAGGACAGCACGGGCCCGGCACGGATCGCGAAAGGGTCTTCTTCGCCCACCGGAGTGGGGAGGCGCCCCCAAAGTGGCGTCCGACCATGGCGCGAAACTGACACTCTTCTGTCTTATATAAGACTAATACGGTCGGACTCCCTCCGAAGGGTGGACGCTGTCTCAGGGTTTGTGCTCGAATCGCGCCCCATGTCGCCCCCCGCCGCCCCGGTCCATCCCGTGACGCCGCTCAATGAGCTGGCGCGCGCGGAGGCCGCGCCGTCGTTCAGCCCGCTGTACCGCCAGATCAAGGGACTGATCCTCAAGGGGCTGCAGGCCGGCGAGTGGAAGGCGGGGGAGACCATCCCCAGCGAGATGGACCTGGCGGCGCGCTTCGGAGTGAGCCAGGGCACCGTGCGCAAGGCCGTCGACGAACTCGCCGCCGACAACCTGCTGGTCCGCAAGCAGGGGAAGGGCACCTTCGTCGCCACCCATGCGGAACAGCAGCAGCAATACCGCTTCCTGCGCCTGACGCCCGACGGCGACGCGGCCTCGTCGCTCGGCCGCCAGTTGCTGGACTGCAAGCGCCATCGCGCCCCGGCCTTCATCGCCAGGCTGATGCAGCTGCGTGCCGGCGATCCCGTCATCGAGATCCGCCGCCTGCTGCACAGCGGCGGGCATCCGGTCGTGCTGGACGACATCTGGCTCCCCGGCGCGCTGTTCAAGGGGCTGACGGCCGAGCGGCTGCTCGAGCATCGCGGCCCGTTCTACAGCCTGCTCGAAACCGAATTCAACGTGCCCATGATCCGGGCGCAGGAAAAGATCCGTGCGGTCGCGGCGGAGGACGACGCCGCCGCGCTGCTGCAGGTGACGCCCGGCAGTCCGCTGCTGAGCGTGGAGCGGCTCTCCTTCACCTACGGCGACAAGCCGGTGGAGTTGCGCCGCGGTCTCTACAACACTTCCCACCACTTTTATCGCAACGACCTGAACTGAGGCTTTCGCGTTGCGGCGCTGACGTTTCCATGGCAACGCCAGAGCACGAGAAGCGCCCAGGACAACCTGCCGGGGTGTTGCGTTGCCCTAAAATCTTTCGGGTTTCACATTGATTACAAGGTCGGACATGACGGACGCCACTCAAGCCACCAAGAAGAATCGACCGGTCTATACCAACATCCACGTCACGCAGATCGTGTCGTACCGCCTGCCTCCGGCGGGCATCGTGTCGATCCTGCATCGCATCAGCGGCCTGCTGATGTTCTTCCTGCTCCCCTTCGTGATCTGGATGTTCGACACCAGCCTCACGTCGGAGATCTCGTACGAGACCTTCACCGCGGCCTTCGTGTCCGGCATCGGCTTCCTGCCGGGCTGGTTCATCAAGCTGGTGACGCTGGGCCTGATCTGGGGCTACCTGCATCACTTCATCGCCGGCGTCCGCCACCTGTGGATGGACGCGACGCACAGCGTGAGCAAGGCCCAGGGCAAGAACAGCGCGGTCGTCACGCTCGTGCTGGGCGTGCTGCTGACGCTGGCGCTCGGCGCCAAGCTGTTCGGCCTGTACTGATTCCGCCGCGATCGCGCGGCCGCCGGTCGCGCGCTCCGGATGAATTCCGACGATTGACCCAAGAGGCAAATCAACAATGACAACCTACGGAAGCAAGCGCATCGTCACCGGTGCGCATTACGGCCTGCGCGACTGGATGGTCCAGCGCGCCACCGCGCTGCTCATGGCGCTGTTCACCATCGTCCTGCTCGTGCAGGTGCTGCTGACCAGCGGCCCGATCGACTACGTGGCCTGGTCCAGCATCTTCAGCAAGCAGTGGATGAAGTTCCTGACCTTCGCGCTGATCGTGTCCCTGGCGTACCACGCCTGGGTCGGCGTGCGCGACATCTGGATGGATTACGTGAAGCCGGTGGGCGTGCGGCTGGCGCTGCACACGTTCACGCTGGTGTGGTTGACGGGTTGCGCGGGTTGGGCGATCCAAGTGCTCTGGAGGCTGTAAGAAATGACAATCGGAACCTCGCTGCCCAAGCGCAAGTTTGACGTCGTGATCGTCGGTGCCGGCGGCTCCGGCATGCGCGCGTCGCTGCAGCTGTCGCTCGCCGGCCTGAACGTGGCCGTGCTGTCCAAGGTTTTTCCCACCCGCTCGCACACCGTGGCCGCCCAGGGCGGCATCGGCGCCAGCCTGGGGAACATGTCCGAGGACAACTGGCATTACCACTTCTACGACACCGTGAAGGGCTCGGACTGGCTGGGCGACCAGGACGCCATCGAGTTCATGTGCCGTGAGGCGCCCAAGGTCGTCTACGAGCTCGAGCACTTCGGCATGCCGTTCGACCGCAACCCGGACGGCACGATCTACCAGCGTCCGTTCGGCGGCCACACCGCCAACTACGGCGAGAAGCCGGTCCAGCGCGCCTGCGCCGCGGCCGACCGCACCGGCCACGCGCTGCTGCACACGCTGTACCAGCAGAACGTCAAGGCCCGCACCAACTTCTTCGTCGAGTGGATGGCGCTGGACCTGATCCGCGACGCCGACGGCGACTGCGTGGGCGTGACCGCGCTGGAAATGGAGACGGGCGAGATCCACATCCTCGAAGCCAAGACCGTGCTGCTGGCCACCGGCGGCGCGGGTCGCATCTTCGCGGCCTCGACCAACGCCTTCATCAACACCGGCGACGGCCTGGGCATGGCGGCGCGCGCCGACATCCCGCTGCAGGACATGGAGTTCTGGCAGTTCCACCCGACCGGCGTGGCCGGCGCGGGCGTGCTGCTGACCGAAGGCTGCCGCGGCGAGGGCGCGATCCTGCGCAACGCCAACGGCGAGCGCTTCATGGAGCGCTACGCCCCGACGCTGAAGGACCTGGCGCCGCGCGACTTCGTCTCGCGTTGCATGGACCAGGAGATCAAGGAAGGTCGCGGCTGCGGTCCCAACAAGGACTACGTCGTGCTGGACATGACCCACCTGGGCGGCGACACCATCGCCAAGCGCCTGCCGTCGGTGCTGGAGATCGGCCACAACTTCGCCAACGTCGACATCACGAAGGAACCGATCCCCGTCGTGCCGACCATCCATTACCAGATGGGCGGCATCCCCACCAACATCCACGGCCAGGTCGTGGTCCAGAAGGGCGACGACCACAGGAGCGTCGTCAACGGCCTGTACGCGGTGGGCGAGTGCTCCTGCGTCTCGGTGCACGGCGCCAACCGCCTGGGCACCAACTCGCTGCTGGACCTGGTGGTCTTCGGCCGCGCCGCGGGCAACCACATCGTCGAGGCGCACAAGGCCTTCAAGGCCGCCGGCAAGTCGCACAAGCCGCTGCCCAAGGACGCGGCCGACAAGACGCTGGCGCGCGTGGCCCGCCTGGAGTCCAACACCGGCGGCGAATACGCCCAGAAGGTGGCCGACGACCTGCGCGCCGCGATGCAGTCGCATGCCGGCGTGTTCCGCACCAGCAAGCTGCTCGACGAAGGCGTCACCGCCATCGCCGCGATCCGCGAGCGGGTCAAGAACATCACGCTGAAGGACAAGTCCAAGGTCTTCAACACCGCGCGCGTCGAGGCGCTGGAAGTCGACAACCTGATCGAGGCCGCGCAGGCCACGATCGTGTCGGCCGCCGCCCGCAAGGAATGCCGCGGCGCCCACACGGTGAACGACTTCGAGCGCGGCGCGGACGATGCGGAGTTCCCGCTGGGCCGCAACGACAAGGAGTGGATGAAGCACACGCTGTGGCACTCCAAGAGCAACAGCCTGACCTACAAGCCGGTCAACCTGCAACCGCTGACCGTCGAGAGCGTCCCCCCGAAGGTCCGTACCTTCTGACCGGACTCCGGAGAACACCATGATCAAGCGCACCTTCAAGATCTACCGCTACGACCCGGACAAGGACGCCAAGCCCTACATGCAGACCATCGAGCTGGAGCTCGCCGGCAACGAACGCATGCTGCTGGACGCCCTGCTCAAGCTCAAGGAAGTCGATCCGTCGCTGTCCTTCCGCCGCTCCTGCCGCGAGGGCGTCTGCGGTTCCGACGCGATGAACATCAACGGCAAGAACGGCCTGGCCTGCCTGACCAACCTGCGTTCGCTGCCCGACGTGATCATCCTCAAGCCGCTGCCGGGCCTGCCCGTCGTCCGCGACCTGATCGTGGACATGACGCAGTTCTTCAAGCAGTACAACTCGATCCGTCCGTTCCTGGTGAACGAGGAAGCGCCGCCCGAGAAGGAGCGCCTGCAGTCCCCGGAAGAGCGCGACGAGCTCAACGGCCTGTACGAGTGCATCCTGTGCGCGAGCTGCTCGACGAGCTGCCCCAGCTTCTGGTGGAACCCCGACAAGTTCGTCGGGCCCGCCGGCCTGCTGCAGGCCTACCGCTTCATCGCGGACAGCCGCGACCAGGCCACCGCGGAGCGCCTCGACAACCTCGAGGATCCGTACCGCCTGTTCCGCTGCCACACCATCATGAACTGCGTCGATGTCTGCCCGAAGGGACTCAACCCCACCAATGCGATCGGCAAGATCAAGGAACTGATGGTGCGCCGCGCCGTCTGAGGCCGGTCCGAACGAGACAAGCATCGCGCGCACACGCATGAACGCCGCCGACACCAACACCCTCATCGACGAGAGGGATCTCTCCAAGCTCAGGTGGCGCTGCCGCCGCGGTCTGCTGGAGAATGACCTTTTCATCGAGCGGTTCTTCCAACGTCACGAAGGCGCGCTGACCGTCTTCCACGCGGAAGGCCTGCGGCAGTTGATGGACCTGTCGGACAACGACCTGCTCGACCTGCTGCTGGCCCGCAAGGAGCCTGAGGACGAGCTGGACCGGCCGGACGTGCATGCCGTGCTCGCGCTGCTGCGGACCCCTCAGTAACTAGAACCCCCGAAGTCATAAGGAATGCCCATGACCCCGTCTGACGTCAAAGCCACCCTGTCGTTCTCCGATGGCAGCCCGCAAATGGATCTGCCCCTGTACAAGGGCACCATCGGTCCGGATGTGATCGACATCCGCAAGCTTTACGCCCAGACCGGCAAGTTCACCTACGACCCGGGCTTCCTGTCGACGGCGTCGTGCAACTCCACGATCACCTACATCGACGGCGACAAGGGCGAGCTGCTGTACCGCGGCTACCCGATCGAGCAGCTGGCGACCAACTGCGACTACCTCGAGACCTGCTACCTGCTGCTGTACGGGGAACTGCCCACCCCGTCGCAGAAGGAGGAGTTCGTCAGCCGCGTGACCAACCACACGATGGTCAACGAGCAGATGCAGTTCTTCCTGCGCGGTTTCCGTCGCGACGCGCACCCGATGGCGGTCATGACCGGCCTGGTGGGCGCGCTGTCGGCCTTCTATCACGACAGCACCGACATCAATAATCCCGAGCACCGCGAGATCGCCGCGATCCGCCTGATCGCGAAGATGCCGACGCTGGTGGCCATGGCCTACAAGTACACGATCGGCCAGCCCTACATCTATCCGAAGAACGACCTCTCGTACGCCGGCAACTTCATGCGCATGATGTTCGCCACGCCCTGCGAGGAGTACAAGCCCAACGACGTGCTGGTGCGCGCGATGGACCGCATCTTCACGCTGCACGCCGACCATGAGCAGAACGCGTCGACCTCGACGGTGCGCCTGTGCGGCTCGTCGGGCACCAACCCGTTCGCCGCGATCGCCGCGGGCGTTGCCTGCCTGTGGGGCCCGGCCCACGGCGGCGCGAACGAAGCCTGCCTGAACATGCTGAACGACATCCAGCAGATGGGTGGCGTGGCCAAGATCGGCGAGTTCATCAAGCAGGTCAAGGACAAGTCCAGCAACGTCAAGCTGATGGGCTTCGGACACCGCGTCTACAAGAACTACGACCCGCGCGCCAAGCTGATGCGCGAGACCTGCCACGAAGTCCTGAACGAACTGGGCCTGCACGACGACCCGCTGTTCAAGCTGGCGATGGAGCTGGAGAAGATCGCGCTGGAAGACGAGTACTTCGTCGCCCGCAAGCTGTACCCGAACGTCGACTTCTACTCGGGCATCGTGCAGCGCGCCATCGGCATCCCGGTGCCGCTGTTCACCGCGATCTTCGCGCTGGCTCGCACGGTGGGCTGGATCGCCCAACTGAACGAGATGATCGGCGACCCCGAGTACAAGATCGGCCGCCCGCGTCAGCTGTTCGTCGGCGCCACCAAGCGCGACGTCACGCCGATCGCCCAACGCTGATCGAGCGAGGTCGAGCCGGTCCGCCGGCCCGCCGCACAAAGCCCCTGCGCCTCGGCCAGGGGCTTTTTTCATCCGCGCAAGACCTGACCCGAAGTCAGCGAGTGCGTGTGGGGCCGGAATGCTGCTGGGGGTTCCCGGAGGGATGCCCCCTGCTGCGTGGAGTGCCCGCGCCTGGCCAACCGGGGGTGGGCGGTGCCGCGACAATCGCGCTTGAATATTTGATGCGCGGGGTTCGCCCCGATCCGAAGCGCATTGCCCTTGGGTTATGCTCTGCAAACGTTTGCAATCGACAGAGTCTGCCAGTTTGGCACGAGCAGAGGACCGGATATACCGATGAGCACCATCAAGGATGTAGCCGCGCTGGCGGGGGTGTCCTTCACCACGGTCTCGCATGTGCTGAACAACACCCGGCCGGTGAGTGCCGAGGCGCGGGCGAGGGTGCTTGCGGCGGTGGATGAGATCGGATACCTGCCCAGCGCGGTCGCGCGGTCGCTGCGCCGCAGCGAGACCAAGATCGTCGGCGTGCTGGTGCCCAACGTGCGCAATCCGTTCTTCGCGGAGCTGGTGGTGGGCGCGGAGGAGTGGTGCCGGCAGGCGGGGTATTCGGTCTTCCTGTGCAACTCGGACAATGATCCCAAGCATCAGCAGTCGTACCTGCGCACCTTGCTCGAGAAGCGCATCGACGGCCTGCTGCTGAGTTCCGCCGGCGACACCGAGACCTTGGCGAGCACCTTCCGCCACGCGAGCGTGCCGGTGGTGACCGTGGACCGCCTGGTGCCGGGCGCGCGCGCCGACCGGGTCAGCGTGAACAACCAGCTCGGCGCCTTCGAGGTCGTGCGCCACCTGCTGGAGCTGGGCCATCGCCGCATCGGCTGCGTCAGCGGCCCGGCCGAATTCGAAGTGACCACCGAGCGCGTCGCCGGCTGGCGCAACGCGCTGCAGCAGCGCGGCCTCGAGGCGCGTGCCGAGTGGCTGGCCGAGAGCGATTTCAGTACCGCCGGCGGCTACGAAGCCGTCAGGGCGCTGCTCACGCGCCAGCCCGAGCTGACCGCGGTCTTCACCTGCAACGACCTGATGGGCATGGGCGCCTTGCGCGCCGCCGCCGAGCTCGGCCTGGCCGTGCCGCGTCAGTTGTCGGTCGTCGGTTTCGACGCGATCGAACTCGGCAGCTACGTCTATCCGGCGCTCACCAGCGTCGGCTGCTCGATCCGCGACCTCGGCCGGGAGGCCGGCCGCGCGCTGATCGAGCGCATCGAGAATCCCCAGGCGCCCTTCAAGGACCTGCAACTCGTGCCGCAGGTCGTGCTGCGCGAGAGCACCGCGGCGCCGTTGTCTCCGGAGCTTTCATGACTTCAGCAAAGGCTGCCGCCACCGTGGTGGTGGTGGGCAGCGTCAACATGGACCTCGTGGCCCACGCCTCGCGCCTGCCTGCGCCGGGCGAGACCCTGATCGGCGAGGCCTTCGCCGGCACGCCCGGTGGCAAGGGGGGCAACCAGGCAGTGGCCGCGTCGCGGCTGGGTGCCGAGGTGGCCTTGATCGGCCGCGTCGGCATGCGCCAGCATGGCCAGGACCTGCTGAGGGCGCTGGAGGCGGAACGCGTGCAGACGCAGGCGATCCGTCGCGACGGGGCCGCCTGGCCGGGCGTGGCGGTGATCATGGTCGCGAGCGAGGGGGGCGAGAACGCGATCGTCGTCGTCCCCGGCAGCAACGCAGGCCTGGACGTGGCCGACGTGGAGCAGGGCGGGGCGCTGCTGCGTCAGGCCCGGGTCGTCGTGGCGCAGCTGGAGGTGCCGGTGCCGGCGATCCGGCGCGCCTTCGAGATCGCCCGCGAAGCCGGCGTGACGACGGTGCTGAACGCCGCGCCCGCGCAGGACTTGCCGGCCGGGCTGCTGGCGGTGAGCGACTGGCTGATCGTCAACGAGACCGAAGCGCTGCAGCTGGCCCGCGCCGTGGCGCTGCCCGGCGATGCCGACGGCATCGCCATCGCGCGCGCGACCGCCGCGCATCTGCGCACGCTCGGGCCGCGCCACGTGCTGGTGACGCTGGGCGGCGCCGGCGCCTGGCTGCTCTGCGACGAGCATCCCGACGGACTGCATCTGCGCGCCGCCCGTGTCAACGCCGTGGACACGGTCGGCGCCGGCGACACGCTGGTCGGCGGGCTCGCCGTCGGACTGGCCGAAGGCCTGGTGCCGGCGCGCGCCGTGGCGCTGGGACAACTGGCGGCGGCGCTCGCGGTCAGCCGCACGGGCGTGCAGCAGGCCATGCCCCATCGCTCCGAGCTGCCGGAGTTGCCCGAGCTCGCCGCGCTCGTCGCGAACGGGGCACACTCCGCTGACGGCAACCCCTGACCCCAGACCCTGACCCTGGAGCGCAGTACCCCATGGACAGCCAGCATCCTTCCTCCGGCCCCATCCAGGACCGTATCCCGGTCCTCTTCGACACCGACCCCGGCATCGACGACGCCCTCGCGCTCGCGCTGCTGGCCTGCCATCCGCGCTTCGAGCTGGTGGCCGTCACGACGGCCTTCGGCAACGGACCGGTCGCCACGACCACGCGCAACGCCCGCGGGCTGGCCGCCCTCTATCGGAAGGACGTGCCCGTCGCGGCCGGCGCCGAAGGCCCGCTGCGCGACGAACGCCGCCGCAAGGATGCCGCGCACGTGCACGGCGACGACGGCCTCGGCGGCGTGGCCGCGCGGCTGCCCGCGCCGACGCGGCCGCTCGATCCGCGGCCGGCGCATCGCCTGATCTGCGATCTCGTCAACGAACGGCCCGGCGAGATCACGCTGGTGGCGGTCGGACCGTTCACCAACCTGGCGCTCGCGCTGGCCCACGATCCGTCGATCGCCGGCAAGGTCAGGCGGGTCGTCGTGATGGGCGGCGCCTTCGGCCTGAGGGGCCATGGCGGCAACGTGACGCCGGTGGCCGAGGCCAACATCCTGGCCGACCCCGAAGCCGCGGACCAGGTCTTCACCGCCGCCTGGCCGGTGACCATCGTCGGGCTGGACGTGACGCAGGAAGCGATCATGCGCGAGGCCGACCTCGCCAGGCTGCGCGGCCGCGGCGACGGCGCGGGCGACCTGCTGTGGGAGGCCACGCGGCACTACCAGCAGTTCTACGACGCGCGCGACGGCATCGGCGGCATCTACGCCCACGATGCGAGCGCCGCCGCGGTCCTGCTGGTGCCAGAGGCGTTCACCTTGCGCGCGGGTCCGGTACGCGTGGTGCTGGAAGGCATCGCCACCGGCCAGACCATCCAGGACTGGCGCGACGAGCACGGCACCGGCACGCCCTGGAGCGGCCATCCGGCGCAGCAGGTCTGCGTCGAGGTGGACGCGGCACGGGTGCTGGCGCTGTTCGACGAGATCTTCTGAATCCCGCATCGACGCCTGGTACGCCGGCCCGTGAACGGGACGGCGCCCTCGAGAATCAAGACAATGCACCTCGCGCCGGACGGCGTGAGCAAGGAGAGAACCCCATGACGACCCAAGCCGTGAAGCTGCTGTTGCCCCGCTGGCTGATCACGATGACGCCGGACAGCCCGGTGCTGGAACAGCACGCGCTGGCGATCGAGGGCGAGCGCATCGCCGCCGTCCTGCCGCGCGAGGAGGCGCTCAAGCGCTACGCCGACGCCGAGCGCGTCGAGCTGCCCAACCACGTGCTGATCCCCGGCCTGATCAACGCCCACACGCACTCGGCGATGTCGCTGCTGCGCGGCGTCGCGGACGACCTGGCGCTGATGGACTGGCTCAACAACCACATCTGGCCGCTGGAGCGCCAGTGGGTCAGCGAGGACTGGACCTACCAGGGCTCGCTGCTGTCCGCGGCCGAGGCGCTGCGCGGCGGCGTGACCTACCTGAACGACATGTACTTCTTCCCGACCGCGATGGCCCGCGCGGCGGTGGACAGCGGCATCCGCGCCGGCGTGTCGATCAACGTGATCGACTTCCCGACCGGCTACGCCGCCAACGCGCAGGACTACATCGACAAGGGCCTGGCCGCCTACGAGCAGTTCAAGGGCGAGCAGCTGCTGGACTGGACCAGCGCGCCGCATGCGCCGTACACAGTCTCCGACGAGACCTTCATCCAGCTGCGCGAGCTGTCGGAGAAGTACGACCTGCAGATGCACTGCCACATCCACGAGACGCAGGACGAGATCGACGGCAGCCTGAAGCAGTACGGCGAGCGCCCGCTGGCGCGGCTGAACAAGCTCGGCCTGCTGAACGCCAAGATGATCGCCGTGCACATGGTGCACCTCAGCCCGGAAGAGATCGAGCTGGTCGCGAAGCAGGGCGTGCACCTGGTCCACAACCCCAGCTCGAACCTGAAGCTGGCCTCGGGCGTGGCACCGGTGAAGGCGCTGGAGGCCGCGGGCGTCAACACTGTCCTCGGCACGGACGGCGCAGCCTCCAACAACCGCCAGGACATGTTCAGCGAGATCCGCGCCGCCGCGCTGCTGGCCAAGGGCGTGACCGGCGATCCGCTGACGGTGACCGCGCGCACCGCGCTGGAGATGGCGACCGTGCGCGCCGCCAAGGCCATGGGCCGTGCGAACGACCTGGGCACGCTGGAGGCGGGCAAGCTGGCCGACGTCGTGGCGGTCGCGCTGGACTCGATCGAATGCCAGCCGGTCTATCACGCGGATGCGCAGCTGGTTTACGTCGCAGGGCGTGAACATGTCACGGATGTCTGGGTGGGCGGCCGGCAGGTGCTGTCGAATCGCAACGTTCTGACCTTCGACACGCAGGCATTGCTTGGGCGGGTAGCGGACATCGTGGCTAAGATGCGCGCGGGGCGCTGATCCCCCCTGAACATGGGGGGTCCTGGCGCCGAGGGGCCGGCGGCGATCTGACCGCCGGCGTGCTGGAGACACAGCCGGCCGCCACCGCGAGCCGGCGGGACAGACCACCATGAGCAAGTCAACACGGAACCGGCCCCTGAGCCGGTTCGCCGCTTCCATCGCCACCGCCCTGGTGGCCTTCGGCCTCAGCGCCGCCGCGCGCGCGGACATCCTGATCGGCCAGACCGCCGGGTTCACCGGCCAGGTCGCCGCCAGCGTCAAGGAGCTGACGCTGGGCGCCAGGCTCTACATCGACAAGGTCAACGCCACCGGCGGCGTGAACGGCCAGAAGATCGACCTGCAGTCGCTGGACGACGGCTTCGATCCCAAGCGCGCCGCGGCCAACGCGCAGACGCTGATCGACAAGGGCGCCATCGCGCTGTTCCTGACCCGGGGCACGCCGCACACGCAGGCCGTGATGCCGCTGCTGGAGAAGCACCAGGTGTCCCTGATCGCGCCGTCCACCGGGGCGATGCTGCTGCACAAGCCGGTGCATCCGTACGTGTTCAACGTGCGCTCCACCTACCAGCGCGAGGCCGAGCGTGCCGTCCAGCTGCTGCTGGAGATGGGCAACACCCGCATCGCCCTGGTGCAGGTGAACGACACCTTCGGCGCGGACGGCATCGCCGGCGCGATGGCGGGATTCAACGACCGCAAGATGAAGCCGGTCGCCCATTTCACCTATGAGCGCGAGAAGCCGGACATCGCCGGCGTGGTCAAGCAGCTCATCGCCGCGGACCCGCAGGTGGTGCTGATGGTCGCGTCGCAGCAGATCACCGCCGACACGGTCAACGCGCTGCGGGCGGCCGGTTCGCGCATCCTGGGCGCGACCCTGTCCAACAACGCCTCCAACGGCTTCGTCCAGCTGCTGGGCCAGAACGCCGCCGGCATCATCGTCTCCCAGGTCTTCCCCAGCGAGCGTTCGACCAACGTCCCCATGGTCCGCGAACTCGGCGATCTGGTGAAGGCGCATCCCACCGAATCGGGCGGCCAGGTCACACCGGCGATGATGGAGGGCTTCGCCTCCGCCAAGGTGCTGGTCGAGGCGCTCAAGCGCGCCGGCAAGGACCCCAGCCGCGCCGCCATCCAGAAGGTGCTCAACAGCATGACCCGCTTCGACCTCGGCGGCATGGAGGTCGGATACTCGCCCGGCGACCACACCGGGACCAGCTACGCGGATATTGCGATCATCGATCCGCGAGGCCGTTTCCTGCGCTGATTCTTGCGCTGATTCCGGTCGAGACATTCCCTTGGACGGGCGCCTTCGGGCGCCCGTCTTGTTTTTCCTGAGGCCCGCGCCGAGGAATGTGTCCGCCCCCCTTCGCCGATCTGCGACTGAGCCGGAACATGCGCTGGCAGAGCCGGATAATTCGTGATGCGAATTGCGATGGGTAGCGGATTTGAGTCAATACACACATTCATGAGTAATTAGCAAGCTGATCGCAGTCGGTGATACTCATGGTCATGGTTTCCGGATGGATGGTGGCATGAGAAATATGTATGCGATCTCGATCGGTCTGGCGCTCGCGGGTGTCGGTTGTCTGGTGGCTGAGAGGGCCGATCCGGCCGTGCCGGGGCATCCCTTATTTGAACTTACTGTGATTGGTTATCTGCTGGGGATTGCTGGACTGATGATGCTGATCGCCTGTCTCGGCGCGAGCGTCGAGGATTGGCTGAAAGGCCGATGGCGCCGGGCGGCGTCGCCCGACGAGGAGGAATGGAACCCGGCGGCGCCGCGGATCCTGGACCATCACTGAATTCAGTAGTCTGGCGTTTTCGAGTTTACTTGCTTCGGTGATTGCTCGTTTCCGCTCGCTCGCGAAACTGTGCCCGCCTCCGGGTAACGGAATAACGAGTGAGAAGGAGCTGATGAATGAGTATTGCCGTCGTGATCATTGAAGACGACCCCACCGTCATGAAAAGGCTGGTGGATGTGATTTCGAACAGCAGCTTTTGCGAAGTGGTGGGCATCGCCAAGAACCGCGGCGAGGCCGTGGCGGCGATCCTCGCCAACCGCGCCGATCTCTATGTCGTCGACCTGGGGCTGCCGGACGTCGACGGTGTCGAGCTGATCCGGCTGATCAAGGACAAGTGCCCCGAGTCGCGCAGTGTCGTGGTCAGCACCTTCGGCGACAGCAAGCACGTGATGCGCAGCCTGCGTGCAGGGGCCAGCGGATACCTGCTCAAGGACGAGATCCAGCCGGCGATGGTGGACAAGCTGGTCAGCGCGCACAACGGGCAGGCCCCGCTGAGCCCTGCCGTGGCGCAGCTCGTGGTCGACCGGATCACCATGCTGGAGAACAACGTGCGGCCGCAGGTGGACCGGCTCAAGGTGCTGCGTGACCTCGGCCTGGGCGAGCGTGAATGGGAGGTGCTCCGGCACCTCGTCGACGGCCTGCCCATCGTGGAGATCGGACGCCGGCTGAGCATCTCCCATCACACCGTCAACCAGCATTTACGCAGCGTCTATCGCAAGCTGGGCGTGAAGTCGCGGGCCATGGCGGCCAACGCCGCGCGCCTGCACGGTCTCATCGATGAGTAGCAGTCCCCGGCGCGGTTCGCTGAAGACGGTGTTCTTCTGGCTGACCTTCTTCATCCTGTCCCTGCTGGTGGTGGCCACCAGCAGCCTGGCGACGCGCGTCTATCGCGTGGAGGCGGGGCAGGACCTGGAGATCGTCGAGGCCGCGCCGGACGCGCGCGACGCCGGGCCCGAGACCTTCCGGCTGAGCGGACCGGCACTGGCCCGGGAGGCCCAGTTCGCGCTGCCCTACCTGCATGACGCGAGCCAGGCGGACGGGCTGAAGCGGGCGAGATTCCGCATCGATCTCGACCGCTACCTCGCCCATCCGCTGCCGTGCTGCGATCTCCGCGCGGGACGCGCGCTCGGCGGGGATTCCCGGATTCCCGGCGCCAGCCTTTTGATCAGCCAGGCGCTGGACGGGATGGACGTCTACCTGAACGGCGTCTGGGTCGCGGGGCTGCCGAAGTCGACGGCCGAAGCCCGCTACAAGTGGTATCGACCGCTGCTGGTGCCGCTCGCGCGCAGCCTGGTGCGTCCGGAGGGCAACGTGCTGACGATCGAGCTCACGACCTGGGACCGGCAGGTCCATGTCGCGCCGATCTACATCGGCGATCTCGACACCATCTCCTACATCGGCGAACTGACCTTGTTCGTCGGGACCTCGCTCGCCAACGCGTCCAATGTCTTCTGCCTGCTCGCAGGCATGTTCATGCTCGGCGCCTGGCTGGCCAATCGGCGGGAAGGGGCCGTGTTCCTCCATGCCGGCGCGACGACGGTGTTGTGGTCGGTGCTGTTCTCGCTGGTGTTGCTGCCCTATGTCCCGGCCGCGCTGCTGCCGCTGTGGCGCTGGGCCCAGTACGCCTGCATCGGCGGCGTCGTGGCGGTGCTGACGCTGTTCATCTTCGCCTTCGTCGGGGAGCCGCTGGGCCGGGGCGGCACCCTGGCCCTGTTCGGCGCGGCGGCCTTCGCGGCGGTGGCCTCGCCGCTGCTCGGGCGGGAAGGGCGACAGTGGCTGGACGCCTACTGGTTGCCGGTGCTGCTCGCGTTCCACCTCCATGCCTGTTCGCGCCTGGCGCTGCATGTCGCGCGGACGCGCTCGCGCACGGCGATGTCGCTGCTCTTCCAGTCCGTGCTGGCCCAGGTCTTCGCGCTGCGCGACCACAACGCCATGCATCAGCTCGTGTCCCTTCCCATGCCGGACGCGGGCTGGTCGCTGTCGCACCTGCTGGTGACGCCGATCTTCCTGAGCCACCTGAGCGTGCCGCTGCTGCTGTTCGTCGTCGCGCAGATCCTGCTGACCAAGTTCCAGGCGAGCGTGAAGCGCGTGCGCGACAACAACCGCATCCTCTCCGACACGCTGCTGCAGCGCGAGCGCGAGCTGCTGATCAGCTACAACCGGCAGCGCGACATGGAGAGCGAAGCCGCCGCCCAGGCCGAACGCGACCGGATCTACCGGGACCTGCACGACGGCATCGGATCCAAGCTGGTCACGACCTTGTTCAGCGTGCGCGATCGCGACATCGACCATGACCGACTCGAGCGCCGGCTGATGGACGCGTTGAAGGACCTGCGCGAGATCATCTCGGTGACCGAGGTCCATGAGCAGCGGACGATCCACGACATCCTGTTCACCTACTGCAGCAACCTGGACGAGTCGCTGTCGCGGGCGGACTTCCAGATCGAGTACGACATTCCCGAAGGCCCCGAGATCGTGTTGTTGTCCGACCTCTCCAAGCAGGTGATGCGCATCGTCGAGGAGACGGTGGCCAACACCATCAAGTACGCCAACGCGAGCCGGCTGTCGATCCGCATGACGGTGCTGCCGGGCGAGCGGCTGGAGGTGCTGGTCGAGGACAACGGTCAATCCGGCACGGCGCTGCGCGATGCGCTCGCGGGGTCCGCGGACGAGGCGATGGAGGCGATGGAGGCGATGGAGGCGATGCAAGCGGCCGGCGAGGGCGGACTCCCGGGCGAGTCGGTCCTGACCGGCGGCACCGGCCTGGTCGGCCTGCGCCGCCGCGCCGAGCGCATCGGGGCCGACTTCCGCTTCGAGCGCACGCCGCAGGGCGCCAGGACCTCGTTGAGCCTGCCATTGGCGAGGATGGGGGTCTGGAACTCAGCAAACGAGTCGGTCGCCGACTGTTCCCAGTCGGAAGCCGTCGCATTGCCACAGAGCTGAGCCATCGAACGTTGCGCCGATCCTCGAAATACTGACGTCCCGCCCGGGCATCCGGGTCTGTCGACGATCTTCTTGGCCATGCAATCTTCCCGACCCTCCCGCAGCGGCGTCACGGTGGCCCGGCTGCTGATTCATCCCGAGCCGGCCCATGCCCGATTCGCCCGCCAACCCATCATCGGTGGTTCTGTCGAACCGATGGGCCAGGAACTGTGCTTCCGCTGGAGCGGCGGTCCGCGCCGTGCGCCGCCGCCCAGCGCGTACGCGACCAGCCTGCTGCTGAGCCAGGCGCTGCTGGACGGGGGACTGGCGCATCGCCGCCCAGGCTGCCTGTTCGTCGAGATGGACGCGGCAACCCTGCTCAGTCCGATCGCCGATGTCCTGTGCGGCCCGCTCGGCGCCATCCAGTTGCCTGGCTCCTTGCCGGTGCAGGAGGCGATCACCCGCCGGATCGCGCAACTGCACGCGCGCGGCTACCGGTTCGCGCTGGGCGGGATGGTGTCGCCGGACGATCCGCGCTGCGCCTGGCTGCCGATGGCCTCGTTCCTGAAGCTGGATGCGTCGCTGGCGCCGATCAGTGCCTGGGCGCCGATCCGGGACCTCGCGCGCCAGGCCGGGGCGAAGCTGATCGCCGACGATCTCTCCGAATCCGGCGACTACCTGCGTCTCAAGGCCCTGGGCGTGCGCTACTTCCAGGGCGACCTGCTGATGCCGCCGCAGGAGGAGTCGCCCCGGGCGCTGCCCAGCTGCGACCTGGAGGTGCTGGCACGACTGTTCAGGCTGGTGCGAAACGGGGCGCAGCCCGATGCGCTGGCGATGACCGCGGCCGCCGATCCGGCGCTGGTGATCCGGCTGCTGATGCTGCATCGTCTCCACGTCGCCGGGGCGCGAGCGCCGACGACGCTGGCCGACATGGTGGCGGCACTGCCCGAGCCGGTGTTGATCGGCTGGCTGCACGTGCTGCGCAGCAGTACCTTCGACCTGACGCCGAGTACGCAGAGCTGGTCGCATGCGGTGCGGGAGCAGATCCACAACTACCGCGCCCGCTTGATCGGCGCGCGCGTCTGTTGCAGTCCCGCTGATCTGGAGGCGCGGGTGTTCGAACTCTATCGGCGCCTGTGCGGCCAGGATTTGCCGGTCGGGCAGCGCTGGCCGGCCCCGCTGCCCATCGCTCGCGACCGGGCGGCGGATTGACTCGACCGGACATTGGAGGCCGGTGCCCACCGCCAACATTCTCCTGGAGCGCCAGATAATCATGATGCAGGCCGATGGCTGGCAATATTGATCAAGGAAGAGAGCTCATCAGTGATGAACGATTGGAGCAGGTTGCTCAAATCGCCCAATAGCGTGCGACGCCACTTTCCGAACGGTCCGCCGCGTCTGTCTGGGTTGCGACTGATGCGGGTGGTCCTTGGGCCGGCCGCGATTAGAGTGATCCTCGGTTTCAAAACCCTTCCAGCAGGCGCGTCCGACAAGTGGCGACGGGCGGGGTACTCTGCCGTTGATCTTGTACTGAGGCTTGGCAGCCCTACGGTGGAGCACCTTGATGCTGCGGGACTCTTGTCGGAGCAAGACGGTGTGACGGTTGAGCTGGATCGGAACCGCATCGTGATCAAGAGCGGCGATCAGCCCATGCTGGTGGCCTCAATCGAATACGTGGATGCGCAATTCCTGCCCGACCCGGTGATGCAACGGCTGGAAGCTTCTCGCGATGAGAGTGGAAGTGAATTGGAGCCCTCTCCGTTTGTCCGGGATCCGGAGCAGCAATAGCGGTGATTGGTTGCCGAGCTGTGCGACGAAGTGCGGCTCTCCTTGTGCGCGCGAGTGGGGACGGTCCACGCGATCGAGTGACCACGCGGATTTGACCTGGCCTCGCTGGAGGCGAGATGGCGTCGTCGGAGCGATCGGTCGGGTAAGTCGCTGTGCAACGTGGGTGTCAGCGCCTCGCCGCAGGAGACGCGCACGGTCTCGGTGCGAGGCGTGGTGGACTGGTTCAAGTCGAAATTCGGGAACTGATATGTGGATGGTCGCGCTGGCCCTGTTCTCAGGCGCGTTCCTCTCGATCTGCCTGGGGGTCTTCCATCTCTGGCGATTGATGGGTGCGAAGCTGCCGCTCAAGGCGCGCATCAAGGCGTCGCTGATGGGGCCCTTGGCGCTGCTCGCCAGCGACCTGTGGGTGGATGAGCGCGACAGGCACGCGTCGAGATGGGCGAAGCGCTACTTCGGAGCGGGAGGAACATGCCTCCTGCTGCTCTACCTGCTGTATCTGGTGTCCGATTCGCTGTTGCGCCGTTGAATGCCTCCGAGCGGACCGGAAACTCCGCGATGGAGGCGGTCCAGCGGGCACGCCCTCAGGGAGGCTGCCGGTCCACGTCGTGCGCCAGCCCAATGAGAAAACCCCGCATCGCGGGGCTTCCAACGGGCGGTGAAAGTCAGCCGCTCAGTGGATCGGTTCGTCCGGTCCTGGCCCCGCGGTGAGCCCGGTGGCCACGGTGAATCCCGAATCGCCCAGCGTGCCGGCCTCGATCTCTTCCTCGGTGGCCTCGCGCACGTCGTGCACCGTCACGTGGATGCGCAGGCCGACGCCGGCCAGCGGATGGTTGCCGTCCAGCACCACGTGCTCCGGATAGACCTCGGTGACGGTGTAGATGCGGTCGGCCGGCATGTCCGGCGTGGACGACCCCTCGGGCAGGCCTTCGAACTGCATGCCGACGTCGACGTTCTCCGGGAAGACCTCGCGCGGCTCGAAGCACACCAGGTCGCTGATGTAGTCGCCGAACGCGTCCTCGGGCTCCAGCGCCACGCTGACCTCGTCGCCGGCGACCTTGTCGACCAGCGCCGTCTCGACCTTCTCGAACAGGTCCTGGCCGCCGTAGAAGAATTCCATCGCCGGGTCCAGGACCTCGACGGATTGGCCTTGGGCGTCCTCCAGTCTCCAGGTCAGGGAGACGACGCAGGGGGCAGTGATTTGCATCGCGCAATTCTCTCAGACAATGCGCGCCCATGAGCCCCAAGTCCAAGACACCCCCGACCTCCGCGCGCACCGCCGGCTCCGCCAGAGCCTCGACGCCGTCGAGGCGTCCGCCGGCCGTCGCGGCGGCCGGCGCCTCCGGCATCGACATCGCCGCGAGGCTGCCGCTGCTCGGCGGCCTGAGCCCCGCCCAGTTCATGAAGCGGCATTGGCAGAAGCAGCCGCTGCTGGTGCGCCAGGCGCTGCCCGGCGTCCGGTCGCCGATCGATCGCGCCGGCCTGGCGCGGCTGGCGGCCAGCGAGGAGGTGGAGTCGCGCCTCGTGTCCCAGCAGGGCGGCGGCCAGTGGTCCCTGCGCCAGGGACCGATCGCCAAACTGCCGGCCTGGAGCAAGGCGCAATGGACGCTGTTGGTCCAGGGGCTGGATCTGCATGTGGACGCCGCGCGCGAGTTGCTCGACCGCTTCCGCTTCGTACCCGAAGCCCGCCTGGACGACCTGATGCTGTCCTATGCCAGCGAGGGGGGCGGCGTGGGACCGCATTTCGATTCCTACGACGTGTTCCTGATCCAGGTCGGCGGTCGCCGCCACTGGCGCATCGGCCGCCTGGGCGTGTCGACCAGCGGCACGCTGCGCGAGGACGTCCCCCTGAAGGTGCTGGCGGACTTCGAGCCCGAGCAGGACTTCGTGCTCGAGCCCGGCGACATGCTGTACCTGCCTCCGGGCTGGGCGCACGACGGCGTGGCCGTCGGGGGAGACTGCATGACGGCCTCGGTGGGCTTCCGCTCGCCGTGGCGCAGCGACCTGGCCAACGAACTGCTGGTCCGTCTGACCGACGACGAGGAGGCGCCCCGCGGCGACCGGATGTATGTCGACCCGCGTCAGCCGGCGACCGGCGAGCCGGGGCGCATCCCCGACGCCTTGACCGCGTTCGCTCGGGAGGCCGTGCTGAAGGCGGTCGCGACGCCGCTGGCGCTGGAGCGTGCGCTGGGCGAGGCGCTGACCGAACCCAAGCCCCGCGTCTTCTTCGAACCGGGCGAGGCGCTGCCCGCCGGGCAGGGCGCGCGACTGAGCGACCGCACCCGCATGATGTACGACGCGGCGCATGTCTTCATCAATGGACAATCGTTCCGGGCCGGCGGTCGCGATGCGACGCTGATGCGCCGGATGGCGGACGCTCGCGCGCTGAGCGCCGCGGAGGTCGCCCGCCTGAGCGAAGGCGCGCGCGAATTGCTGGATCAGTGGACCGAGGACGGCTGGATCCTGCCCGCCTGAGCCGTCCGACCCTCAACATCGTCACGAGGAGTTCGACATGTCCGTGGAACCTTTGCCTCCGGCATCCCTGAAGTCCGGCCTCGTGGAATCGGCCGAGGAGGTCCGGCAAATGCTGCGGCAAGCGCTGCAGGCGGCCGCCGAGCAGGGCGGCCGGGAGCTGTGCTGGCTGGCGCCGGATTTCGCCGACTGGCCCCTGTCCGATGCCGGGCTGCTGGACGCCTTGCACCGCTGGGCCTTGCCGCATCGGCAGTTGCGACTGCTCGCGGCGAACGACTTCGAAACCTTGCGCCGCGTCCATCCGCGTTTCGTCCAGTGGCGCCAGCTGCACGACCACGTCGTGCGCGCCCGGGCGTTCGACCCGTCGGACCTGCTGGAGCGCAGTACCCCGTCGCCGCAGGGCCTGCTGCTGGCACCCGGATTGCTGACACTGAGGGTGTGGACGCCCGCGCGGGCCGCTCTTTCGATGCATGACTCCCGCGAAGAAGCCATGGCGCGCGAGTGGTTTGACGCTATTGAGCAACGGTCTGCCGACTCGTTCGCCAGCAGCACCCTAGGCTTGTAAGGAGATTACAAACTGGTGGCTATAATTGCTGGCTAGGCGAGGGAAGCGCTCGAGGTTTCTCGCGTCTTGGTCTGCTGAAGTTCGTACTTGTCATCTGGTACGACTTCATTAATTACCGGTAATTGATTGTTCGTCTAAAAGTTACTTGAGGACAAGTATGAAAAAGTCGATCCTGTTGGCCTCCCTGCTGGCCGTTGTTGCCCTGACCGCTTGCGGCAAGAAGGAAGAAGCCGCTGCTCCCGTGGCGACCCCGGCTCCGGAAGCTTCGGCTCCCGCCGTTGAAGCGTCGGCCCCGGCCGTGGAAGCTTCGGCTGCTGCCTCGGACGCTGCTGCGCCCGCTTCGGCCGCCAGCAACTAAGACGATCTCTCGTCCTGAAAAAGCCGCAAGGGTTCGCCCTTGCGGCTTTTTCTTTGCCCGCGCGAAGATCGCCCGCGCTGGTATTTGAGTGGAGTTTGCCAAAGGGCCGGCCACGAATGCCGGGGGCCTCCCGAGGCGAATACTCGCCATGAACTTCACCAATGAAAAACGCCACCCGAGGGTGGCGTTTTGATTTGCGCAAACTGATGGCGTACGGTGATCCGCCATCGAGTGGATCAGCGCACGTCTTCCATCAGCAGTTGCAGGATGCGCTTGGCCATTTCGTTGGTCTGCTGCTGGCCCTTGTCGTCCAGGATCATCACCGTCGAGGTGTTGGCCTCGGTCTTGACCGAGACGCGATAACGCACCGCGCTGGACGTGCTGGTCGCACCGAACAGGCGCTGGAAGAAGTTGGGCTCTTCCTTGCCGGCCTGGTTGGGGTCGGCGTAGCGCAGGAAGAACAGGCCCTGCTTGCGGTCGCGGTCCTCGATCGTGAAGCCGTGGCGGTCCAGCGACTGGCCGACCCGGCGCCAGGCACGGTCGAAATCCTCGTTGATCTTGAGCTGGTCCGGCACCTCGGCCAGCGAACGCGGTGCATTGCCACGCGGCGCCTCGGCGAAGGTAGGCGCGGGCTGCTGCGCGTTGGCGATCAGGGTCTTGGCGTCCTCTTCCTTGCCCCCGAGCTTGAGCATCAGGCGCGAGGTCATCTCGGCTTCCAGTTCCGGATCGGACGGGCGCGGTTGCCAGCCGGTCTCGTCGCGCTGCGAGTTCGTGTAGACCTCCACCAGGCCGCGGTGGGTCACGTAGATGTCGGTGCCCCCCTGCTCGTTGCGCTCCAGCCGGGTGCGGTACTTGTCGCGTTCGCCGGTGGAGTACAGCGAATCCAGCAGCGAGCCCAGTGTCTTGCGGATGAAGTCCTGCGGCAGCTTGGCCTTGTTCTCGGCCCAGTTGGTCTCCATCAGGCCGACGTTCTGGTCCTCGGACTCGATCGTGAAGCCACGATCCTGCCAGAAGCCCTTGACCTGCGGCCAGAGCTGTTCGGGCGGCAGCGTGCTGTGCAGCCAGCGGGCGTTGCCCAGGCGATGGAACTCGACCGTGCCGGCCTTGTCCAGGGCGACCGGGGCGCCGGCACTGGCGGCGGCCTGACGTTGCGCGTTCGGCTGCGCGGCCAGTTGCGCGGCGCTGATCGGGCCGGTCGGGCGGTTTTCCTTGGGCAGCTGGGTCAGGTCCGGCGGCACGTCCAGCCCGGTGGTCTGCTTGGCCTGGGTGCGGTAGTCGACCTTGTCGCTGCTGGTGATGCTCTCGAACGTGCTGCACGCCGTCAGCGAGGCCAGCGCCATCAGGCAGGCCACGCGCACCGGAGTGGACGCGCCGGATTCAGGAAAGGAACGAGTCACGCTGGAGATCTCCGAGGTAGGTCGCTGCGGCCCGCGGCCGCTGAAGGAAAAGGGTGCGGCCGGCGCGCCGGCCGGACGTGATTAGAGCAGGCCAGATTCGCGCAGGGCGCTTTCGACCATCTGCTGGCCCGAGGCCGTCAGCGGCGTCAGCGGCAGGCGCAGGTGGTTGCTGCTGCGGCCCAGCCGGTGCAGCGCCCACTTCGCCGGCGCGGGGCTGGGTTCGCAGAACAGTTGCTTGTGCAGCGGCAGCAGCTGGAAGTGCAGGGCGGTGGCCTCGCGCACACGGCCTTCGATGGCGGCGGTGCACAGCTCGTGCATCGCCTTGGGCGCGATGTTGGCGGTGACGCTGACCGAGCCGCGGCCGCCCATCAGCATCAGCGCGATGGCGGTGCCGTCGTCGCCGGAATAGATGCTGAAGCCCGGGGGGGCGTGCTTGATCAGCCAGGCGGCGCGCTCGATGTTGCCGGTGGCTTCCTTGATGCCGAAGACGCCGGGCAGCGACGCGCAGCGCAGGGCCGTTTCCGGTGCCATGTCCGCCACGGTACGACCGGGCACGTTGTACAGCATCATCGGGATGTCGACCGCCTCGGAGATCGCCTTGAAATGCTGGTAGATGCCTTCCTGCGAGGGCTTGTTGTAGTAGGGCACGACCGACAGCGTGGCGTCGGCGCCGACCTGCTTGGCAAAGCGGCTCAGCTCGATGGCCTCGGCGGTGGCGTTGGCGCCGGTGCCCGCGAGGACGGGCTTGCGGCCCTTGACGTGCTCGACCGCGACGCGGATGACCTCGCGGTTCTCTTCCATCGTGACCGTGGGCGACTCGCCCGTGGTGCCGACGACGCCGATGACGTCCGTGCCCTGGTCGATGTGCCAGTCGATCAGGCTGCGCAGTCCATCGAAGTCGATGCGGCCGTCTTCGTGCATCGGCGTGACCAGCGCGACGATGCTGCCAACAATTGCGTTCATTGAGGATTCCTCTGGATCGGCGGATTCTACTGAAGCGCCGGGGCTGTTCCGCGGCGCTCGAGGGCCTGCGCGCTCAGCGCAGCCGGTATCTCGGGTACACCCCAGCCGGCGCGGCGTCGGCGGGCCGGTTCTCGCGAACCGCAGCAACGCGCTGGACATACCGGCCGTTGACCCCGGCGCCCCCCGCGACAGGGGGCTCCACCTCGATGAAGCCGTCCTCGTAGGCGATCACGCGCAGGTCCGCGACGGCGGCCAGCAGCTCGCCGGGACGCAGCAGGAACTCCGGCCGCGCAGGGCGGCCGACCGTCTGCTGGCCGTCGGTAAAGGTCTCGTAAATCAGCCAGCCGCCGGGCGCGACGGCCTCGACGACGCGCGCCAGCAGCGGGCGCCACAGGTAGTTCGTGACGACCACGACATCGAAGGTCCGGCCTTCCAGCGGCCATGGGCCCTGCTCGATGTCGGCCTCGATCAGCTCGACCCGGTCGGACAGTCCGGCCAGCGCCGCCAGCGCGTCCGCGTCGCGGTCGACCCCGGTGACGGCCGCACCGTCGCCCGCGAGCAGCCGCAGATGGCGGCCCGAACCGCAGGCCAGGTCCAGCGCGGTGGCGCCGTCGCGGTCGCGCCAGGCCTGCGCCCAGCGCAGCACCCAGTCGCTGGGGAACGAGACGGAATGGCTCATGCGGGTCGTTGTTCCTTCTTGAGTGCCTTGAGCGCCATGCGGTCGACCATGGCCGGCGCCAGCAGCTTGAGCCAGCGGCCCAGCTTGCCCTTGGCGGTCATGACGATGTCGCGCTCGCGGTTCAGGGTGCCGTCGAGGATCAGCCGGGCGCATTCCTGGACCGGCATCGCGCCGCGTTCGTCCAGGCTGCTCAACCCGGCGGCGTGGCCCTGGGCGTTGAAGCCGCGGTAGCGGATCTGGGTGTCGACGACGCCGGGATAGGCGATGGTCACGCTGACGCCGCTGGCGGCGACCTCGGTGCGCAGCGCCTCGAAGAACCCGGTCATGGCGAACTTGCTGGCGCTGTAGGCGGTGCGGCCAGGGATGCCCAGCAGGCCGGCCAGGCTGGACACCGCCACGATGCGGCCCTTGCTGGCCTTGAGCGCGGGCAGCGCGGCCTGGGTGCACCAGGCCGAGCCCCACAGGTTGATCGACATCAGGCGCTGGTACCAGGCCAGGTCCTTGACCTGGTCGAAGAGGGCATGCGCGGACATGCCGGCGTTGTTGACCAGCACGTCGATCGCGCCGAAGGCGCCCAGCGTGGCTCGCACGAGTTCCTGGCAGTCCTCCTGCGACTCGACGTCGCAGCGCTGCACGCGGGTGTGGGCGCCGAGCGCCTCGCATTCCGCGGCGACCTTCTCGAGCTTGTCGACGCTGCGCGCCGCCAGCACCAGCGACAGTTTGGCGCCTTCGCGCCGCGCCCATTGGCGCGCCAGTTCGGCGCCGATCCCGTCGGAGGCGCCGGTGATGATCACGACCATGTTGTCTCCGTTGTCGTTGTCAGAAACACGCCCAGATGGCGTCGCCCAGCTGCTGCATCAGCGACGGCTGCGTGTAGGCCATGAAGACCGCCGCCAGCACGCCGACGGCGACGAGCCACGCCGCGATCCGCTTGAGCCCGCGCGCGCTCATGCCGCGGCCGGCACGGGCTGGCGCGCGATCGCCGACTCGCGCACCGGCAGGTTGGCCAGCATCGCCATCACGCCCAGCGCGATCGCCAGGTACCAGACGACGTCGTAGGACCCCGTCGCGTCGTAGAGCTTGCCGCCCAGCCACACGCCGAGGAACGAGCCGATCTGGTGGCTGAAGAAGACGAAGCCGCCCAGCATCGACATGTGCTGCACGCCGAAGATCTGCGCCACGATCGCGTTGGTCGGCGGCACGGTGGACAGCCACAGCACGCCCATCACGGCGGCGAAGACGTAGACGCTGGTCGGCGTCAGCGGCACGTTCAGGAAGCTCACGATCGCGATCGATCGCAGCAGGTAGATCGCCGACAGCAGGTAGCGCTTGGGCAGCCGCTGGCCCAGCGTGCCCGCGGCATAGGTGCCGAAGACGTTGAACAGGCCGATCAGCGCCAGCGCGTTGGTCGCGACCTGCGGGGTCAGGCCGTGGTCCTTCAGGTAGCTCGGCATGTGCACGCCGATGAACACGACCTGGAAGCCGCAGACGAAGTAGCCCAGCATCAGCAGCTGGAAGCTGCGGTAGCCGAAGGCCTCGCGCAGCGCCTGGCCGATGCTCTGGTGATGCGCGCCGTGGGCGGCGTCGCGGGCGGGTTCGCGCAGGCCGAAGGCCAGCGGCACGATCAGGCAGGCGGCGGTCGCCAGCACGAACAGCGCGTTCTGCCAGCCGCTGTAGCCGATCAGCCAGTTCTCGACCGGCACCATCAGGAACTGGCCGAAGGACCCGGCCGCCGCCGCGACGCCCATGGCCCAGGAGCGTTTCTCCGGCGACACGTTGCGGCCGATGACGCCGTAGACGACGGCGTAGGTGGTGCCCGACTGGGCCAGGCCGATCAGCACGCCGGCGCTGCCGAGGAAGCCGGCGGCGGTCGTCGATACGGCCATCAGCGCCAGCCCGGCCGCGTAGAGGAAAGCGCCGGCGACCAGCACCCGCAGCGCGCCGAAGCGGTCCGCCAGCATGCCGGCGAAGGGGCCGGCGGCGCCCCAGGCGATGTTCTGCACGGCCAGCGCGAGGGAGAAGGCCTCGCGGGTCCAGCCGCGGTCCATCGTGACCGGGGTGAGCCACAGGCCGAAGCCATGGCGGATGCCCATCGACAGCGTGACGATGGCGGCGCCGCAGATCAGCACCTGTCGCATCGACAGCGTGCGGGAGGAGGAAGGGGAAATCGCGCTCATCCGGTCAATGTACCGGCTGGACCGGCCTCTCAGCGCGTGCTGCCCTTGGATGCGGGTTTCCCCGATGACTTCTTCTTGGCAGGCGACCTGGCGCCGGCCTTCTTGGCGGACGACTTCTTCGCCCCGCCGCCGGCGTTCAGCGCGTTGTCCTCCTCGCCGGCGGTCGCGGCGACGTCGTCCAGCTGCGTCAGCACGCGGCCCTGCTTGATGCGCAGCAGCGGCTTGTCCAGCGCATCCAGGTCCTCGAGCGGATTGCCGATCAGCACCAGGAAGCTGGCCTCGCAGCCGGGCCGGAAGCAGCCGAGCTCGCGCTTGGGGAACAGCGCCCGGGGCGTGTCCACGGTGGCCAGGCGCAGCAGCGCGGCCTTGTCGAGCACACCCAGCTGGTCGAGGTGGTGGACCTCGCTCAGCGCGTTGCCGGTGAACAGGTCCGAGCCGACCAGCAGCCGCGCGCCGGCAGCCTTCAGGCGTTCCAGGTTCTGCTTCTGGACCGCCTCGATGCGCGCCAGCAGGTCGGGCGCCGGCTGGAACAGCCGCGTCGCCACGGTGGCGGTGACGATGCCGACCTTCTTCTCGGCGGCCAGCGCGGCGACCTCGGGCGCGATGAGGTGGGTCTCGGGATCCTCGCCGTGCTGGGGGAAGTAGCCCGGCAGCTCGGCGATGAAGTCGGCGCCGGCGTTCACCGCGGCGGCGAAGTCGGCGGCGCTCTCGATGTGGACCACGACGCGCCGCTGCTCGGCATGGGCGCGGCGCACCACCTCGGCCACGACCTCGGGCGTCACGCCCAGGCGGCCGCGCTGCTCGGGCATCTGGCGCAGTTCCGGCCGGTCGTGGTAACTCATGATGACCTTGACCAGGTCGCTGTGCCGGCCCGCGATCAGCGGCCACTTCTGGCCGACCTGCTCGGGCGTGTCCATCACCAGCACCGCCTTGTCGACGATCTGGTCCAGCGGCATCGGCGGCGTGCCCGATTGCAGCATCGCCAGCGGCTGCCCGTCCGACGAGGTGATGCAGGCGGTGGCGAACAGCACGTCCGGCGTCTCCGGCTGGGCGATGCGCGAGCGGATGGGATCGATCGCGGCCGGGTCGGCGCACAGCATCGCGGCGTAGAACACGCCGTCGCGCAGGTAGTCCTGGCCGAACTTGTCCAGGCCCCAGGCGCTCTGCAGGTTGTGGTTGTGCGCGTCGGCGAGCGGCGCCACCAGCGTCTGGCCGCGCAGCTCCAGCAGCCGGTTGACCTTGCGCGGCCGCTTCTCGACGAACCGGCCGTCCTCGACGTAGAGCGTGCCGCTCTGCAGCTTCTCGCCGTCGAACCAGCGGGCGTGGCGCAGCTCCATCGCCATTTCCGGACTGGCCTTGTAGTTGTCGGCCCGTGCCGTTGCCGCCCCGAGGAGGGAGACCAACGCCAGGACGAGGGGAGCCAGTGGCGCGAGCAGCGGGCGGAGCGGACGGGGCAGGGGCGACATCGGACCGGTTCGGGCGGGGCGTGCGGACAAGCGGCGGATGCTACGACAGCGCTCCCATGCCGCCGGGGCTCGATCGGTAACGGGACGTGCAGTGGCCGCTGCGCCGTGCGGCATGCGCGCGACCGGGCGCGCCGGGGGGGGCGACCTTCAGGGGAAACCCCCATGGGAACGACCCCTGCCACGGGGCGTCCGGGAGCGTCACCGGCGCTGCATAGAATCCCGCCCCATGGTTACCAAAGCAGTCACTTCCTCCGGCAAGGCGCCGGGCAGTCAGCCTGGCAGTTATGGCGAGAGCTCGATCCGCGTCCTCAAGGGACTCGAGCCGGTCAAGCAGCGCCCGGGCATGTACACCCGCACCGACAACCCCCTGCACATCATCCAGGAGGTGATCGACAACGCGGCCGACGAGGCGCTGGCCGGCCACGGCAGGCGCATCGCCGTCATCCAGCACACCGACGGCTCGATCACGATCGAGGACGACGGCCGCGGCATCCCCTACGGCCTGCATCCCGAAGAGGGCGTGCCGGTGGTCGAGATCGTCTTCACCCGGCTGCACGCGGGCGGCAAGTTCGACAAGGGCTCGGGCGGCGCCTACAGCTTCTCCGGCGGCCTGCACGGCGTGGGCGTGTCGGTGACCAACGCGCTGGCCAAGCGGCTGCAGGTGACGGTCTACCGCGAGGGCCAGGTCGCGACGCTGGCCTTCTCCGGCGGCGACGTCGTCGAACCGGTGGCCACCCGCAAGGCCGAGCCCAAGGCCGGCGACCGCAAGCAGGGCACGACGGTGCGGGTCTGGCCCGACGGCAAGTACTTCGAGAGCCCGGACCTGCCCAAGGGCGAACTGGTCCACCTGCTGCGGTCCAAGGCGGTGCTGATGCCCGGCGTCACCGTGACGCTGACGCAGGAGAAGACCGGCGAGACGCAGACCTGGACCTACAAGGGCGGCCTGCGCGACTACCTGATGCAGTCGCTGCCGGCCGATCCGCTGATCCCGCTGTTCGAGGGCGAGCAGTTCGCGACCGCGTCCGAGAGCGAGAACTTCGCCGAGGGCGAGGGCGCCAACTGGTGCGTGGCCTTCACCGAGGAGGGCCAGGTCATGCGCGAGAGCTACGTGAACCTGATCCCGACGGTGGCCGGCGGCACGCACGAGTCCGGCCTGAAGGACGGCCTGTTCGGCGCCATCAAGGGCTTCATCGAGATGCACGCGCTCGCGCCCAAGGGCGTGAAGCTGATGGCCGAGGACGTGTTCTCGCGCGCCAGCTTCGTGCTGTCGGCCAAGGTGCTGGACCCGCAGTTCCAGGGCCAGACCAAGGAGCGGCTGAACTCGCGCGACGCGCTGCGCCTGGTGTCGGCCTTCGTGAAGCCGGCACTGGAGCTGTGGCTCAACCAGCATGTCGAGCACGGCAAGAAGCTGGCCGAACTCGTCATCAAGCAGGCGCAGACGCGCCAGCGCGCGGCGCAGAAGGTCGAGAAGCGCAAGAGCTCCGGCGTGGCCGTGCTGCCCGGCAAGCTGACCGACTGCGAGAGCACCGACCTGCTGCACAACGAGCTCTTCCTGGTCGAGGGCGACTCCGCCGGCGGTTCCGCCAAGCTGGGCCGCGACAAGGAGACGCAGGCCATCCTGCCGCTGCGCGGCAAGGTGCTCAACGCCTGGGAGGTCGAGCGCGACCGGCTGTTCGCCAACAACGAGATCCACGACATCTCGGTGGCCATCGGCGTGGACCCGCACGGCAAGAACGACGAGCCGGACCTGTCGGGCCTGCGCTACGGGAAGATCTGCATCCTGTCGGACGCGGACGTGGACGGCGCGCACATCCAGGTGCTGCTGCTGACGCTGTTCTTCCGCCACTTCCCCAAGCTGATCGCCACCGGCCACGTCTACGTGGCGCGGCCGCCGCTGTTCCGCGTGGACGCGCCGGCGCGCGGCAAGAAGCCCGCGGCCAAGCTCTACGCGCTGGACGAGGGCGAGCAGACCGCGATCCTGGACAAGCTGCGCAAGGAAGGCGCCCGCGAAGGCAGCTGGAGCATCAGCCGCTTCAAGGGCCTGGGCGAGATGAACGCCGAGCAGCTCTGGGACACGACGCTGAATCCGGAGACGCGCCGCCTGCTGCAGGTGCAGTACGGCGAGCTGGACTTCGGCGACACCGAGGGCGCCATCAACAAGCTGATGGGCAAGGGCGAAGCCGCCGCGCGGCGCGAGCTCATGGAACTGCACGGCGACGCCATCGAGGTCGACGTCTGAAGATCTATGGACCCCCACGCTCACTTCGTTCGCTGCCCCCCGGGGGGGGGCTCAACGCCCTTCGGGCGGCCGGGCGGGCGTTGAGTCCGCTCCGTTGCGACCATGATGCACAGCCACCGCGTCACGCTGCGCCCGACGATGCTGTCCGACCTGGACTTCGTCGTCGGCGTGGAGCAGGACGCGGGCAACCGGCCCTTCATCACGCCATGGGAACGCACGCAGCACGAGGGCGCCATCCGGTTTCCGGATGCACGCCATTTCATCGTGGAGCTGGACGCGGAACGCGCCGGCTTCGTGATCCTGCAGGGCTGCCGCAATCCCAACCGCTCGGTGGAGCTCAAGCGCATCGTGCTCGGCCCGAAGGGGCAGGGCGTCGGTCGCCTGTGCGTGCGGCTGCTCAAGAAGATGGCCTTCACGCAGCTGGGCGCGCACCGCTTCTGGCTGGACGTGAAAGGGCGCAACACGCGGGCGCAATCGCTGTACCGCAGCGAGGGCTATGTCGAGGAAGGCCGGCTGCGCGAATGCGTGCGGGCCGAGGTGCTGACACCCGCCGATGGCGGACAGGCTGCGGACAAGGACGAGGGCGCGGGCTTCGACGACCTGATCGTGATGTCGCTGCTCAAGCGCGAGTACGAGGCGCGCGTCGCCCAGGGATGGGAGGCGGCATGAGCCACGGCCGTTCCGCGTCGCGTCCCGCGCCTCGCGCGCTGGGGCTGCGCAAGCGCCTGGCGATGAGCATCGCGGTCGCCTTCGCGGCCAAGCTGTCGCCGGCGCATGCGGAGCTGTGGGGCTACGTGGACGCCGACGGCATCGCGCATTTCGCGCCGGTGCAGGTGGACAACCGCTTCCAGCCGGTGATGTCGCCGCTGAGCGGCATCCGCCGCGTGCCGGGCAAGACCGACCACGGCCAGCGCATGCTGACCTGGCTGGACATCGCGCCCGAGGTCAAGGCCGTGCAGCCCTACCTGCGCGAGGCCGCTGCCGCGACCGGCGTCGACGCGGAGCTGCTGAAGGCGATCATCGCGGTCGAGTCCGGCTTCAAGCCCGACGCGGTGTCGCCGCGCGGCGCCACCGGGCTGATGCAGATCACGGCGACGACCGGCCAGCGCTACGCGACGGCGGACGAGCTCCGTCGTGCCGGCTACCTGCAGGACCCGCGCACCAACGTGCTGATCGGCGCGCGGATGCTGGCGGACCTGACGCGGCGCTTCGGCCGCCTGGACGCCGCGCTGGCGGCCTGGAATGCCGGCGAGGGCGCGGTCCGGCGCGCGGGCGGGCACATGCCCGACATCGACGAGACCCAAGCCCATGTCCATCTGGTGCTGGAGCTGTACTGGGCGCTGCTGCAGCGCAGCCTCGGCAGCCGGGCCAGGCAGTTGACGATGGTCGCGGCGCCGCTCGAATGAGCGGTTGAGGCGGCACCAGGATTCCCGAGGACGTTCCCAGGAACGTTCGCAAGCAGATTCGAACGACCGGCACCGGCCGGCATGAGAGAGAGATGACCCAAGAGACCTTTGATTTCGAGAACCCGAACGCACCCGGCGGCCCGGGTGGGCAGTCCCCGTCGGGCGACGCGCTGACGCTGGCGCAGTACGCGCAGCAGGCTTACCTCGAATACGCGCTGTCGGTGGTGAAGGGCCGGGCCTTGCCCGCCTACAGCGACGGCCAGAAGCCGGTGCAGCGCCGCATCCTGTTCACGATGGAGCGGCTGGGGCTGGGCTTCAGCGGCGCCACCGGCGCCAAGGCGGTGAAGAGCGCCCGCGTGGTCGGCGAGGTGCTGGGCAAGTACCACCCGCACGGCGACCAGGCCGCCTACGACGCGATGGTGCGCATGGCGCAGGACTTCAGCCAGCGCTACCCGCTGGTCGACGGCCAGGGCAACTTCGGCAGCCGCGACGGCGACAACGCCGCCGCGATGCGGTACACGGAAGCGCGGCTGTCGATCTACTCGCGGCTGCTGCTGGACGAACTGGACCAGGGCACGGTCGACTTCCAGCCCAACTACGACGGTTCCGAGAACGAGCCGCGCGAGCTACCGGCCCGGCTGCCCTTCGTCCTGCTCAACGGCGCCTCCGGCATCGCTGTCGGCATGGCCACCGAGATTCCCAGCCACAACCTGCGCGAGGTCGCCGAGGCGGCGGTGCTGCTGCTCAAGCGTCCGGACGCGAGCGACGATGAACTCTTCGGCGCGATCAAGGGCCCGGACTATCCCGGCGGCGGCCAACTGATCAGCTCGGCCGAGGAGATCCGCGCGGCCTACAACACCGGCCGCGGCAGCCTGAAGGTGCGCGCGCGCTGGAAGATCGAGGACCTCGCCCGTGGCCAGTGGCAACTGGTCGTGACCGAGCTGCCGCAGGGCGTCAGCACGGCCAAGGTGCTCGAGGAAATCGAGGAACTCACCAACCCCAAGGTCAAGACCGGCAAGAAGACGGTGACGCCGGAGCAGCTGCAGCTCAAGGCCTCCGTGCTGGCCGTGCTGGACAAGGCCCGCGACGAGTCCAACAAGGACGCGCCGGTGCGCCTGGTCTTCGAGCCCAAGAGCCGCACAGTCGGCCAGCAGGAGCTGATCAACACGCTGCTGTCGCAGACCAGCCTGGAGACGACGGCGCCGCTGAACCTGACCATGGTCGGCGACGATGGCCGGCCGACGCAGAAGACGCTGCGCAAGATCCTGACCGAATGGATCGGCTTCCGCCTGAACACGGTGACCCGCCGGACGCAGCATCGCCTGGACAAGGTGCTGGAACGCATCCACATCCTGGAAGGCCGTCACAAGATCCTGCTCCACATCGACGAAGTCATCGCGCTCATCCGCAACTCGGACGAGCCGAAACCCGCGCTGATCGAGCGCTTCTCGCTGAGCGACCGGCAGGCCGAGGACATCCTCGAAATCCGGCTGCGCCAGCTCGCGCGGCTGGAGTTCATCAAGATCGAGCAGCAACTGAAGGAGCTGCGCGAGGAGGCCGGCAAGCTCGAGGAGATCCTGTCCAACCCGTCGGTGCTGCGCCGCACGGTGGTCAAGGAGATCGAGTCCGACGCGAAGCAGTACGGCGACGAGCGCCGCACCGAGATCAAGGAAGACAAGCGCGCGGTCGCCGAGGTGCGCATCGTCGACGAGCCGGTGACGGTGGTCGTCAGCCTCAAGGGCTGGGTGCGCGCGCTCAAGGGCCACGAGGTGGATCCGGCGGCGCTGGCCTTCAAGTCGGGCGACTCGCTGTACGGCGTGTTCCCGTGCCGCAGCGTCGATCCGCTGGTGGTGCTGGGCAGCAACGGCCGGGCCTACTCGGTGCCGGTCTCGGCGCTGCCGGGCGGACGCGGCGACGGCCAGCCCATCACCACGCTGATCGAACTGGAGTCGGGCACGCAGATCGCGCACTACTTTGCCGGCGCGGCGACGCAGAAGCTGCTGCTGGCGGGCACCGGCGGCTTCGGCCTGGTGGCCGAGGTCGGCGACCTGGTCGGCCGCCAGAAGGCAGGCAAGAGCTTCCTGAGCCTGGAAGGCGAGGAGCGTCCGCTGCCGCCGTCGGTGGTGCCGATGGGCGAGGTGGCGGGCGTGCAGGTCGGCTGCCTGTCGATGGCCGGCCGACTGCTGACCTTCCCGATCGACGAGCTCAAGCACCAGCCCAAGGGCGGCCGCGGGCTGACGCTGATCGACCTGGACCCGAAGGACGCGCTGGTCAGCGTGGCCGCGTTCACGACCCAGCTGCTGGTCGGCGGACTGGCGCGCGGCCAGAAGCCCAAGGAAGAGCTGCTCAAGGGCGTGGGCCTCGCCGGCTACGCCGGCAAGCGCGCCAAGAAGGGCAAGGCCTGCGACGTGATGACGAAACCGATGCGCATCACGGCGGGTTGAGCGCGGGGGCGGCCGGCGACGTCCGTCCGGACGTGCCCGGCGTCGATGCCCCGGCGCCCGTCGGTGTCAATCGAGCCAACGAACTGCCGGCGAGTCGATTGACGATGCCGCGTTCGAGCGGGCGGTCATGGTCGACCCAGCGACTGTCGAAGGTCGCCAGCATCGGAATCAGGAACAGGAGCGAATCGGCCACCGCGAGGAATCTTCCCGGGCAACGGTTTGGCCCGTGGAAAAAGGTCTGCATGACGTCGTCATGCCGCTGGTTCAACAGTTCCAGCGTCGGCTGACCATCCTGGGCCAGTTCGTGGGCCACCTCGGCGCGGTGACCCTCCTGCATCCCTTCGACGTCGAAGATGACCGCGTCGCCCGGCCGCAGGCGGTGCCTCGTGCCGTCGACGTCGGTGAAGGAGGTCGGCGCGACGACATCCCGGGACACGATGCCCACGGGGCTGTGGCTCAGCATGGCCGGCACCAGCATCTGCAGCGTGGGGCAGTTGCGCAGTTGGGTCAGCGACGCCACGCCGTCGGGGAAGTCTGCGCGGATCCTGTCCCGCAGGAGACGTAATTCCTGCGGATGTCGTTGGAAATGGTCCAGCGTGCGCTCGATCAGATTGCCGGTGGTGAACAGCGAGGCGGCGAGATTCATCGTCACCTCGTTCAAGGCTTCCGTCGGGAAGACGGTCGAATCATCGACGCCGGCCGGATCGATCTGATGGCGCTTGAGCGTACGCAACGCCAGCGTGTCCGCCAGGTCGTGCCGCCCGGCGCCGGCGACCAGCATCCGGCGGCCCGCTTCCTGGAATTCGCCGGCGGCCCGCCGGGCCTCCTTGGCCATGTATCCGGCCGTGGCGGGGGCATTGGCTGCCAGCGCGGTCTTGATCATCGAGGCCGCTTCGCGATGCAGCGCGTCCACACCGCGCCGGAAGACCGCGACCTCCGACGCGAGATCGACATCCTCCCCGGTGATGGCCAGTGCGCCGACGTCGAACAGGTAGCGCAGGATGACATCCTGCATGTCCACCGCACGTGCCGGCTCACGCGTCACAGCCTCGCGAACCGCTTCGACCGACTCGCCGGCGTGTGCCGCGATCCGAGGCGTGAGCGCTTCGACATGCGCCTGGTTGAGGAGCTTGTTGAACTCGCCCGCGCGGCGCTGATGCGACTTGCCGTGGGGCATCAGGAACAGCGTGTCCGGTCCGAACACCGATCGCAGCAGGTTGACGCCGGGTCCCCGGTCCAGGGCCCGGTCGCTCGCCAGGGTGCGCATCGTGGCGACGTCGCGCACGTACACCAGTTGCGCGTTGCCGGGCAGGTCGACGCGGACCGCGCCGCTGCCTGTCGGCAGGTGGCGCACCGACTCGGAGGGGTGGCTCGTCAGGAGCGATGTGAGATTGGAGAGCGGACGAAGGAAATCGAACATGCGGCGCGGAGACCTTTGAATGTGGAGCGCATGGGTGGTCGCCACGGCGACGACCGTTCACGGTCGCCACCAGGACCGCCGATGCTTCGCCGCTCCAGCGCCTGAGCACTCTCCTGTCGTGTGGCAAGGATCAGCGCAGTCCTCGCTAGCCGCCGGTCAAGCTCGGCGGCGTGCCCGTTCCGGGCATGGCAGGGACAAGCCAGGGGACAGGTAGGTCGTCCATGTCCCCTGCGGCTGTGACATGCTGGTGACGCGCCGCAACAAAAGTCGCCGGTTTGTGCAGGACGCGAACCCATGCTGCGGTGCAAACTCCGTCACGAATCAACTCGACTGACGGGATCGGCAGCCATGAAATTGAAGTCTCTTGTGCTGGCGCTGGGCGCCACTCTGATCGCCGGCGCCGCAGGCGCCGCGACCCTGGATCCGGTGTTCGTCACGCCGACCGTGACCCCCGGCGGCGGCAGCTTCTCGGACGTCGTGCTGGGGTCCTTCACCCTGACGCAGGCGTCGGATGTCACCGGCTCGGTGTTCGCGGCCTCCACCATCAGCTTCGACAACGGCTTCACGCTGCCGCTGCAGTCGGTGACCTTCAGCTTCGCCGGCCTGAACGGCGTGACCGACCTGGATGCCAGCGCCACCGGTTTCCGTTATGCCAACCTGGCGGCCGGCACCTACCAGCTGATCGCCAGCGGTTCGCTGCTGGGCAGCGGCTTCGGCGGCATCGCGGTGCTGTCGACGACGGTCAACGTCGCCGCCGCGGCCGCCGTGCCCGAACCCGCGACTTACGCGCTGATGCTGGCCGGCATCGCTGGTGTCGGCTTCGCCGCGCGCCGCCGCCAGACCCAGGCCTGATCGAAGGCTGGAAAGACAGGACCGGCCGCCGGGGGAGTTCCGGCGGCAGGTTCCGATGTCCAGCGATGTTCAGGATCAGCAGCCCCGGTGACGAACCGGGGCTGTTGTCATTCAGGGGCGCGGCGAGGGCCGGGCCATGCCCGCCGCAGCCAGTGCGGGCGCCAGGACAACGTGGCGGCGACCGCCGCCGCCGCGCCGGCGAGCAGCATCAGCCATACCAGCACCGCCATCGAGGGGTGATCCGAGCCGAGGCACAGGCCCAGCGAAAGGGCCAGCGCGAAGGCGCCCGCGATGCGGAGCGCCTTCGCCACGGCCACCGAGGGGGCCTCGTCCCCATGGACCTGCTCCCAGTGCACGTCCATCGCCAGCGCGAGCCAGCCCAGGCCCAGCACCGCCGTCACGGCGGCACCGGTCAGCAGCACGACGGGCTCAGCCATGGCGGGCCTCCGCGGTCTTGAGCGCGGCCGGCGCGGATGACGCCGCCGAAGAGGAACGCCGGGCCCGTTGCGCGAGCTTCCTGGCGACGAGGGCGGCGATGACCGCCGTCGCGATCAGGCTGAGATCGACGCCGGCCACCGGCCAGTAGCCCGTGGACAGCGTTCTGCCGAGGTGGTCGCCCGTCGTGAGCGCATTCGCGACCACGGCCGTCAATGCGCCCGCGGCGATGGCCCAGCATTGCTCGCGCCAGGCGGGATTCGTCCCCGCGCGCGCGAGGGCGCCGCCGCGCACGACCGCATGCAGCATCGTCAGCGCCCAGGCGCTCCAGAAGACGTTGCGTTCCCAGGCGCCCTTGTCGGCGAGCGACTCCGGCAGCAGCCGGTTGGCGACCAGCATCGCCATCGTCGCGACCAGCATGCCGGTCACCGTCGTCACCGCCAGCGCGTCGACGACGCGGCTGCCCTGGCCGCCGGCCTTGGCATGCTGCTGCTTGCGCTTCTCGACGAAGAACAGGAAGCCCGTGGCGATGCACACGCAGCCCAGCAGGCCGCCCAGCACGTACAGCCAGCGCAGCAGCCAGTGCCGGAAGTGCTGCAGGTGCAGCCCGGTGAGGAACTCGTTGACGCTGTCCACGGCGCTGCGCGGCGGATCCTCGCGCAGCAGCTCGCCGGTGGTGGCCTTGAAGTGCACGCCTTCGCCGGTCAGCGCGACGCGGTCGGTGCCGGCGCGGTAGACGCTGACGTAGGCGTTGGCGTCGCCGACATGCTGCACGTTGACGAAGCCGACGTCGCCCGCCATGCCCTTGGCTTCCCAGCGTCGACGGGCCTCGGCGACCATCGCGTCGACGGAGGCCATGGGCGCGGCGACGCCGGCGCGTTCGTGCGGCAGGCCGGTCGCCTGCGCCTCCACGCGTTCGTGCTGCTCGTGCAGGTCATGCAGCTGCGTGTGTGCCACCGGGAAGTAGATGCCGGCGAAGATCACCAGCCCCGTGAAGGCGAAGAAGAAGTGGAAGGGCAGCGCCACGACACCCGTCAGGTTGTGCAGGTCCAGCGCGCCCCGCTGCACGGTCTTGTGGCGGCGGAAGGTGAAGAACTCGCGGAAGATCTTGCGGTGCATCACCACGCCGCTGACCAGCGCGGCCAGCATCATCAGCGCCGAGAAACCGACGACCCAGTAGCCCAGGTCCTTCCAGCCCAGGTGCAGGCTGTAGTGCAGCGGATAGAAGAACTCGCTGCCGATGCGCAACTGCCCCTGCGGCAGTACCGCGCCGCTGCGCGGATCGAGCGCATGCACGGCGAAGACGGTCTCCTCGGGATCCTTCGCGTCCGGCACCTTGAAGCCGGCGAAGACCGAGACCACCGGATCACGGTGCGTCGTGTAGGCGCCCCAGCTGGTCGCGAGCTCGAAGCGCTCCGGCAGGGGGCCGTTCACGCGGCCCTCGAGCAGCGCGACGGCTTCCTTGGCCGGCTGCATCTTCTCGAACGCGGGTGTCAGGATCTGGTCGAAGGACGGCATCGGCTGCGGCGCGAAGCGCGAGGACGGGATCGCCCAGCGGTCGATCTCGCGGTCGAAGACCGACAGCGAACCGAAGAAGAACACCACCATCAGCACGAAGCCCAGCACCAGGCCGAACCAGGTGTGCAGCCAGGCCATCGAGAGCCGGAAGTTCTGGAACATGGTCCGATCCCTCCGCGTCAGGCCAGCAGCGCGCGCTGGATCAGCGCCGCGGCGCCGGTTATGACGCCGCCGCCGGCCAGCAGCACGGCCCAGATCACGCCGATCCGGCGCGCCGCGAAGCTCCACAGGAAGACCACCAGGTAGAGCAGCACGCCCAGGATGGCGCTCAGGTGTTCGGCGTCGTGGAAGGGCATGCCGAGTCCGTACAGCCCGCTGTGCGCGACCGCGATGAAGCCCCAGCAGAACGCGTAACCGCCGAGGATCGCCGCGCCGATGCGCAGCAGCAGGGCGATCGGCGGCATCCGGCCGACCGTTCGAGGTGGGGTGGTAGCGGTATCCATCATGGCGCTGGGCAGGACGCGGAACAGGAGCGGCACGGCAACGGGCCGACTGCAAATGCGAGGCATTATCGTCTGGCGATTCGACGGCCCGAACGAAGTTCCGGCGTCGGTTCGCAGGCCTTTGCTGAATGCGGCAACGAAAAAAGCGCTCCGGGGAGCGCTTTGTCAGCGGGTGCGGGCCCGCGGGCCGATCAGAGCCGGGCCATCGCCTTGGCGCATTCGGGCACCAGGGCCGGGCCCTTGTAGATCAGGCCGGTGTAGAGCTGGACCAGGTCCGCGCCGGCCTGCAGCTTGGCGCGGGCATCGTCGCCGGAGAGCACGCCGCCGACGCCGATGATCGGATAACCGGTGCCCAGCGCCGCCCGCAGCAGGCGGATCACGCGGTTGCTGGCCTCGAACACGGGCGCGCCGGACAGGCCGCCGGTCTCGTTCGCATGCGGCAGGCCTTGCACGGCCTCGCGCGAGATGGTCGTGTTCGTCGCGATGACGCCGTCGATGCCGTGGCGCTTCAGGCTCGCCGCGATGACGGCGACCTGGTCCTCGTCCAGGTCGGGCGCGATCTTCACGAACAGCGGCACCTGGCGGCCGCTGTCGTCCTGCAGCGCCAGACGGCGCGCCTGCAGCGGACCGAGCAGCGCATCCAGCGCCTCGTCGCTCTGCAGCTGGCGCAGGTTCTTGGTGTTGGGGCTGGAGATGTTGACGGTGATGTAGTCGGCGTGCGGGAACACGCCTTCCAGGCCGATCAGGTAGTCGTCGACGGCGCGTTCGATCGGCGTCGCGGCGTTCTTGCCGATGTTCAGGCCCAGCAGCCCGCCGTGGTGGCGGAAGCTGTGCGAGCGCTTCACGTTGGCGATGAAGGCGTCCAGGCCTTCGTTGTTGAAGCCCAGGCGGTTGATCAGCGCCTGTTTCGCGGGCAGGCGGAACATGCGCGGCTTGTCGTTGCCGGGTTGTGCCCTGGGCGTGACGGTGCCGACCTCGATGAAGCCGAAGCCCATCGCGCCCAGGCCGTCGATGCAGCGGCCGTTCTTGTCCAGCCCGGCGGCCAGGCCGATGCGGTTGGGGAAGCGCAGTCCGGCGACCGTCACCGGATCGGACACCCGCGTCTGCGCCCAGGCGCACTGGGCGGGGGTGTTCTGCAGGCGGGCGATGCTGCCCAGGGTCAGTTCGTGCGCGTGTTCGGGGTCCAGCCCGAACAGGAAGGGACGGGCGAAGCCGTAGGGGATGAGAGCCATGATGGGGCCGGATTGTCTCATCGCCCTCCGCACGGCCCGCTCCGCGCCTACTCCCGGCGTGCGAACGGTGATGGGGGACTCTCCGTGGTCCGTTCGGGCCAGGGCCCGGACGAGGCCCCGCCGCGGCCCGGTTTCAAGGGGCGTCGGGGCGGTCCCACGGCGGCACGTCCCCGAATCGCTCGACACAGAAATCGATCAGCGCGCGCACCTTCGGGCTGGGGAAGCGGCTTGGCAGGTAGACGGCGTAAAGCACGTTCGCCTCCGCCGGCCCGCCCAGCGGCGTCCAGCCCGGGAGCAGGGCGGTGAGCCGGCCCTCGCGCAGGTCGCGGCCGATCGCGTAGGTCGGCAGCACCGCCAGGCCCATGCCGGCCAACGCCGCCACGCGCAGCGACTCGCTGCTGTTGGCCGTCAGGCCGCTCTCGAAGCGCAACGTGCCGGAGATCTCCACCTCCGCCTCGCCCTCGGCGGGATGGCGGAAGCGCCAGCGCTCCGGCGCGTGCAGGTAGCCGAAACGCAGGCAGCGATGGCCCGCCAGGTCCGCGACCGCCGCCGGCGTGCCGTGCCGGGCGAGGTAGTCGGGCGACGCGCACAGCACGAAGCGGATGTCGGCCAGCTTGCGCGCGACGAGTCCCGGACTCGGGCGCGCGGTCAGCCGCATCACGAGGTCGAAGCCTTCCTCGGCCAGGTCGACGTAGCGGTCGTTCAGGCCGAGCACGACCTGCAGCTGCGGATGTCGCGCGCAGAACTCCGTCATCAGCGCGGTGAACTGCAGGTTGCCGAAGGCGGTCGAGGTGCTCAGCCGCAGCACGCCGCGCGGCTGCTCGCGCTGGCCGGCGAGCTCGGCGTCCAGCGCCTGGGCCTCCTCGATCAGGCGCAGGGCGCGCTCGTAGACGCCGCGGCCCTCGGCGGTGGGGCTGATGCTCCGCGTGGTCCGGTGCAGCAGCCGCGTGCCGAGCTGCTGCTCCAGCCGCGCGACCTGCTTGCTGACGGCCGACTTGGTCGCGCCCAGCAGCTTGGCCGCGCCCGAAAAGCTGCGCGCATCCACGACGCGGGCAAAGGCCTGCAGGTCTTCCAGACGTCCCATGGCGATCTCCCGATTGTTCTCGATCTGGAAACTCTAAAACGAATCGAGAGTAGATTGTGTCCTGGACAATCCATTTCTAGAGTTCGTCCCATCGACCCGCCACTGGGAGCACGTCATGACGACCTCGACCCTGACCTCCGCCTTGCCGCCTGTGCCGCGCCCCTCGCGTCAAGCCGCCGCGCCCCAAGCCGGCGCGCCGTCGGGCCCGTCCAGTCCCGCGCGGCCCGACCGGCTCGCCGCCCTGGTCGCGCTGAGCCTGCCGGCCCTGTTCATCCTGCTGTGGAGCACCGGCTACATCGCCGGCAAGCTGGCGCTGCCGCATGCCGGTCCGTTCACCTTGCTGGCCCTGCGCTTCGGCCTGGCGGCGGTGGTGCTGCTGGCGGTGTCGGTCGCGACGCGCGCGCCGTGGCCGAAGACGGCGCGGGCCTGGATCCACCTGGGCGTCGTCGGCCTGCTGATGCAGGTGCTGCACTTCTCGGGCGTCTACTGCGCGATCGCCTGGGGGCTGCCGACCGGCATCGCGGCCCTGCTGATCGGGATGATGCCGCTGGCCACGGCGCTGGGCGCCCATCTGTGGCTGGCCGAACGCATGAGCGCCGGCCACTGGCTGGGCCTGCTCGGCGGCGCGGCCGGCGTGGCGCTGGTGATCGCCGACCGGCCGCTGGGCGGCGGCGCCTGGGCGGCCTACGGCGCCGGGCTGCTCGGGCTGGCCGGACTGGTCGCCGGCACGCTCTACCAGAAGCGCTTCTGCGCCGGCATGGACCTGCGCACCGGCAGCGGCATCCAGATGACGGTCTCTGCCCTGGCCGTGCTGGGGCTGGCGCTGTGGCGCGAACCCGGCGCCGTGGACTGGAGCCTGGAGCTGATCGGCTCGACGCTGTGGCTGGGCCTGGTGAACTCGATCGGCGCGTTCAGCCTGATGTTCGTGATGATCCGGCGCGGCCAGGCCGGCGCCGTGGCCAAGCTGTTCTACCTGATTCCCGGCGTGTCGGCGCTGATGGGCATGGGCCTGCTGGGCGAGCATCTCGGCGCCTGGGCGCTGGCGGGGTTCGTCGTGTCGGCGACCTCGGTGGGACTCGCCTCGATGTCGCGCACGGGCGGATAATCGGCGGTTCCATTCCGCGTTTCGGCGCCCGAGAGGGCGCACCGCCGCCGCCATGAAGCATCTCGACCACCCGCAGCACGATCGCGAGATCGGTTCCGCCGACACCACCCGCGATGCCACGCGCACCGACGACACCCGCATCGACGCGGTCCGACCGCTGATCTCGCCGGCGCTGCTGCTCGACGAGCTGCCGCTGCCGGAGGCCTCGTTGAACGTCGTCGAGACGGCGCGCCGCGAGATCAGCGACGTGCTGCACGGCCGCGACGACCGGCTGCTCGTCGTCGTCGGCCCGTGCTCGATCCACGACCACGGCCAGGCGATGGACTACGCCCGGCTGCTGAAGGACCTGCGCGACGAGCTCCGGCAGGACCTGCTGGTCGTGATGCGCGTGTACTTCGAGAAGCCGCGCACGACGGTGGGCTGGAAGGGCTACATCAACGATCCCTTCCTGGACGGCAGCTTCCACATGAACGAAGGCCTGCGGCTGGCGCGGCAGCTGCTGCTGGACGTCACGGCGCTGGGACTGCCCGCGGGCACCGAGTTCCTGGACCTGCTGTCGCCGCAGTACATCTCCGACCTGATCGCCTGGGGCGCCATCGGCGCGCGCACCACCGAGAGCCAGAGCCACCGCCAGCTGGCGTCGGGCCTGTCCTGCCCCGTGGGCTTCAAGAACGGCACCGACGGGTCGGTGAAGATCGCCGCCGACGCGGTGCTGGCCGCGCGCGCGAGCCACGCGTTCATGGGCATGACGAAGATGGGCCTGGCCGCCATCTTCGAGACCCGCGGCAACGACGACTGCCACCTGATCCTGCGCGGCGGCAAGGCGCCGAACTACGACGCGGCCTCGGTGCAGGCGGCGTCCGAGGTGCTGAAGGCCGCGGGCCTGCGCGAGCAGCTGATGATCGACTTCTCGCATGCGAACTCGTCGAAGAAGTACGAGCGCCAGATCGACGTCGGTCACGACGTCGGCGCGCAGATCGCCGGCGGCGACGCGCGCATCACCGGCGTGATGATCGAGTCGCACCTGCAGCCCGGCCGGCAGGACCTGGGCGCCGGCCAGACCAAGGCCGACCTGCTGCCCGGCGTGTCGATCACCGACGCCTGCCTGGGCTGGAGCCAGACCGAGCCGCTGCTGCGCGAACTCGCCGCGGCGGTGCGCCAGCGGCGCGAACGCCGCGCCGCCTGAGCGCATGTGGCACGCGCTGACGGCGCTGGCGGCTCATCCGTGGGCTTATCCGGCGTTGTCGGTGATGCACCTCATTGGCCTGGGCGCCTTGTTCGGCGGGCTGCTGGTCTTCGAACTGAGGACGCTGGGCGCGCGGCGCGAACTCGATCCCTCGGCGCTGGCGCGGCTGGCGATCCCGACGGCGCTGGCGGGTTTCGCGCTGTGCGCCCTGTCGGGCGCGGCCATGTTCGCGACCCAGCCGCAAGAGCTGTGGGTCAATCCGGCGCTGCGCATCAAGATCGCGCTGATCGTCCTGGCGGGCCTGAACGCCGGCTGGTTCCACTGGCGCGACGGTGTCCGCGCGCAGGACCGGCTCGGGCGTTGGCAATGCCTGCTGTCGTTGGGGATTTGGGTCGCTGTCATCATCTGCGGGCGCTGGATCGCATTCGTCTGAATGCCCGCTCGCCGGCGCGTCCTTCAAGGAGGCATCGATGGAACGTCGCAGCTTGCTGACCGCGCTCGCGGTCGCGCCATGGATTCCCGCCGCCGCCCGCGCCCATCACGGCTGGAGCGGCTTCGACCAGGACCGTCCGCTGTACCTCGAGGGCAGGGCGCTCAAGGTGGTCTGGCGCAATCCGCACGCGGAACTCGACCTGGAACTGCCCGAGCGTCTGGCCTTGCCGGCGGATCTGCGGCAGCGCGCCTTGCCCCGGCAGACGACCGCCGTCGATGGCGAGGCCCTGCTGGCGAAGACGCAGGTGCCGACGCGGCGCGACCGGCGCTGGGAGGTCGAGCTGGCGCCGCTGACGCGGCTGGAAGCCTGGAAGGTCGAGGAGATCAGGCCCGGCACCGAGCTGTCGGTGGTCGGCTTCGCCGCGCCGGGCGAGCAGGGCGAGCCGGTCCTGCGGGCGGAGTACCTGTTCGTCGGCGGGAAGGTGTACGGGCTGAGGTCCTCGCCGGCCTGAGCGTCCAGGTCGTGCGCCGCGCACCGCGCACCGCGCGTCCGCGACGGGGGCTGGGTGTCGGAGGTGTGGGGCGGAGATAATCCTGCCTTTCCTTTTCCGCCATCGACGACGAGTTCCGGCTCGCAGCTCCCATGACCCAAGACGAATTGAAGACCCTGGTCGGCCAGGCCGCATTGCAGTACGTGACGCCGGACACCGTGGTGGGCGTGGGCACCGGCTCGACGGTGGACAAGTTCATCGACGCGCTGGCCGCCAGCGGCGTGCGGATCGCCGGCGCGGTGTCGAGCTCGGTGCGCAGCACGGAGCGCATGAAGGCGCTGGGCATTCCAGTGCTGGACGCCTCGGCGGTGGAAGCGCTGCAGGTCTACATCGACGGCGCCGACGAGATCGACCGCCAGGGTCACATGGTCAAGGGCGGCGGCGCGGCGCTGACGCGCGAGAAGATCGTCGCCGACCTGGCGAAGACCTTCGTCTGCATCGCCGACGAGAGCAAGCTGGTCGACGTGCTGGGCGCGTTCCCGTTGCCGGTCGAGGTGATTCCGATGGCCGCCGCGCAGATCGCGCGCCGTTTCCGCGCGATGGGTGCCGAGCCGGTGCTGCGCAAGGACTGCGTGACCGACAACAGCTGCCAGATCCTCGACGTCAAGGGCCTGAAGATCACGGATCCGGCCGCCTTCGAGGCCGAGGTCACCCAGTGGCCCGGCGTGGTCACGGTCGGCGTCTTCGCCCGCAACAAGGCCGGCGTCTGCCTGCTGGGCACGGCGCAGGGCGTGAAGACGATGACGTTCTGATTTTCCGCTCGCGCTCGCCGCAGGAATGACATCGGGGCCCCGCGGGGCCCCGATCCCTTTGGTGCCTCGAGAACGCTCAGCGCAGCCGGAACACCGAGATCGCGCCGGCCAGCCGTTGCGACTGCTCCTTCAGGCTTTCGGCCGCGGCGGCGGACTCCTCCACCAGCGCCGCGTTCTGCTGCGTCATCTGGTCGAGCTGGCCGATGGCCGCGTTGACCTGGTTGATGCCGTCGCTCTGCTCGCGCGAGGCCGCGCTGATCTCTCCGATGATGTCGGCCACGCGCTGCACGCTCGCGACGATCTCGGTCATCGCGCCGCCGGCGTCCTCGACCAGACGCGAGCCGGACTCGACACGCTCGACGCTCGCGCCGATCAGCGTCTTGATCTCCTTGGCCGCCTCGGCGCTGCGTTGCGCCAGCGAGCGCACCTCGCTCGCGACCACCGCGAAACCGCGTCCCTGTTCGCCCGCGCGGGCCGCTTCGACGGCGGCGTTCAGCGCGAGGATGTTCGTCTGGAACGCGATGCCGTCGATGGTGCCGATGATGTCGGCGATGCGGCGCGAGCTCTCGCTGATCTCGCCCATGGTGCTGACCACCTGGCCCATCACCGAGCCGCCGCGTTGCGCCGTCTCCGCGGCCGAGCTCGACAGTTGGTTGGCCGTCATCGCAGAGTCCGCCGTCTGGCGCACCGTGCCCGTCAGCTGCGTCATCGACGCGGCCACTTCCTGCAGGTTGGAGGCCGTCTGCTCGGTGCGGGCGCTCAGGTCGTGGTTGCCGGTGGCGATCTCCGCGCTGGCCGTGCCGATGCTCTCGGCCGAGCCGCGCACGTCGCCGATCAGCTTCAGCAGTTGCGACTGCATGCCGCCCAGCGAGCCCAGCAGTTGACCCGTCTCATCGCGGCCGCCCTGCGGCACGCGTTGCGTCAGGTCGAAATTGGCGATGGCGTCGGCCACCTCGGCCGCGCCGCGCAGCGGCCCGGTGATCGAGCGCGTCAGCGTCACCGCGAACCACACGCCCAGGCCCAGCGCGACCAGCGAGAACACCAGCAGCGCGGTCCGCGCCCGGCCGTTGGTCGCGTCGAGCTGCTTGGCGGCGTCGTCCAGCAGCGTGCGCTTGTGCTGCACGATGCCCTGGATGGCCTCCTGGAACTTGGCCGCGGCGGGTTGGAACTCGCGGTCGAAGATCTCGCGCGACTTGTCGGCGTCGCCGGCCTTCTTGGCCGCGGCCACCGCGTCGCGCGTGCTCAGGTAGCCCTTGCGGGCCTCGCTGAGCGTCTCGAACATCTTGCGTTCATCGGGCGTGACCATGAAGCCGTCGAGCTGCTTCTGGAGTTCGCCCGACTGCTTGGTCGACTCGGCCGAGGTCGTGGCGAAGAACTGGGCCAGGCTGGGATCCGCGCTGACCGCGATCGCGCTGGTGCGGTTCACGCCGTTGGTGATGTTGCGGTACCAGTCCGAGGCCACGCGCTCGGCGGCCAGGTCCTGGTTGAGCATCACGTCGGTCTCGGCGGCCACGCGGCCCAGCGCCAGGTAGCTCAGGCCCGAGCCGACGAAGGCGATCAGCAGCACCAGGCCCAGCACCACGCCGAGCCGCTGGCCGATCGATCGGCCCGCCACGAGATGAATCATGAATGTGTCCCCCGAGAAGTTCGAATCCGCTTGAATGCGTGTGCTTGCGCCCAGGCGGGCGCGTGGCGCCCTGGATGACGCCTTCGAACCATATCGACGCGTCCGTGCGAAAACTTAAACGGTTCGGCGGACACGCGCCAGACAATGCGCCATCCGTCACGCCCGGCTGCGCCGCCGTCCACCATGTCCGACACGACCGCTCCTTCCACGCCGCTTTCCGCCGCCTCCGGCAGCTTCCTGCAGGTGATCGCCCATTACCACGTCAAGCCGGGCCTGGGCGAACAGGTTGGCGCGCTGCTGGCCGAGCTCACCGCGGCCACGCGCCTCGAGCCGAAGAACCTCACCTATGCGTTCTACCGCTCGCCGCAGGACCCGGACCGCTACGTGATCCTGGAGCAGTACACCGACGCCAGCGGCCTGGACGAGCATCGCGCGTCCGGGCATTTCCAGCGCCTGGGTTTCGGCACCATCATCCCGATGCTGGTCTCGCGCGAGGTGACGAGCTACGTCGTGCGCACCGGCGCGGACGGCAAGCCGGTGGACGCGGTCAAGGCCTGACCCCCAAAAGCGGGGTTCCTTGACGCCGCGCGGGGGGAATTGCCCCCCGTCGCATCCCCCGGAAGTTGAATTTCCTTTCTCGCTCGCGGTGGCAGAGTGGTCGCCTTGGATGGGCAAGGACCCGTCGTCGCGATGGAGGACTTCATGCGAGTGGATGAAAGCGGGCAGAGCGGGACCCTCGCGGGTAGCCATGCGGACCTGGCGCTTCAGGTGCAGATGCTGAAGACGCGGATGGATGTGGTCTTGCCGACGCTGGCGACGCGCGAGCAGCTGCAGCAGGAGATCGGTACGCTGCGTGGCGAAATGCGGCACGAGTTCGGTGCCGTGCGCGGCGAGATCAAGGATGCCGTCGGCGCGTTGCGCGCCGAGATCGGCGGCCTTCGCTCGGAGATGCATCAGACGTTCACCAACGCCCTCCGGTGGTGGGTTGGCGTCGCGCTGACGTCCATCGTGGCGGCGGCCACGGTGGCGACTGCCCTGACGCCCTTGCTCCAGTCGTCCTCGCGGGTCCGTGAAGCGATGGCGCTGGTCGAGTCCGGCGAGGACGCGGACGCCACGGCGCGTGAGTGAGCGCCGTCAGCCGGCGGCGCGTCGCGCCTTGGCGGCGAAACGGGCGGGATCCAACGCTTCGGCGAGGCTCGCCTCCACGGGCCAGGGGGTACCGAGCAACTGCGCCGTGGCCAGTTCCGCGCAGAGCGTCGCCCAGGTGATGCCACGCGAGGCGAGCGCTCCCACCACCATCAGACCGGGCTGACGCGGCCAGGAACGCACCTGTTCGGCACGCTGCGTCGGCGCCTCCAGCGGCAAGGCGCCCACCAGGGGCAGGCGGTCCGGCACGAGGCTGCGCCATCCCACGCGCCCGGCCAGCGGCAGTTCCTCCGGGATGGCCGCCGAGGGCAGCAACTGGCGAAGACGATCCATGTTCTGCACGTGGTCCGAGGCCCGCAAGGCGGCCGTCGGATCGCCGCCGTCCGCGCTCGCGCCGAAGCAGAGGCTGCCGTCCGGCAGCGTCAGCGCGTAGCCCATGCCGGCCACCGGTATCGACAGCGTCGGAGGCAAGTGTGCTGGGCCCATCACGCCCAGTTGTCCGCGCTGCGAAACCCACGGCCATGGCGGACCGTCGGACCAGGGGGCGGCCAGCGACTCACCGCCGATGCCGCCGCACAGCACGCAGGCGTCGGCGCTGGCGATCGCTTCGCCGGCCGCATCCAGGGCGGTCCAGCGGCCACTGGCTTCGTCGCGATGCAATCGGGACACGGGCACGTTCACGCGCAGGTCGAAGCCGGGAGACCGGGCCGCCTCATCGAGCCACGCCGCCACCAGCGACGGCGGGGACAGCGCTCCGCCGCCCGCGAAGAACCACGCGGGCTGCGTCAGCGCCACGCCCGCCATGGCGCTGGCCTCCTCGGGACTCAGGGCCTGGACATAGTCGGGAGGCAACCCGCAGCGCGCCAGCAGCGTTCGCATCGCCGCCAGCGCCTGCGGCTCGCGTTCCAGGCGCAGCAGGCCCCATTGCAACCAGGGCAGGGCCGGGGCAATGCGGCGCAACTCGCGCTGCGTCGCGAGCGCCGCGGCGCGATTGAAGCGGGCGTGTACCCCGTCGTCGGCGTGCAGCGTCCCGTGGAACAGCCCGCCCGGATTCCCTGACGCCTGCGAGGCCGGCCCGGGGCCGCCCTCGATCACCGTCACGCGCAGGCCTTCGCGCGCCAGCGAGCGGGCACAGGCCGCGCCGGCCAAGCCCGCGCCGATGATCAGTGCGTCCCGCGCCTGCGGCGCGACGGCCCGGCGGCCTGGCGGCGTGTCGACCCGATGGCGGGGCGCGAAGCGCGCCACCGTGATCTGCCACTTGCCGCCGGATCCCGGCCGCTTCTCGACCTCGAAACCCGCCGTCGCCAGTCCGTCGCGCACTGTCCGGGCGACGCTCCAGGTCGCCGCCGTGGCGCCGGGGGCGGCCAGCCGGCCGACCTGCTTCAGGATGCGCTCGTCCCACAGGTCCGGATTCTTCGCCGGCGCGAAGCCGTCGAGGAAAAACGCGTCCACCGAGGCGACCAACTCCGGCATCCAGTCGCGCGCGTCGCCGAACGCGAGCATCAGCCGCACCCGGCCCCCTTCGAAATCCAGCGTGTGCAGGTTGGGCGTGAGCGACGGCCAGGATTCGAGCAACTGCCGCGCCAGCGTGGGTTCCGGCGACGCCTCATGCGCCCGCGCGAGGTCGGCGCCGGTCAACGGATGCTTCTCGATGCTGAGGAAGACCAGCCGCTCGCAGCGTGCCGGATCGTCGCGCCAGGCGGCCCAGGTGGCGAGGAAATTGTTGCCCAGGCCGAAGCCGGTTTCGAGCACGACGAAGCGGCGCCGACCCGACCACCGGTCCGGCAGGCCATTGCCGGCGAGGAACACCTGCCGAGCCTGCGCGAAGGCGCCGAAAGGGGCGTGGTAGAGGTCGCCGAAGTCGGGCGCGTTCGGGACGGCGCCGGAGAAATCGACGCGGGCCGGAAGGATGGGTGCGGTCTTCATGGGAGGAGTGGCCGCGAGTATGCCCAATGAGGGCGGCGGCACGGCATCAGAAGCGACAACGGCGCCCGTCGGGGCGCCGTTGCGTCAGGGGCGTGATGCCGGAATCAGGAGTTCGACTTGGGGCGCGTCAGCGCCGCGCCGGCCGGCCGGTTGCCCTGGCTGCCGTGTCGGCTGCCCTGGCCCTGGCCTTGTCCCTGGCGCTGGCCGCCCTGGCCCTGCGCCTGACGTTGGCCCTGGCCCTGGCCGCCCTGGCCTTGGCGTTGTCCTTGCGACGACGAGCCGCCGGCGCGTTGACCGCCGCCCTGACCGCCGCCGTGCGCGCCCTGGGCCGGACGTCCCTGGCCCTGGCCGCCTGGCGGTCTGGCCTGGCCTTGCGAACGGCCGCCGCCACCACCACCACCACCGCCGCGACGGCCACCGCCGCCGCCGGCCGGACGCGGCGCGCCCGAGGACTTGCCCAGGCCGCCGTTCAGCACCATGCGGCCCAGCACGATGGGCTCGGCCTTGGCGTTCGGATCCGGCTCGAAGCCCGGCACGACCTCGCGCGGGATCTCGCGCTTGATCAGCTTCTGGATGTCGCGCAGGAAGCCTTCCTCGTCGATGCAGACCAGCGACAGCGCTTCGCCCTGCGCGCCGGCGCGGCCGGTGCGGCCGATGCGGTGCACATAGTCCTCGGCGACGTTGGGCAGCTCGTAGTTGATGACGTGCGGCAGCTGGTCGATGTCGATGCCGCGCGCGGCGATGTCGGTCGCCACCAGCACCTTCAGGTCGCCGCTCTTGAACTCGGCCAGCGCCTTCGTGCGCGCGCCCTGGCTCTTGTTGCCGTGGATCGCCATCGCGGAGATGCCGCTCTTGTCCAGGAACTCGGCCAGGCGGTTCGCGCCGTGCTTCATCCGCGTGAACACGAGCACCTGGTGCCAGTCATGCTTCGTGATCAGGTGGGCCAGCAGTTCCTTCTTCTTGTCGCGGTCGACCGGATGGATCTTCTGCGCGATCGTGTCGGCCGTCGCATTGCGGCGTGCCACCTCGATCAGGCCCGGCTTGTCCAGCAGCCGGTCGGCCAGCGCCTTGATCTCGTCGCTGAAGGTCGCCGAGAACAGCAGGCTCTGCTTCTTGGCCGGCAGCAGCGCCAGCACCTTCTTGATGTCGTGGATGAAGCCCATGTCCAGCATGCGGTCAGCTTCGTCCAGCACCAGGATCTCGACCTTGGACAGGTCCAGCGTGCCTTGCTGCGCGTGGTCCAGCAGGCGGCCCGGCGTGGCCACCAGGATGTCCACGCCCTTGCGCAGCTGGCTGATCTGCGGATTCATGCCGACGCCGCCAAACATCACCATGCTGGTCAGCGGCAGGTACTTGCCGTAGGTGCGCACGCTTTCCTCGACCTGCGCGGCCAGTTCACGCGTGGGCGTCAGCACCAGCGCGCGGATCGCGACGCGGCCCTTGGCGTCGCGCACCGGCTTGCTGGCCGAGAGGCGTTCGAGGACGGGCAGGGTGAAGCCGGCGGTCTTGCCGGTGCCGGTCTGGGCGCCCGCGAGCAGGTCGCCGCCGGTGAGCACGGCGGGGATCGCCTGGCTCTGGATGGGGGTGGGGGTCGAGTAGCCGGCATCGGCGATCGCGCGGAGCAGGGGCTGGGACAGCCCCAATGCGTCAAAACTCATAAGCTGCTTTGTTGGTGCCCGAACGGGCTTTGTGCGCAGCACGCCGGCCCCGTGCGGGCCAGGCGCCAGTCTTCGGCTGCCGTGGGAGAGCGTGAGCTCAGAAAGATGAAAGCCGCGGCAAGACTGAGCCGCGGCGATCTTGTCATTGTAGCCGACCGGGTCAGGAGGCTGTCGGTGCGGGCCGGTTCACCGGGCGAGGGCGCAAGCGAGACGCCGGACAGCTTCCAGCAAGCTCGGTGACAGGCGTCGCTCAGGCAAGCGTGTCGGTGTCCGCAACCGTGTTTCGGCGCGGTAAACCGTGGGTAAAAAGGGCTGCGAGGCCCGCGCTGATCGGCCTTCAAACGGGATCGGGGCGGCATAGTCTTGCGCCAGTGTTTCCACTTGTCCCATCGTCATGAGCGCCCTGTTTCCCGATCCCGCCGCCGGCACCCATCTGCTGCTGCTGGACCCCGACCCGCATGCGCGCCTGCGATTCGCCGGCCTGATGCGGGCCTGGGGGTTCCGCGTCACCGACAGCAGCGAGGCGGCCCTGCTGGACCGCGTGCCGCTGCTGCCGGTGGACCTCGCCCTGATCGATCCGAGCGATGCCCGCGAGACGGGCTGGGGTGCGCTGACGCGCTTGAGGCAGCGCTCGCGGTTGCCGGTGATCGTGCTGCTGCAGCACGACAGCACGCTGGAACGGGTGCTCGCGCTGGAACGCGGCGCGGACGCGGTGATCGCCAAGAACGGCGAGCCGCGGGAGCTGCAGGCCCGCATCAAGGCGTTGTTGCGGCCGCGTGAGGGCGACGCGGCGGAGGTGCTCATGTTCGGCCGCTTCAAGCTGGAGCCGATGACGCGCCGGCTGACCGGGCCGGGCGGGTTCTGCGTGGTGCTCTCGCAGAGCGAATACAAGCTGCTGCGCGCCTTCCTCGAACGCCCGCACAGCGTGCTGCAGCGGCAGGAGCTGCTGCACCTGGCGCGCGGCGACGGCGTCACGGCGCTGGAGCGTTCGGTGGACCTGATGGTCTCGCGGCTGCGGCAGAAGCTGCATGACGATCCGAGCGCCCCGCTGATCCGCACGGTGCGGGGGATCGGCTACCTGTTCGATCCGCCGCTGCGCTGAGCGGTGCGGAGGCCGCTGGCCCTCACCCCCGCCCTCTCCCGCAAGCGGGAGAGGGCGTTCAATCGGCTGACTTCGGGGCGACCGAGGCCCAGCGCAGCTCGAACCAGTTGTCCGGGCGATGGATCACCGTCACGTTCGCGCGCGTCGCCCAGGGGATCATCTGGCGGTGCAGCGGGATCAGGTGCACCTGCGAGCGGAACTCGCGCAGCGCGTCCTTGATCAGCGCCTCGCGCTTCTTCGGATCGGCTTCCTCGCTCGAGGCGGCGGCCAGCGCGTCGAACTTGTCATCCTTCCAGTTGCCGAAGTTGTACTGCCCGACCGATTTCTCGCCGCGGTTGCGCATCAGCGGCGTCATCGCGACTTCCGCGTCGGTGATGCTGCCGCCCCAGCCGTACATGTAGAGGCTGGTGTCCAGCTTCTCCAGCTTGGGAAACATCAGCACGCGCGGCTGCGCGTTCACGCTGACCTTCACCTTGAGCTGCGCCCACATCGAGGCCAGCGCCAGGCAGATGCGCTCGTCGTTGATGTAGCGGTTGTTGGTGCAGTCCAGCGTCACCTCGAAGCCGTTGGCGTAGCCCGCGTCGGCCATCAGCTTGCGCGCCGCGGCCAGGTCGAAGGGCAGTCGCGTCTCCAGCTGCGGATCGTTGAACGCCCCCAGCGGCGACGGCGTCAGCCCGCCGGTGGGCAGGCTCAGCCCGTTCATCAGCTTGGCGCGCAGCGTGGCGATGTCGATGGCCTGGTACAGCGCCTGGCGCACGCGCAGGTCCTTGAACGGGTTCTTGTCGCCGGGCACCTTGCCGTACAGCAGCTTGTCGCGCGACTGGTCCATGCCGATGAAGACGATCCGGTTCTCCGGGCCTTCCTGCACCTTGACCTGCGGCGTCTGCTTCAGCTTGGGGATGTCGCGCGGCGAGGGGTCGAGCACGAAATCGATCTCGCCCGACACCAGCGCCGCGAGCCGCGTCGCGTCGTTGGCGATCGGCGTGTAGACGGCGTCCTGCACGTTGCCGTCGAACTTGCCCCACCAGGCCGGATTGCGCTTGAACGTCGTGCGGATGCCGGGCTCTCGGGCGACCATCGCATACGGCCCGGTGCCGTTCGAATGCGTCGCGGCGTAGGTCTCCTGCTTGTCCTTGAAGTTCTGCGGCTTGACGACGTTGTGCTGCTCGCACCACTTGCGGCTCATGATGAACAGCGTGTCCAGGTGCTGCAGGAAGATCGGATTGACCTTGTCGAGCTGGAACTCGACCGTGAAGTCGTCGATCTTCTTCGGCGTGCCCACGGCCTGCGCGTACACGCTGATCTGCGAATACGGATCCTTCGCCCGGTTGATCGAGAACACCACGTCGTCGGCCGTGAACGGCGTGCCGTCCTGGAACTTCACGCCCTGGCGCAGCTTCAGCCGCCACAGCGTCGGCTTGAGCTGCGTCCACTCGGTGGCAAGACCCGGCACCAGGTTGAGGTGGCGGTCGCGCGAGACCAGCCGCTCGTAGACCTGCCCGTTCATCGCGTTGGTGACGATCTCGTTCTGCGAATGCGGGTCCGCCGTCTGCATGTCGCCCTGGCTGGCCCAGCGCAGCGTCTGGGCGTGCGCTTGCACGCTGCCCATGAGGAGGGCCATCGAGAGCGGGAGCGCGGCCAGGGCGCCGACTGTGCGGGAACGAACGGAGACGGTGCGCGAGATGGAACGGAACGGCATGGTGGTCATCTCCGAGGAATCCGGAAGGGACGGAAAGGGCGGTCGAGTTTAGAGGCGTGGCGGGAAGCTGCGACAATGCACGACGATTGCCCGGGCGCGCCGCCGCCCATGCGGGCGCCGGTCCCGCTGTCGAACCGGTCGCCGCACCCGCCCCGGCGGGCCGTCCGGAGCCCCTGGTCAACCCACGAAACGCTGAAGAACCATCGCCATGGCTCAATACGTCTTTTCGATGAACCGCGTCAACAAGACGGTTCCTCCGAAGCGCCACATCCTCAAGAACATCTCGCTGTCCTTCTTCCCGGGCGCCAAGATCGGCGTGCTGGGCCTGAACGGCTCGGGCAAGTCCACGCTGCTGAAGATCATGGCCGGCGTCGACAAGGAGATCGAGGGCGAAGCCGTCCCGATGCCCGGCATCAAGATCGGCTACCTGGAGCAGGAGCCCAAGCTGAACCCGGACCAGACCGTCCGTGAAGCGGTTGAGGAAGGCATCGGCGGCGTGCTGGCCGCCAAGAAGCGCCTGGACGAGGTCTACGCCGCCTATGCGGAAGAAGGCGCGGACTTCGACGCGCTGGCCGCCGAACAGGGCGAGCTGGAAGCCATCATCGCCGCCGCCGGTTCCGAGAACACCGACCTGCAGCTGGAGCTGGCCGCCGACGCGCTGAACCTGCCGCCGTGGGATGCCAACATCGGCGTGCTGTCCGGCGGCGAGAAGCGCCGCGTCGCGCTGTGCCGCCTGCTGCTGTCCAAGCCCGACATGCTGCTGCTGGACGAACCGACCAACCACCTGGACGCCGAGTCCGTCGAGTGGCTGGAGCAGTTCCTGCAGCGTTTCCCCGGCACCGTGGTGGCCATCACCCACGATCGCTACTTCCTGGACAACGCCGCCGAGTGGATCCTGGAACTGGACCGCGGCCACGGCATCCCCTGGAAGGGCAACTACTCCGACTGGCTGGACCAGAAGGAACGCCGCCTGGAGCAGGAGCAGAAGTCCGAGGACGCCCGCGCCAAGGCGATGAAGGAAGAACTGAAGTGGGTGCGCTCGAACGCGAAAGGCCGCCAGGCCAAGAGCAAGGCGCGTCTGGCCCGCTTCGAGGAACTGAGCGACGTCGAATACCAGAAGCGCAACGAGACCAACGAGATCTTCATCCCGGTCGCCGAGCGCCTGGGCAATGAGGTCATCGAGTTCGAAGGCGTGACCAAGTCCTTCGGCGACCGCGTGCTGATCGACAACCTGTCGTTCAAGGTCCCGGCCGGCGCGATCGTCGGCATCATCGGCCCGAACGGCGCCGGCAAGTCGACGCTGTTCCGCATGATCCAGGGCGTGGAGCAGCCGGATTCGGGCACGGTCAAGATCGGCAAGACGGCCAAGCTGGCCTTCGTCGACCAGAGCCGCCAGAGCCTGGACGCCAGCAAGACCGTGTGGGAGGACGTCTCCGGCGGCCTGGACAACATCATCGTCGGCAAGTTCGTGATGCCGTCGCGCGCCTACATCGGCCGCTTCAACTTCAAGGGCAACGACCAGCAGAAGCTGGTCGGTTCGCTGTCCGGCGGTGAGCGCGGGCGCCTGCACCTGGCCAAGACCCTGGCCCAGGGCGGCAACGTGCTGATGCTCGACGAACCGTCCAACGACCTGGACGTCGAAACCCTGCGCGCGCTGGAAGAGGCGCTGCTCGAGTTCGCCGGCTCGGCGATGGTGATCTCCCACGATCGCTGGTTCCTGGACCGCATCTGCACCCACATCCTGGCCTGCGAAGGCGATTCGCAGTGGTTCTTCTTCGACGGCAACTTCCACGAGTACGAAGCCGACAAGAAGAAGCGCCTGGGTGAAGAGGGCGCCCGTCCGAAGCGCGTCCGTTTCAAACCCATTACCTGATTCCACGGCTCCCAGCCATCAGGCCGGCCCTCTGGGCCAGACCTTGCCAGGCGCCCGCGATGTCTCGATTTCAAGAGGCGCCGCGGGCGTTTTTCATTGACGTCGATTCATTTCACGAATCTTTACGGGACGCCCACGGCCAATTGACGCTCGCCGCCGACCATCTCCTCACCCCAGAACGATTTGGAGATTCCGAGATGGTCAAGAGCTTCTCCCGCCCCCTGAAGATGCTGGCCCTGGCTGCGACGATGAGCATGGCCGCGCTGGCCGCCCAGGCCCAACCCGCCCCCGGCGACATGCCCCCGCCGCCGCCCCACGGCATGCACCATGGTGGCCCCGGCTTCGGCGGCCCCGGCGGCTTCGGCGCGATGGGTCCGATGCACGGCAAGCTGCTGAAGGACGCCGGCGTGAGCGACGCGCAGCAGGCCCAGATCAAGCAGATCTTCGAAGCCGCGCACAAGGACCTGAAGACGCAGCGCGACACCGAGCGCCAGCTGCATGAGCGCATGCAGGCGCTGTTCACCGCGCCCACCGTCGATGCCAACGCGGTCGAGCAGGTGCGCCAGCAGATGCATGCCGCGCACGACGTCGAGTCCAAGCGCATCACGCTGGCGATGATCGAGGCGTCGCGCGTCCTGACGCCCGAGCAGCGCGTCAAGATCGCGCAGCTGAAGGACCAGCAGCGCGAAAAGATGAAGGAGCGCATGAAGGAACGCGCCGAGCGCGCCAAGGAGCGCCGTGCGGCCAATCAGGACAACCCCGTCCCGAAGCCTTTCACTGACCGCTGAACGCAAGAGGCCGGCTATGCTTCAGTCTTTCGATGAGTCCGCGGCACGCGGCCTGGCCGATCCGGCCCGGTCCGTCGCCGTGCCGCAACGCCCGATGAATCCACGACTGCTCCTGATCGACGACGACGCCCGGCTCACCGCAATGCTGGGCGACTACCTCAGCAGCGCCGGCTTCGACGTCAGCTTCGCCGGTTCGCTGGCCCAGGGACGCACCGAGCTCGAGGCCGGCCAGTTCGAGCTGCTGGTCCTGGACCTGATGCTGCCCGACGGCGACGGCCTCGAGTTCTGCCGGCAACTGCGCGGCGACAAGCGCTGGCGCCGGCTGCCGGTGTTGATGCTGTCGGCGCGCGGCGAGCCGATGGACCGCATCCTCGGCCTCGAACTGGGCGCGGACGACTACCTGCCCAAGCCCTTCGAGCCCCGCGAGCTGCAGGCCCGCGTGAAGGCGCTGCTGCGTCGCACCGAGCCGCAGGCGATGGGCGACGAGGTGCTGCGTTTCGGCCGCCTGGAGATCGACCTGGCGGCGCGCCAGGTGCGCCTGGACGGCAATGCCTGCGACCTGACCAGCCACCAGTTCGACCTGCTGGTGGTGCTGGCGCAGAGCCCGGGCCGGGTGCTGTCGCGCGACCAGATCATGGACGCGCTCAAGGGCCATCCGCTGGAGGCCTTCGACCGCTCGATCGACGTGCACATCTCGCGCATCCGCTCGGTGATCGAGGACGATGCCAAGAACCCGCGGCGCGTGCTCACGGTGCGCGGCGCCGGGTACGTGTTCGCTCGCAAGCAGGACGCCGAAGGCCTGGAATGAAGGCCGCGACGACGTGAAGGCGCTGTACCTGCGCATCTACATCACTGTCGTGGTGGTGTTGCTGGCGTTCGCGCTCGGCTCGGCGTGGCTCTTCCAGGGCCGCATCGAACAGGAGCGCGGCACCTTCGAGCAAGCCGCCTCGGAGCGGCTCGTGGCGCTGGCGGTGCTGGTGCAGCGCGCCTTGCCGCCGGTCACCGCGTCGACCGACGAGCAGGCCGATGCCGTCGAGGACTGGGGGCAGCGCCTGCGCATGGCGCTGGCGCTCGAGGACGCGCGCGGCCGCCGGATCGGGGCCTCGCCGCTGTTCGAGCGGCGCGAGGACCTGCCCGGTTCGCGCGTGCAGCGCGTGCCGCTGGACGACGGCCGGCATCTGCTGTTCCTGCGTCTGGCGCGCCCACCTGGCGCGTCGGGACCGATCGGCCAGGACAAGCTTGAGGCCGACGCGCGCGCCGCGAGCGGTCCGCACCGGATGCAGCGCGAGCGCCGCGACCCCTTCGTCGACGGCGTCCCGCCTTCGGGCCCGATCGGGCGGCAGCCGCGGGAAGCCGTTCGGCGCGAGCCTCGTCCCGAAGTGGAGCTGATGCGCCAGCGCATGCTGGACCGCCTCGAGCAGCAGCGTCGCGAGGACGCCGCCAACGGCTCCTGGCTGCCCGGCTGGATTCCCCGCCCGAGCGGCGAGGCGCTGGCCGTGCTGCTGGCGGTGCTGTTCCTGGCCGTGGCCGGCGGCGCCTATCCGGTCGTGCGCCGGTTGACGCGACGGCTCGAATCGCTGAAGTCCGGCGTCGAACAGTTCGGTTCCGGCGACCTGAGCTTTCGCGTCCAGGACAACGGCAAGGACGAGGTGGCCGCGCTGGCGACCAGTTTCAACCTCGCCGCCGAGCGGATCGAGGCCTTGCTGCGCTCGCAGAAGAGCCTGCTGGCCAACGCGAGCCATGAGCTGCGCTCGCCGCTGGCGCGGATGAAGATGGCGTTCTCGATGCTGGATGACGCCTCGCCGGCGCAGCGCGCGCGGCTGGGCCAGGAGATCAACACCAACATCGCGGAGCTGGATGCGCTGGTCGAGGAAGTGCTGCTCGCCAGCCGGCTCGAAGGCGGCGCGCAGTCGCTGCGGCTGGAGCCGGTCGACCTGCTGGCGATCGCGGCGGAGTCGGCCGCGCAGGGCGGCGCCGAACTCGAGGTCGAGGACGGCATCGGGCAACTGGCCCTTCACGGGGACGACCGCCTGTTGCGCCGCGCGCTGCGCAACCTGCTCGAGAACGCCCGCCGCTACGGCGGTCCGGTGGTCGAGCTCAAGGTGCGTCGCGCGGGGCAGGATCGCGTCGAGCTGCAGGTCTGCGATCGCGGCCCGGGCGTGCCCGAACCGATGCGCGAGCGGATCTTCGAGGCCTTCTTCCGCCTGCCGGGCCATGCCGAGGTGTCCGGCGGTGTGGGCCTCGGCCTGAACCTGGTGAAGCAGATCGCCACGGCGCATCACGGCAGCGTGCGCTGCGACGCCCGCGAAGGCGGCGGCAGCTGCTTCGTCATCACGCTGCCGCTGAACGCGGCGGACTAGGAACGCGGCGGACCAGGAACGCGGCGGACTAGGCGCGAATCTCGCGGCGGTGCACCAGGGCCAGCAGGGCGCCCAGTCCGATGGCCGCCGCTGCGAGGCCGACCGACGCGGCGCTCCAGAAGCCCATCGCCCCCTGCATGAGCGCGGGCAGCGCGACGGCGTGCTCGCCGAAGACCAGCCAGTAGCCGCCGCCCAGGCCCAGCCCCCAGATCGCGAAGGCGTAGATCAGCATCGGGGCGGTCGCGATATGGTGGGCGCGCAACACGAAGGCCGCCACCGTCTGGCCGGCGTCCGACACGTGGAACAGCCACAACCAGCCCAGCAGGGGCAGGGCGGCGGCGATGATCGCGGCATTGCTCGTGTACAGGCCCAGCACCTGTTCGCGCAGCGAGAAGACCACGCCGCCGAGCACGAAGGCGATGGCCAGCGCGATCTCCAGCCCATGCCAGCCCAGGCGACGCGCCGCCGCGTAGTCCCGCGCGCCGAGCGCCTGCGCCACCAGCGTGCCGCAGGCGTTGGCCTGCGACAGCGGCAGCATGAACATCATGGCGACCAGGTTGGCGCAGAGCTGGTGCCCGGCCACCGGCGTCGTGCCCAGCCGCGCGATGAAGATCGCCATGAAGGTGAAACCGGTGACCTCGATCAGCACCGAGGCGCCCATCGGCACGCCCAGCTTCAGCAGGCGCAGCAGCGTGTCCTTGCGCGGGCGATGCAGGCCGGTCCGCGCGAAGCCGAACGGAGCATAGAACGGGTCGCGGCGCAGCACGGCCAGCGCGATCAGCAACTGGCTCCACATGACGATCGCCGTGGCGATCGCGCAGCCGACGGCGCCCAGCGGCGGCACCTGCACCGGCCCGACGGCGAACCCGCCGATCAGCAGCGTGCTGGCCGGGAACTTCAGCAGCAGGCCGCCGATCTGCAGCGCCATCACCGCCTTGGGCCGGGACACGGCCGTGTTGAAACCGCGATAGGCCGTGAACAGCAGGGCCGCCGGCAGCGCCACGCCCAGCATGCGCAGGTAGTCGCGGACCTTGTCGGCGATCTCCGGGCCGACCTGCGAGATCGCCAGGAAGGGCTGCGGGAACCAGAGGATCAACTCGCCGACGACCGTCAGCATCAGTGCCAGCCAGGCGGCCTGGTGCAGGCTGTCGCCCGCTTCGGCCAGCCGCTTCGCGCCGAAGAACTGTCCCGCCACCGGCGAGATCGCCAGCACCACGCCCATCAGCCCGACGAACACCGAGGTGTAGACGGCGGAACCCACCGCCAGCGCCGCCAGGTCGGTCGCGGAGTGCCGCGCGACCAGCAGGGTGTCGATCGTCGAATAGGCCAGTACCGCGAGTTGCCCGATGAACACGGGCCAGGCGAGCGGCAGGATCTGGCGCAGGCTCGCGAGCCGGCCCTGGAGCGCTGCGCTCAAGCGCCGTCCTTCGCGGCGTCCTGGCCGGTCCGTGCCCCGTTGCCCGCGCCGGTCTCGGGATCGGCCGCCTTGCGCAATTCGATCGCCCGCTCCGCGTAGCGGTTGAAGCGCCAGGCCGTGCCGTCGATCGTGATCCGCCGCCAGGTCGCGCGCTTCTCGCCCGGCGTGAGCACTGGCCAGTTCTGGACTTCGTCAAAGCTGCGTCCGCAACCCTTGCAGAGCTCGTCGCCCTGGCTGGTCGAGCAGATCGCGATGCAGGGCGCATCGGGCGTCGTGTCGTACCAGCGCATCCAGGCCTCGAGCGCGCGCGGTGGCATCGAGTCCTCGTCGCACTCGGTCTCGTGGTGGAAGACCATCAGCGCGTAGACCTCCGCCAGCGCCCGCAATTCGGCGCCCAGCGTCACGCCGTCGCCCGGCGCGCGGTGACGCCACCAGTTGATGGCCGATTCGATGTCGGTGATGTGGATGCCTGCCATCTCGTACTGCCTGATGTCCTGCTCAATGATCGTGCCGGGAGACCCCGCTCAATAGTCGATGCCCATCGCACCGCGCACCTCGCGCAGCGTCTTGCGCGCCACCGCGCGGGCTCGTTCGGTGCCGACCTCGACGATCCAGTGCACCTTCTTCGGATCGGCGAGCAGCTCGTCGGCGCGGGCAAGCCAGGGCGCCTGCTCGTCGTGGATCGCCTCGATCAGCGGCTCCTTGCAGTCCAGGCAGCCGATGCCCGCGCTGCGGCAGCCCGATTCGACCCAGGCGCGGGTGTCGCTGTCGGCATAGACCTTGTGCAGCGACCAGACCGGGCAGCGCTCGGGCTCGCCCGGATCACCGCGGCGCACGCGCTGCGGGTCCGTCTGCATCTTGCGCACCTTGTCGGCCACCACCTCCGGGGCGTCGCGCATGGCGATCGCGTTGCCGTGGGTCTTGCTCATCTTGCGGCCGTCCAGCCCCGGCAGCCGCGAGGTCTCGGTCAGCAGCGCCTGGGGCTCGGGGAACAACGGCGCCGCCTGCTGCCGGTACAGGTGGTTGAAGCGGCGCGCGACCTCGCGCGTGACCTCGACGTGTGGCGCCTGGTCCTCGCCCACCGGCACGAAGGCCGCCTTGTAGATCAGGATGTCCGCGGCCTGCAGCAGCGGATAACCGAGGAAGCCGTAGGTCGCCAGCTCGCGGTTCTCCGCGACCAGGTCCTTGTAGCTGGGCATGCGTTCCAGCCAGCTCGACGGCGTGCTCATCGCCAGCAGCGTGAACAGCTCGGCGTGCTCGGGCATGCGGCTCTGGATGAACAGCGTCGCCTGCTCCGGATCGATGCCCGCGGCCAGCCAGTCGACCACCATGTCGTAGACGCTCTGCTCCAGGCCTTCGCGGTGCTGGTAGTGCGTCGTCAGTGCGTGCCAGTCGGCGACGAAGAAGAAGCAGTCGTACGCCGCCTGCAGCCGTACCCAGTTCTTCAGCGCGCCGTGGTAGTGGCCGAGGTGCAGCGCGCCGGTCGGGCGCATGCCGGAGAGCACGCGCTGGCGCGGGGTGAGGGTGGGGTGGTCGGTCATGGCGGAGGGCTGGGCGGTGCCGCGCCGGCGCGCGGCGGATTCGGGACGAGTCCGGCCGGACGACGGCGGGAGGGCGATTGTAGGGAGCCGCGGGCCGTCCGGCGCCGGTCATGCCCATGCCCTTGGCTACACTGCCGGCCCATGAAGAACATCGTGATCCTGATCTCCGGCCGAGGCTCCAACATGGAGGCCATCGTCCAGGCCTGCGCCGCCGGCGGATGGCCGGCCCGCATTGCCGCGGTGATCAGCAACCGGCCGGACGCCGCCGGACTCGACTTCGCCCGGGCGCACGGCGTCGCCACCGCGGTCGTCGACCACAAGGCCTTCGGCAAGGGGGATGCCGCGCGTGTCGCGTTCGATGCGGAGCTTCAACGCGTGATCGACGGTTTCGCGCCCGACCTGGTCGTGCTCGCCGGGTTCATGCGCATCCTGACGCCCGGGTTCACGGCCCACTACGCGAGTCGGATGCTCAACATCCATCCGTCGCTGCTGCCGGCCTTCACCGGCCTGCATACGCACCAGCGCGCGATCGAGGCCGGCTGCCGGGTGGCCGGCGCGACGGTGCACTTCGTGACCGCGGAGCTCGATCACGGACCGATCGTCGCGCAGGCGGTCGTGCCCGTGCTGGACGGCGACGACGAGGCGGCGCTGGCCGCGCGCGTGCTCAAGCTCGAGCACCGCATGTATCCGGGCGCCGTGCGCTGGTTCGTCGAAGGGCAGCTCGCGATCGACGGCGGCCGCGTCCGCCATCTCGGCGGCGAATCGCAGATGTTCAGCTGACGGTCAGCCCAGCATCCCGGCCAGGAAGTTGATCGTCAACGCCAGCACGACGGTGTTGAACACGAAGGCCTGGATCGCCTGCACCAGCACCAGGCGCCGGATCGGCCGCGCGCTGACGACGACGTCGGAGGTCTGCGAGGTCGCGGCAACCGTCGCCGCGAAGTAGAAGAAGTCCAGGTAGTCGGGCGCCTCTTCGTCGCCGGGGAACTCCAGCCCGTGAGGCGCCTTCGGTCCGCTGTGGAACATCGACGCGTACGCGAGGCCGAACTCCACCGGCAGCAGCAGCCAGGAGCCGGTCAGCGTCGCCGACGCCACCAGCAGATGCGGCCAGGCTTGCAGCAGCCCGGATGCCTTCACCTGGGCGAGCTCCAGCGCGATCGCCGCCATGCTCGCAGCGCCGCCCAGGATCGCCAGCACCAGCACGGTGGGCGCGCTGTCCGCGACGGCGCGCGCCTGTTCCTCGACGTCGTCGGCATCGGTGCGGAACATCATCCAGCCGATCAGGACGAGGTAGGTCCAGACGCCGGCGCTCCAGCCCAGCAGTGCCCGCGTGTGCCAGGCCAGATCGACCGGCCAGGCCGCCGCCAGCAGCGCGCCGGTGGCCGCGCCGATCAGCAGGCGAGGGCGGCGTCTGATCTGGTGCAGCAGCATGGGGCTTCCGTGACGAGGCGGTCGCGGGCCGGTCTCAGTCCGCGAACCACGCGAAACGCGGCCGGGTCACGCCGTCGATCTCGACGGTGCCGAAGAACATGTCGTAGGGACGCACCCACAGGCCGCTGTCGTTGTAGAGCGGCGCATAGAGCACCAGCGGTTCCAGCGTCTCGCTATGGCGGACGACGCCGCGCACTTCGTATTCGCCGCCCTTGTAGTGGCGGTAGCGGCCGCAGCGCGCCTCGGGCAGGGGCGGCAGCGGGTCGCCAGCGCCATGGGCACCGGGGTTCTGGGGCAGGTGAGGTGTGCTCATGGGAATGGGCGGCGGCAGCGGATGGCGCTGGTGGAGCGGGAGGGCGCGGCTCCGCCCCGCAGCCTGGGATAATCGGGCGATGCATCCTAATGCCCTTCTTGAACTCTGCGCCGAACTGGTGGACAGCCTGCTGCTGTTCGACAAGCCCGCCGACGCCCTTGTTTCCGACTTCTTCCGCGCGCACAAGGCGCTCGGCCAGCGCGAGCGCCACACCGTCGCCGAGACCGCCTACGCCGTGCTGCGCCAGCGCGCCGTGCTGCAGCACCTGGCCCAGTCCGGCCGCGGCCCGATGTCCAGGCGGCTGGCGATCCTCGCCTGGGCCGGCAACGAGGCCTTCCTGCGCGGCGCGCTCGACGACCAGGAGCAGCAGTGGCTCAAGCAGGTGGCGAAGATCGATCGCGCCAAGCTGCCGGAGAAGCTGCGCCACAACCTGCCGGAATGGCTGGTCGAGCCGTTGAAGCAGCGCCTGGGCGACGAGCAGTTCTGGCAGTTGGCCGATGCCGTGAACAGCCCCGCGCCGCTGGACCTGCGGGTCAACCTGCTGAAGGCGAAGCGCGAGGAGGTCCAGGCCGCGCTCAAGGACAAGGGGTTCGCCTCCACGCCGACGCCGTATTCCCCTTGGGGCCTGCGGCTCGAGGGCAAGCCCGCGCTGCAGAAGCTGGACGTGTTCACCAGCGGCCAGGTCGAGGTCCAGGACGAGGGCAGCCAGCTGCTGTCGCTGCTGACCGAGGCCAAGCGCGGCGAGATGGTCGTCGACTTCTGCGCCGGCGCCGGCGGCAAGACGCTGGCGCTGGGCGCCGCGATGCGCAACACCGGACGGCTCTATGCCTTCGACGTCTCGGGACACCGGCTCGACAAGCTCAAGCCGCGCCTGGCGCGCAGCGGGCTGTCCAATGTCTATCCGGTGCAGATCAGCAATGAGCGCGACGAGCGCGTCAAGCGCCTGGCGGGCAAGATCGACCGGGTGCTGGTCGATGCGCCGTGTTCGGGTCTCGGAACGCTCCGGCGCAACCCCGACCTCAAGTGGCGGCAGTCCCCGGACAGCGTCCGGGAGCTGCACGACAAGCAGTTGGCGATCCTGAACAGCGCGTCGCGCCTGCTCAAGCCGGGCGGCCGGCTGGTGTACGCGACCTGTTCGCTGCTGGATGACGAGAACGAGTCGGTCGCCCAGGCGTTCGCGGAGGCGCATCCCGAGTTCACGCTGCTCCCGGCGCAGGAGGTGCTGGCCCATGCCCAGGTGGAGAGCGCCCAGGCGGAGGCCCTGTCGGACAACGGCTACCTGCGCCTGTGGCCGCACCGCCATCAGAGCGACGGCTTCTTCGCCGCCGTGTGGGAACGCAAGAAGTGAGACCGGACGTAAGTCCGCCGGAAATCGTCCGATGGGTCACGCGTTCAGGGCCTTCCGGTCGTGAAGCGTCAAAAGACCGACGGGAAAGCCGCTTTCATCCGGGCGACTTCTAGAGTGGGTCGCCTACAATCGGGGCTTCCTGTGGACAACTGGCTCCTCGCGAGCAGGGTTAGGACCGAATGAACGTATTGATGACTGTGCACGACGCCATCCTGGCTTGGATGATCGACGGCCTCACCGGCGCCAGCTGGTGGCAGATCGTGGTCTTCACGCTGGTGGTGACGCATATCACCATTGCCGGGGTCACGATCTTCCTGCACCGCGCCCAGGCGCACCGTGCGCTCGATCTGGGCCCGATCCCGTCCCATTTCTTCCGCTTCTGGCTCTGGATGACGACGGGCATGGTCACCCGCGAATGGGTCGCCATCCACCGCAAGCACCACGCCAAGTGCGAGACCGAGGAAGATCCGCACAGCCCCGTCACCCGCGGCATCAAGACCGTGATGACGCGCGGCGCCGAGCTGTACCGCGCCGAAGCCAAGAACGAGGAAACCATCAAGAAGTTCAGCCATGGCGTGCCGGACGACTGGATGGAACGCAATGTCTACTCGAAGCGCTCGGTCTGGGGCGTGTCGCTGATGATGATCGTCGACCTGGCCCTGTTCGGCGTGGCCGGCATGGCGGTCTGGGCGGTGCAGATGGCCTGGATCCCGTTCTGGGCGGCCGGTGTGATCAACGGCGTCGGCCACTACTGGGGCTATCGCAACTTCGAGGCGCAGGACGCGTCGACGAACGTGTCGCCTTGGGGCGTGATCATCGGCGGCGAAGAGCTGCACAACAACCATCACACCTATCCGACGTCGGCAAAGTTCTCAGTCAAGCCGTTCGAGTTCGACATCGGCTGGGGCTACATCCGCGCGATGGAGATGATCGGCTGGGCCAAGGTCCGCAAGACCGCGCCACAGATGAAGACCGGCGAGCTCAAGGCCGTGGCCGACAAGGACACGCTGGAGGCGATCATCGCCAACCGCTATGAGGTGATGGCGCGATATGCCCGTGACCTACGCGGCGTGTGCAAGGCTGAGCTGGCCCGGCTGAAGGCCGCCGGCGAGCAGCACAGCGTCAAGTTCCATCAGTTCAAGCTGGCCCAGCGCTGGCTGCACCGCGACGCCGAGAAGATCCCGGCCGCACTGCACGCGCAGCTGGACGGTGCCCGCGAGGCGAGCCCCGTGCTCGACAAGCTGGTGACGATGCGCGAGGAACTGCGTCAGCTGTGGACCCGCACCAACGTGTCGGCCGAGCAACTGGTGCATGACCTGCAGGCCTGGTGCCGCAAGGCCGAGGAAAGCGGCATTGCCGAGCTCAAGGCCTTCGCGATGGGATTGCGCACCGTGCGCGTCTGACGATCGCCGAGGTTCGTCGGCCCGACTGGTTGTCAAGGTGACAGCCATCACCCAGGGCCAGATGAAGCAATGCAAAGGGCGCCCCTACCGGGCGCCTTTTTTCTTGGGAGCGCCCATAATTTGTCCGGACTCTCAGACAAGGAGATGGACATGAAGGCCTCGACGACCCTCCTCAAGCGTGCCGTGCTGTTCGGCCTGACGACCGCAAGCCTGGGCGCAATCGCCGCAGCCGCGCAGGCGCAGGCGGACGTCAGTTTCATCAAGCCGGAAAACTTTTCCGACATCGGCTGGGCGAGCGTGGACCGCGACAACGCGATGAAGCAGCTCGAAGATCACTTCAAGGCACTGGCTGCGCGCGAGCTGCCGGGCAAGCAGCTGAAGATCGAGGTCACCGATGTCGACCTGGCTGGCGAGGTGGAGCCGCGCGTCCGTGCCGATCGCTTCCGCATCCTGCGCTCGGTGACGATTCCGCGCATGAGCTTCAGCTACACGCTCAGCGAGAACGGCCAGGTGCTGAAGTCGGGCAAGGCGGACTTGAAGGACATGGACTACCAGAACGGTGTCGGCAATCGCTACTTCGACTCCGAGTCGCTGCGCTATGAGAAGAAGATGATCGACGACTGGATGGCGCGCGAACTGCTGGGCAAGTCGCATCTGCCGCCGGTTCGTTGACGCAGCGGCGAGCTGCCCGGGCCTGCGTTGGCCGCAGGCGGCCACGTGGCCAGGCGCCCATGAAAAAACCCGCCATGAGGCGGGTTTTCTTCTTCAAGGACCGGGCTGAATCACTTCAGCTTGGTTTCCTTGTACAGCACGTGCTTGCGTGCCTTGGGGTCGAACTTCATGAATTCCAGCTTTTCGGGCGTGGTCTTCTTGTTCTTGTTGGTGGTGTAGAAATGACCGGTGCCGGCAGTGGATTCCAGCTTGATCTTCTCGCGTCCGCCTTTGGATGCCATGGTGTCGCTCCTGGTTCAGTGATTAGGCTTGACCGCGGGCACGCAGGTCGGCCAGCACGGCGTCGATGCCCTTCTTGTCGATCAGACGCAGCGCGGCGTTGCTGATGCGCAGACGGACCCAGCGGTTTTCGCTCTCGACCCAGAAACGGCGGTATTGCAGGTTCGGCAGGAACCGGCGCTTGGTTTTGTTGTTGGCGTGGGAAACGTTGTTTCCGACCATGGGCTTCTTGCCCGTGACTTCGCAGACGCGTGCCATGAGGACACTCCGATACTTGTCATCCGGCGACCGTCCCAATCGTTCCGACCTGTCTGTCGGTGCGCGGGCGGCGGCCTCACCTCGCCATAGGGTGGCGGTATCCCATCTTCCCCGCGTCGAGATCCTTCACAGGTTGTCGGCGCAGGAAAAACGTCGAGTGTAGCAGAAACAGGCCGGCCCGCGCAAAGGCGGGCCGGTCGGAGGCGGGAAGTGCGGCCGGTCCGTCGCCCGGAGCGGCCGGTCCGGCTCGCCGGATCAGCCGGCTTCCTGCTCCAGGAAACGCTGCGCGTCGAGCGCGGCCATGCAGCCGGTGCCTGCGCTGGTGATGGCCTGGCGGTACACGTGGTCCTGCACGTCGCCGGCGGCGAACACGCCCGGCACGCTGGTCATCGTCGCGAAGCCTTCCAGGCCGCTCCTCGTGCGGATGTAGCCGTCCTTCATGTCGATCTGGCCTTGGAAGATGTCGGTGTTGGGCTTGTGCCCGATCGCGATGAAGCAGCCTTGCAGCTTGACGTCGGTGGTCTCGC
>Ga0065165_1000238_pt1 | contig 95406 bp, 73 predicted proteins | sample AraplaMF_Cvi_mMF_FD_63813 | JGI IMG/M metagenome (GOLD analysis project Ga0065165, IMG submission 63813) | Arabidopsis root microbial communities from the University of North Carolina, USA - plate scrape MF_Cvi_mMF (version 2) (version 3) | ecosystem: Host-associated > Plants > Roots >... | reverse complement strand
GCGCCGCCCCTCTCCCTACCCTCTCCCCTCCCACTTCGTGTGGGGGGCGAGGAGGTGATACGGCCGGCTTGCCTCATGCCTGCTTCTCCAGGACGGCGACGTAGAAGCCGTCGGTGTTGGAGGTGCGGGGCGTGAGGCGCAGGTCGCCGGCGGGGGTGAGGCGCGGCGCGAGGTCGGGCGAGGTCGCGGCTGGCTTTCGGGCGAAGTCGGGGTGGCGGGCGAGGAAGGCCTCGACGCGGTCCTCGTCCTCCTCCGGCAGCACCGAGCAGGTGACGTAGACGATGCGGCCGCCGGGCTTCAGGTACCTGGTCCCGTCCTCCAGCACCTGGTCCTGGTCCTGCTGGCGCTTGGCGAGCGCATCGGGGGTCAGGCGCCACTTGGTGTCGGGGTGTCGGCGCCACGAGCCCGTGCCGGTGCAAGGGGCGTCGATGAAGACGAGGTCCATCTTGCCCTGCAGGTCCTTCAGCGGATCCTTGTTGAGGGGCGTGCGGACCTGGAGGTTGCGGACGCCGGCCCGTTCGCCGCGGCGGACGGTGTCGGTGAGGCGGCGCGCGTCACTGTCATAGGCGTAGATCTGGCCGGTGTTGGCCATCTCGGCGGCGAGCGCCAGGGTCTTGCCGCCGCCGCCGGCGCAGAGATCGAGCACCTGCTGGCCCTTCACGTCGCCCGCGGCCGCCGCGGCGAGCTGGGAGCCCAGGTCCTGGACCTCGAACCAGCCCTTGCCGAATTGCGGGATCGCCTCGACCGCGCCCGAGCGCGCGGCGGCGTCGGGGGCGGCGATGCGCACGGCGTTGGGCGCGAGGCCCGGCCGTTCCGGCTCGAAGGTCGCCAGCGCCTTCAGCGCGCGGTCGGGGTCGGTCTTCAGCGTGTTGACGCGCAGGTCGACCGGGGCGCGTTCCGCCAGCGCGGCCCCCTCCTCGCCCCTCGCCTCGCCGAACACGCGGGCGAACGAGGCGTCGAGCCAGTCGGGATAGTCGCCGCGCACGGCGTCCGGGGCGGCGTCGAGGTCGGCGGGCGCGCGCAGGGCGGACCATTCGGCGTTGGTGAGCTCGCCCGGGCCATGCGGGGCGTCGGCACAGGCCTCGGCGATCTTCTCGGGCGACCAGCCCCAGGCGAACGCCAGGACGCCCAGGACGACGGCGCGCGGCGTGTCGGCCCCCATCCGCCAGGCCAGCGAGCGGCGGCGCCGCAGCGCATCGAGGACGAGCCCCGAGACCCAGGCGCGGTCCTTGGCGCCGGCATAGCGGGCGGCGTCGCCCCAGGCCTTCAGCGCGAGGCGGACGGGCCTGCGCCGCGTCTCGATCTCGGTCAGGACCTCAATGGCCGCCGAAAGGCGTCCGCCGTCGCGCATCAGCTCACCTGAAGAGGGCCACGAGCACCATGACCAGGCCGATCATGGCGGCGAGCCAGACCAGCGTGCGCACGGTGGGGATGCCCAGGGCGTAGAGCGGCGCATAGAGGGCGCGCGCCCCGACATAGGCGATGGAGCCGTAGACCGTGAGGTCCTGGCCCAGCTTGCCCGTCACCGCGCAGGCCAGGACGGCGGCGGCGAAGAAGGGGAAGGTCTCGGCGAAGTTCCAGAAGGCGCGGTCGAGGCGCGCGGCCACGCCGCCCAGCGGCATGGGCGTGTCGCGCGGGCCCGCCGCCCACTTCAGGTCGCCCTGTTGCGCGCGGGCCGCCGCGGCCGCCCACATCAGCTGGACCAGCCCCACGACGATCGCGACGCCGAGGAGCTTCAGCTCCACAGCCAGATCCCCACCCATCTTCGCCTCCGGCCTCTCGGCGCCGACCTAAACGGCGCTCGGATAGTTCGGCGCCTCGCGCGTGATCATCACGTCGTGGACATGGCTTTCGCGCAGGCCCGCGCCCGTGATGCGGATGAACCTCGCCCGCTTGCGGAATTCGGGCAGGGTCGGCGCGCCGACGTAGCCCATGGCCGCGCGCAGGCCGCCCACCATCTGGTGCAGGATCGGCGCGATCGGGCCCTTGTAGGGCACCTGGCCCTCGATGCCCTCAGGCACCAGCTTCAGCGCGTCCTTGACGTCCTTCTGGAAGTAGCGGTCCGCAGACCCCTGCCCCATGGCGCCCACCGAGCCCATGCCGCGGTACGATTTGTAGCTGCGACCCTGGTACAGGAAGACCTCGCCAGGGGCCTCGTCGACGCCCGCGAACACCGAGCCCATCATGGCCACCGAGGCGCCCATGGCGAGCGCCTTGGCGAGATCGCCCGAATATTTGATGCCGCCGTCGGCGACGATCGGCACGTCGGTCCCCTCGGCGGCGCGGACGGCGTCGGCGATGGCGGTCAGCTGGGGCACGCCCACGCCGGCCACGATGCGGGTGGTGCAGATCGAGCCCGGGCCGATGCCCACCTTCACCGCGTCGGCGCCCGCGTCGATCAGGGCGCGGGCGGCGTCGTAGGTAGCGATGTTGCCGGCGACGATCTGGACCCGGTTGGTCTCGCGCTTCACGCGCTGGACCGCCTGGGCGACCGTGGCGTTGTGGCCGTGGGCGGTGTCGATCACCACCACGTCCACGCCGGCGTCCACCAGGGCCATCGAGCGTTCGAAGCCGGCGTCGCCGACCGTGGAGGCCGCGGCCACCAGCAGGCGGCCCTGGGAGTCCTTGGCCGCGAACGGGTGGGCCTGGGACTTCTCCATGTCCTTGACGGTGATCAGGCCGACGGCGCGGTAGTCGTCGTCCACCACGATCAGCCGCTCGATCTTGTGGCGGCGCAGGAGGTCGCGGGCCTCGGCCTGGCTGACGCCCTCGCGGACGGTGACCAGCCCCTCGGTGGTCATCAGCTCGCGGACCGGGATGTCGTCGCGGCCCTCGAAGCGCATGTCGCGGTTGGTGAGGATGCCCACCAGCTTGCCGCGGCTGTCGACCACCGGGAACCCCGAGATGTGGCGGCGCGCCTTGATCTGGCGGACCTCGCCCAGGGTGGTGTCGGGGCCGATGGTCAGCGGGTTGATGACCATGCCGCTTTCGTAGCGCTTCACCTCGCGGACGTGGTCGGCCTGCTCCTCGACGGTGAGGTTGCGGTGCAGGACGCCGATGCCGCCCGACTGGGCCATGGCGATGGCCAGCCGGCTCTCGGTGACGGTGTCCATGGCCGCGGACACGAGCGGGATGTTCAGACTGATTTCGCGCGTGAACCGGGTCGCGACATCCACCTGCGTGGGCATGACGTCGGACGGGCCGGGTTCGAGCAAAACGTCGTCGAAGGTGAGACCTTCTCGGATCTCCATGCGACTCTCCATTTTGCGGTCCGCGTATAGGGGGTCGATGGCTTCGGGGGCAAGGGGCCTGAAGGGGGCGTTCATGCGATTGCGGGCTCCTGTGCGGGTTGGCGGCGGGCGACAAGGCCGAAGGTCATGGCGAACATGACGAGGCAGAGGGCGGACGTGCCGAGGATGGCGAGGGTCGCCGAGCGCTCCAGGGCGAGCGCGAACAGCGCCGGGCCGAACACCTGGGCGATGAGGGCGGGGCGACCGATCAGGGCGGAACGCCAGGCGTAGCCGTTGGGACCGTAGAGGCTGAGCGGCAGGACGCCCTTGGCGACGGTCAGCATGCCGTTGCCGGCCCCCTGCCCGATGGCCATCAGCGGCCCGGCGGGCGCGCCGAAGGCCAGCAGGGCCGCGGCGCCGGTCGGGTGCATCAGGGTCGCGGCGCGGGTGGTGGCGAGCGGCGGCAGCTTCCTCAGCACCGTGAACTCCAGGAACCGCAGGGTGACGGCGGCCACGCCCATCAGGCCGGCGGCGGCCGCGGCGGCGTGGGGGCTGAGGCCGAAGGCGCCCAGCAGCCTGGGCAGGTGGGCGCTCATGCAGGTGGAGACGAACCAGGCGCAGGCGAAGAGGACGGCGAGCTGGACCATCGGCCGGTCCCAGCGGACCTCGGCGTGCAGCGCCTCGGTGCGGCGGCCCTGGCCGGGCGTGCGGGGGCAGATCCAGGCCGAGAGCGGCAGGCAGACCAGGATCTGGACGGCGGCCCAGACGAAATGGGTCCCGCGCCAGCCGACCTGCTCGGCCAGCCAGCTGGTGAGCGGCCAGCCGACCACCGAGCCCAGGCCGCCGATCAGAGCGACGGCGGTGATCGGGCGGCGCGCGCCCTCCCCGTACAGCGAGACCAGGATGGCGAAGGGCGTGGGTGACAGGCCCAGCGCCTGGCCCAGGCCGATCACGGCCATGCCGATGGCGAGGCCGACGCCGTCGCGGGCAAAGCCGACGATGACCAGGCCCGCGGCCAGGGCGACGTGGGAGGCCAGCAGCACGCGCTTGCCGCCGCGCTCCTCGATGCGGCGGGCGACGCGGGGCGCGATCAGCGCCGGCACCGCCAGCGAGACCGAGACCATGGCGAAGACGAAGGTGGGCGAGAGGCCGAGGTCGCGGCCGATGGCGTCGCCCAGCACGCCCATCAGGTAGAAGCTGGAGGCGAAGGCTGCGATCTGGCCCAGGCCGAAGCCCGCGACGACCAGGCCCTGGGGCCGGCTCATGGCGCCGGCCTCTCGAAGACCACGAAGTCGCCGTAGGTGGGCTTCTCGACGATCGTCCCGGCGGCCAGGTCGGCGTCGATGCGGGCGAAGCCCTCGTCGAGCTCGGCCTCGGTCATGTGCTCGAACACCGAGACGGCGCGCAGCTTCAGGCGGGCGACGAGGCCCGCGATGTCGCCCTCGAACGGGATCTCCATCTGCACGGAGGCGGCGGTGGCGAAGCCGGCGGCCTCGAACAGCGCGATGGTTTCCGCCTCGGTGGGGAACATGGCCTCCTCGACCGCGTGGCTGCGCGGGAAGTAGCCGCGCCACCAGTGGTCGGGGATGCGGTCCTTGAAGGTGCTGCGCAGGATGAGCCGGCCGCCGGGCTTCAGGACGCGGGCGATCTCGCGCGCCGCGAGCGGCTTGTCGGCCACGTGGTGGTACGAGAGGAACATCAGCACGAAGTCTGCCGAGGCGTCGGGCAGCGGGATCGCCTCGGCGCGGCCGGCCAGATAGGTCACGCGCGGGTGGCGGCTGTTGGCCTCGGCGGACCGGCGCATGCCGTCGGCGGGCTCGACGCCGTGGACCGGGCCGCCGAAGGCCTCGGCCAGCGCCGGCGTGAAGCGGCCCGTGCCCGAGCCCAGGTCGACGCCGACCAGCGGGCGACGCGCCGGCAGGTGGCCTGCGAAGACCGTCATGTAGTTGGAGATCGCGTCGGCCGGCAGGGCGCGGGCCTGGGCGTAGTTCTGATGCTGGACCCGGTTGTAATCGACCGGCGTCAGCGGCGGGGATTGGGGTTCGGCTTCCATGGCCAGCTCGTGCCCGGATTGCCGATTTGAGGAAATCGACTAATTTGCGCGCCAATGTTCGAAAATCTCACATCGGGGCCGTTGCCGTCGCTGAACGCGCTCCGGGCCTTCGAGGCGATGGCGCGAACCGGCCGGGTGACGCTGGCGGCCGAGGAGCTGCACGTGACCCACTCGGCGGTGAGCCGGCAGGTGAAGGCGCTGGAGGCGGCGCTGGGGGTGCGGCTGTTCTCGGGGCCGAAGAACCGGCTGGAACTGACGGCGGCGGGGCGCGAGCTGCTGCCGGCGCTGACCGAGGCGTTCGACCAAATCTCCACGGCCGTGCGGCGCGTGCGGGCCGGCGGCGAGGACCTGCACATCGCCGTCAACGCCAGCCTGTCGGTGAAGTGGCTGATCCCCAGGCTCGCCGGCTTCCAGGCGGCGCATCCTGACGTGCGGCTGCACCTGTCGGAGCTGTCGCCGCACGCCACCTCGCAGCGGGGCGCGCAAGCCGTGGTGCGGATCGTGCCGCTGAGCCGCCTGTCGGACCCGAACTGCACGCCGTTCATCCGCAACGCCCTGGGCGCGATCCTGTCGCCGGAGATGGCCGCGCGGTGCGGGAACGACCCCTTGAAAGCCCCTCGCCTCGGCGCGACCACGCACCCGGAAGCCTGGCCGATCTTCGCCGAGCACGCGGGCATCGAGCTGCCGCCGGCCAGCGAGCGGCTCTTCCCGCACATCCACTTCGCCATGGACGCCGCCCTGGCCGGCCTCGGCGCGGCGGTGGTGTCGTGGCCGCTGTGCGTGCACGAGGTGCAGTCGGGACAGCTGGTGGCGCCGCTGGGGTTCCTGAGGTCCGGCAGCGCCTTCGCGATGCTGACGGCGCCGGGCGCCGAGAGCCGCGCGCTGGAGCGGTTCAGGGCCTGGCTGGTGGCCGAGGGGGCGAAGACGCCCGAGCCGATGGCGGGGGGCTAGGGTTCGCCCCGGAACGCGGCGTCCGCGTCGCGCCCGCCATAGAGTACACGGACGATCTGCACCTCGCCGTCCGTTACGCGGAAAACGATGGTCGCCCGCCGTTCGAAGCCCAGGATTCGGATTCCCTGCCCGAACTGCCCGCGAGGCGCACCCCGGTCCGGGAAGTCGGCGAGGCCCAGGCACGCCTGCTCGATCCGCTCGATGTAGGCGATGGCGGTCGCGGGACTCGCGACCTCGGCGACATAGTCGTAGAGCGCGATCAGGTCCTCGCGCGCGAAGGCGAGGAACCTGACGCTCAATCGGGATCGCGGTGCGCGAGGCGGTCGCCGTGTCGCGCGCGGAGTTCGGCGAAGACGTCTTCGGCCGGAATCGGCGGCCGCGGATCGTCGAGAGCCTCTCGGACCTTCTCACGCATCCATTCGTCGAGATGCGCCTCTTCGCGCTCCAGCGCGCGCAGGCCGGCCCGCACCACTTCGCTGGCGGAAGCAAAACGGCCGTTGCGAATGCGGTCCTCGACGAACGCACGCTGGCCATCGGGAAGCGTGACCGTCATGGGTTGGGATGCGCGACGCGGCATGCAGCGACTATGACATAGTCATACAGCCGTCGCTACCGCCCCCTGAACCCCGTCGCGACGAAGAAGACCTCGGAGCTGTCCTGGCGGCTGGCCTTGGGCTTCAGGTTCCGCACGTCGCGGAAGTGCTGCTTCAGGAGCGCGATGAGTTCGTCCGAGCCGCCGCCCTGGAAGGCCTTGGCGACGAAGGTGCCGCCGGGTTTCAGGACCTCGACCGCGAAGTCGATGGCGGCCTCGATCAGGCCGACGATGCGCAGGTGGTCGGTCTCGCGGTGGCCGATGGTGTTGGGCGCCATGTCGGACATGACCACGTCGGGCGGCCCGCCCAGCAGCTCGATCAGCTTCGGCCCGCATTCGGGGTCGGTGAAGTCCATCTGCAGGATGTGGGCGGGCGGCAGCGGATCGACGGGCAGGAGGTCGACGCCGGCGATGTCGGTGACGCCGCGCTCAATGGCCACCTGGGTCCAGCCGCCGGGCGCCAGGCCCAGGTCGACGACGCGGGCGCCCTTGCGGAAGAAATGCAGCCGGTCGTCGATCTCGGTGATCTTGAAGGCGGCGCGGCTGCGGTAGCCCAGGGCGCGGGCCTTGGCGGCGAAGGGGTCGTTGATCTGGCGCTCCAGCCAGGCCTGCTGGCTGGGCGTGCGCTCCTTGGCGGTCTTCAGGCGCGCGGGCTTGGCGCGGCCGCCCTCGAGGCCGCCGGTGGGCGGCTTCACCATTCGCTTGCGGGGCGGTTCGGTCACTGGACGGCTCCGGCGGCGGCCTTGTTGCGCGCGCGGCGGCGCTTGCGGCGGCGGCGCTGGCTGCGCTCGGCCATCAGGGAGAGCAGGATGCCCTCGCGCAGGCCACGGTCGGCGACGCGCACGCGGCTGCAGGGCCATTCCTCCTGCACCGCCTGCAGGATGGCGGCGCCGGCAAGAACGAGGTCGGCGCGATCGGGGCCGATGCAGGGCTGGGCGGCGCGCTGGGCGGCGCTGAGGGCCAGGAGGTCGCCGGCGGCAGCCTCGCAATCGGCCCGGGCCATCCAGATGCCGTCCACGCGGCTGCGGTCGTAGCGCGGCAAGCGCAGGTGCATGCCGGCCAGGCTGGTGATCGCGCCGGAGGTGCCGACCAGGTGGGCGCGGTCGGCCTCGAACACGGGCCGCATCGGGTCGGCGCGGCGGAAGGCGGCGACCTCGGCGCGGACGTGGCCGACCATGTGGCGGAACCAGGCCTCGGTGGCGATGTCGCCCTCGGGGAAGCGCTCGGCCAGGGTCACGACGCCGATGGGAATCGACAGCCAGGCGCGCACCGGCGGCGTCGCGCCGGGCGTGGCGGCCTTGAGGTCGACCCAGGAGAGTTCGGTGGAGCCGCCGCCCACGTCGACCACCAGGGCCGCGTCATGGCGGTCGTCCAGCAGGTTGAGGCAGCCGGTGACCGACAGGCGCGCCTCCTCCTGGGGGCTGATGATCTGGAGCTTTACGCCGGTCTCGTTGGCCACGCGGCTTACGAACGCGGCGCCGTTCTCGGCGATCCGGCAGGCCTGGGTGGCGATGGCGCGGAACTTCACGACCCGGCGGCGGCGGACCTTCTCGCCGCTGACCTTCAGCGCGGCGAGGGCGCGCTCCATGGCCTCGTCCGACAGGCGGCCGCTCTGGGTGAGCCCCTCGCCCAGCCGCACGATGCGGGAATAGGCCTCGACCACGCGGAAGCCGCTAGGGCTGGGGGTGGCGATGAGCAGGCGGCAATTGTTGGTGCCCAGGTCGAGCGCCGCATAGCAGGGCGGCTCGCCCATAGACCTCTCCCGGCCGCGACTCATCGGCCCGGGCGCGCGCAGCGCCTCACTCATGGACTCGTATCCGTCCTACGCAGACGCACGCCCCCGCGCGCCTCATTTCGCGGCGACTGTAGCAAGCGGAGCGGGCGCCCGATAGATGACGACGGTTGAATGACGCCTTTCCGACGCTACGTTCACCTTCCAGTCAGGACACGGGATGTAGATTCGGCGGTATGAGCACGCGACTCGCCAAATTCACGATCGGCCAAGTCGTCCGCCACCGCGTGTACCCGTTCCGTGGCGTGATCTTCGACGTCGATCCCACCTTCTCGAACACCGAGGAGTACTGGCTGTCGATCCCGGAGCATATCCGGCCGCACAAGGACCAGCCGTTCTACCACCTGCTGGCCGAGAACGACGACAGCGCCTACGTGGCCTATGTCTCTGAGCAGAACCTTGAGATCGACGAGACGGGGCAGCCGGTCGGCCACCCGCAGGCCTCGCTGATCTTCGACGCCTTCAACGAAGGCCACTACAAGCTGCGCCCCGGCATCGGGCACTAGGGGCTCGTCCCCCTCGGCAGCGAGGGCTTCCAAACATCAAACCCGTCATCCCGGCCGCAGCGAAGCGGAGAGCCGGGACCCAGGGTCGCGCGCACTGCAGAACCCCCTGGGTCCCGGCTCGGCGGCCCGCGAGCGGGCCTTGGCCGGGATGACATAGGAGTGAGGCGGCCTCTTACGCCTTGGCGTCGAGGGTCTTCACGGCTTCCGGATCGAGCTCCATCGCCCTTTCGCGGTCGGCCTTCGCGCCGGGCGCGTCGCCGGCCAGGGCCTTGGCGCGGGCGCGCCACCACCAGACGCCGGCCAGGTCGGCCTGCGCCTTGAGCACCTCGTCGAAGTCGGCGATGGCCTTGGCGTAGGCCTTGGCCGCCACCTGGACGCGGCCGCGGGCGAAGCGTGGCTCCCAGCTCTCGCGCTCCAGCGCCACCGCCTTGTCGAGGTCGGCCACGGCGCGGGCCAGGTCGCCCTTGGCTTCCCAGATCAGCGCGCGGTCGTAGTAGGGGCCGGCCTCCTGCGGGAAGGACACGACCACGCCGTCCAGAATGGCGATGGCCTCGTCGTACTTCTGCTGGACGGCGGCCACGTGGGCCAGGCCCTGGCGGGCGCCGCGGTCGGCTGGCTGGCGCTTCAGCAACGCCTGGAGCGCGGCGTTGGCCTTGTCGTAGGCCTGGGTTTCGATGAGCACGTTCGCCTGACCGTAGTAGGCGGGGGCGAGGTCGGGGTCGGCCCGCTGGGCGGCGCGATAGCTGGCCAGGGCCTCGTCGTTGAGCCGCATGGCCGCCAGCACGTCGCCGCGGCGCGTGAGCAGCTCGGGCTCGTTCGGCTTGGTCTTCAGGGCGGCGTTGTAGGCGGCCAGCGATTCCGGATAGCGGGCCAGCGCCTCCAGGACCTGGGCCTTGAAGTAAATCTCGTTGGTGTCGAGCTGTTGCAGCCGCTCGGCCTTGCGCAGGTCCTCGAGCGCGCTGGCGTCGTCCTGCAGGGCGTAGAACACCCGGGCGCGCGCCACATAGATCGAGCCCTCGTCCGGCGTCGCGGCCAGCGCCGCGTCATAGTCGCGGCGGGCGCCGTCGTAGTCCTTGCGGTCGAAACGGATGAGGCCTCGGCTGACGCGGGCCATGGCGTGGCGCGGATCGAGACCGACGGCCTTGTCGTAGTCGGCCAGCGCCGCGTCGATGCGCTTCATCAGCTCCAGCACGTGGCCGCGGGTGACGAAGGCGGTGGCCTGCTTCGGCGCGAGCTTCACGGCGATCTCGGCCTGGGCCAGGGCGGCGTCGAGCTTCTCCGCGCCCATGTAGGCGTCGGCCAGCACCACCCGGGCCTGGGCGGCCGTGTCGTCGTCGACGCCGGGCGCGGCCAGCACCTTCTCGCAGGCGGCCACCCGGGCGGCCACGTCCTGTTCGGCGTAGCTGCAGGTGGCCGCGAAGGCCGGCGACGCCACGCAAAGGGCGGCCGCGGCCAGCCCCATCACACCGAAACGCATCCAAGCCCCCGCCCGAATCCGGCGCACTGCAACAACCTACACAATCTATGCGAGAAGGGTTCGCGGCGCGCAAATTTGTTTCTGCGAACGGCCTTGAGCGGGGGCAAAGAGACGGGAACTTGCGGCGAAGGCGCGCCATTCTCCCGTCATGGCCGCCGACCACATCAGCCTGACCCCGCCGCCCGGAGCGCGGCCCGACTGGACCATCGACCAGGGCTGGGCCAACTACACCCAGGCCGAGCACGACGTCTGGATCACGCTGTACGAGCGGCAATCGGCGCTGCTGCCGGGCCGGGCGTGCGATCCGTTCCTGAAGGGCCTGGACGCGCTGGACCTGCACAGGGCCGGCATCCCCGACTTCGCGCGGATCAACGAGGAGCTGAAGCGGCTGACCGGCTGGACCGTGGTGGCGGTCCCGGGCCTCGTGCCGGACGCGGTGTTCTTCGACCACCTGGCCAACCGCCGGTTCCCGGCGGGGCACTTCATCCGTCAGCCGGACCAGCTTGATTACCTTCAGGAACCCGACGTCTTCCACGACGTGTTCGGCCACGTGCCGATGCTGACCGACCCCACGTTCGCCGACTACATGCAGGCCTATGGCAAGGGCGGCCTCAGGGCGCTCAACCTGGGCCAGCTGCACAACCTGGCGCGGCTCTACTGGTACACGGTGGAGTTCGGGCTGATGGAGACGCCCGCGGGGCTGCGGATCTATGGCGCCGGCATCGTCTCCAGCCATTCGGAATCGATCTTCGCGCTGGACGACCCCTCCCCCAACCGCCTGGGCTTCGACCTGGCGCGGACGATGCGCACGCCCTACCGGATCGACGACTTCCAGCAGGTCTATTTCGTGATCCCGTCGCTGCAGGCGCTGCTGGACGCGACGCTGGCCGACTTCGGGGCGCTCTACGCCTACCTGGCCGGGCAGCGGGACGTGCCGATCGAGGCGATCCTGCCCGAGGACAAGGTCTTCTCCCGCGGCACCCAGGCCTACGCCCGGCGCGGCGGGCGCACGGCGGCCTGAGCCTTACCTTGCGAGTAGTTGCCGCGCGGGCGCGTCTCGCCATCCTGGCGGGATGATTCACGCCTTCGACGCCGCCATTTCCCTGACGCCGCAGGCCGACGGGCGCCTCATGGGCCGCACCGACGGCGGATACTGGGCCTTCGTGGGGCCGTTCGGCGGGTTCACCGCCGGCGTCCTGCTACGCGCGGTGACGCAGGATGCGCGGGCGGCGGGCGATCCGGTGGCGTTGACCGTGAACTACGCCGCGCCCATCGCCGAGGGGCCGTTCGACGTGGCGGCGCGCCTCCTGCGGGCCAATCGCTCGACCCAGCATTGGCTGGTGGAGCTGAGCCAGGGCGGCGCCGAGCCGGCGGCGGTGGCGACCGTGGTGCTGGCCGAGCGGCGCGAGAGCTGGTCGCACGCCGTGGCGGCGATGCCCAAGGTGGCGGACGCGCCACCGTACGAGAGCCCGTCCAGCGCCAATTGGCCCGGCCGCTATCGCTTCCGCTTCGCCGCCGGCGCGCCCGACTTCCAGGGCGGCGGGACGGGCGAGACCCGCTCGGAGGTCTGGATCGCCGACGCCGAGCCGCGGGTGCTGGACCACGCCTCGCTGGCGGCCATGGGCGACGCCTTCTTCGGCCGGATCTTCCACGCGAAGCGCGGGATCGTGCCGTTCGGGACGGTCTCGATGACCACCCACTTCCACGTCAGCGCCGCCGAACTGGCCGAGGCCGGCGACACGGAGGTGCTGGGCGTCGCCGATGCGCGGACCTTCCACCGCAGCTACGGCGACCAGACCGGCGAGCTGTGGTCGCCTTCGGGCCGCCTGCTCGCGACCACGACGCAGGTGTTCTACTTCAAGGCGTGAGCAGGCCGAACGGACCCTTCCCAGCTTTTCGCGCGCCGCAGGCGCTGTCTTGTTTGACCACGAACCACACGAACCACACGAACCACACGAACGGGGCAAGCCGATCCGGAGCCGTGTGGTTCGTGGTCAACCATTTGGGCGCTGAGGCGCCCTCGCGGCTAAAGGTTCGCGCGCCCCCTCATCCGTCAGCCCCGGATCAGGTCCGGGGCCGCCACCTTCTCCCGCAAGGGGAGAAGGTTCCGCTCAGTAATCCTTGCGCCAGCGGACGGCGATGCGGTTGCCGGTGCCGGGGCCGGCGTTCTGGCTGGTGAGGCGCGAGAGGATCGAGAGGTTCTTGCGGATGCGCCATTCCACCTGCGCCGAGGGGCCCTCGCGGCCGCCGCCGGTGAGCTCGAGGTAGACGTCGTCGGTGAGGTACTTGCCGCCGGAGACGGTGACGCCCGACTGCTCGTTGCCGCCGAAGGCCAGGCGGTCGAGGCCGGCGAAGTTGCGCAGGTTGCCGATCACGTCGAAGCCGCCGCCGCCCGCCAGCGCCGAGAGCGCCGAGGCGAGCTGGGCGGCCTCCACCGGCGAGAGCTGGGAGGCCGAGCGTTCGAACAGCACCTTGGCCAGCACCTCGTCGTTCGGGAGGCTGGGCGACGAGACCAGGGTGATCTCCGGCCGCTCGGCGGTGCCGCGGATGCGGACGGTGACGGTGAGCGAGGGATCCTCGCGGGTGGCGTCGAGCTGGAGGCGGATGTTGGCCGGGCGGGTCGAGAGATAGACCACGCTGCGGTCGTCGAACTCGAAGCGCTTGCCGGCGAAGTCGTAGTCGCCGCGCACCACGTGGGCCGTGCCGGTGAGGTCGGGCCGCGCCGTGGTGCCGCCGACGTGGGCGTCCAGCGACAGCTCCACGTCCAGGCCGCGGCCGCGCAGGAACACCCGGCGCGGCGCGCGCAGCTTCACGTCCAGCGCCCAGCCGTCGCCGCGGCGCGCTGTAGCGGGCAGGACGGCCGGCAGGTCGTCGGGACGGTTGATCTCCTTCACGTCCATGGCCACGACGCCCGAGGGCGTGGGCGGATCGGCGGCGACGTCGGCGCGGTCGATCACGAGGTCGCCCGTCAGCTTCACCTTGCCGTCGGCGGCGCGGTTGATCGTGGCCTGGCCCGTGGCCGAGGCGGTGGCCATCTCGTTGTCGATCAGGCGGAAGCCCTTGAGGTCGAGGCGGAAGTTCGAGGCGCCCTCGCGCAGCAGGCTCATGCGGCCCTGCCCGCTCACCTGGCCGCCGTGGCCGTCGACGCCCTTGGCCTCGGTGACATCGACCAGGTCCTCGGTGAAGGACGCACGCAGGGTGACGTCGCGCAGGGAGAGGCCCGTGCCGCCGTCGTCGAAGCGGCCGCGGTCGACGGTGATGTTCCCCGAGGCGCGGGGGTCGGCGAGCGTGCCCGACACCGTGCCCTCGGTGCGGACGAAGCCGGCCAGGGCGCGCTCGCCGCCGATCAGCAGCTCCCAGAGCGGCCGCACCTCGCCCGAGGCGAAGAACTGGCCGCGCATCGGCTTCTGCCGGGCGATGGCGATGCGGAACGGCTTGGCCGAGGCCTCGGCGGGCAGGACGAAGCTGGCGTTGGCCTTCAGGCCCTGCTCGTTCAGCGTGGCGACGTCGAGGTTGAGCACCGAGTCCGCCAGCCGCGCCTTCAGCGTGCCGTCCATGCCCTGGGCCGCGGGCAGGCCCCGGCCGCGGGCGTCGGCGAGCTGGGCGTCGAGCGAGCCGGTGAGCCGCTCGCCCTGGCCCTGGAGCGCCAGCGTGGCGTCCACGCGGCCGTCGAGGTCGGCGTTGAACAGGTTCAGGCCCATCTCCTGGACGCGGGCCTGGACGCTGGCGGCGCCGTCGCGGAGCGAGCCGTCGAGGTCGAGCTTGCCGCCGTCCGACCCGGCCAGGCGCACGCGCGCCGACTGCTCAGGACCGCCGAAGGCGAAGCGGGCCGTCTCGGTCGTATGGAGGTCACGCTTGCCCAGCGCGCCCTTGCCGTCGAAGGCGAGCTGGTAGCCCGGCTGGACGTCGGCCAGCACACCCTTGCCGTCGAGGCTCCAGGCGCCCTGCCCCGAGGCGCCCTTCGCGCTGGCGGCGAACGGCAGGCGATCCAGCGGGCCGTCGGCGGTGAGGCTGGCGACGCGGACGGTGATGGCCGAGCCGGGCGTGCGGACACCCTCGGCGCGCAGGTCGAGGTCGGCGCGCGGGCCGCCGGCGGCGTCGACGATCTTTGCAGTCCCATGGACGCGGCCGGCGTCGAGGAAGGCGCCCCTGCCGATGTCGAGGGTAAGGTCGGCGGCCGACGGGCGGGTCTGCTGCAGGGCCAGCGATCCGGATGCTTTCACGCCCGCCGCGTCGACCAGCAGGTCGGTGAGCTGGACGCCGCCGCGCGGGAAGCGGAAATCCGACTTGGCGCGAGCCGGCCCGTACTGGCTGGCGGCGGTCAGCGCCACGGTCCCGGTGGAGCCGTCGGCCTGGCGCTGGAAGGTGATGGCGAGCTTCGCGTCCTTCAGCGGCAGGCGCGGCACGTCGAGCTGCTCGATGTCGGCGACGAGGTCGAGGCGGGGCGACGCGAGCGCGCCGGTGACGCCGCCCGTCCCCTTGATGCGGCCGGTGATCTCGACCGGGCCGGCGCGGACCGGCCCCGTGGCGCTCCAGTCGGCCTTGAACGCCAGGGTGCGGTCGGCCTCCATGACGCCGGCGGCGTTGGCGTCGAGGGCGGCGCCGTCGAGCACGGCCTTGGCGACCGAGAGCTTGCCGGTCTGCCAGCTGGCCTGGACCTGCAGGCGCGGCTTGCCGCCCAGCAGGCGGTCCAGCTCGGCCAGGCCCACGGCGAAGCGGTCGCCCTTGGCGTCGAGGCTGAAGGTCCAGGGCGCGCCCGAGCGGGCCTGGGAGGCGTCGAAGTCGAGACTGGCGGCGCCGTTCGCGCCCAGGCGGGCGGCCTGCAGGTTGGAGACGTCGGCCTTGCCCTTGAAGTTGACGGCGCCCAGCAGGCTTCGGCCGCCGCTGGCCTGGACCTTCAGGCCCCGGCCGGTGAGGTCGACGCGTCGCAGCAGGAGCTGGCCGTTGGTGAGGCGCTGGGCGTCCAGCTCGGCGACCGGCGCGCCGCCCAGCAGGGCCGCGGCGAAGCCCTCGCCCCGGCCGCCGGCCCCCTGGGCCTTGGCCTTAAGCGTGAAGCCGGCCTTGGCGTGGCCGAACTCGACGGGGCCGGTGACGCGCGCCAGGCCGTAGCCGTCGCCCAGGGCCACGTCGGCGATGTTCGCCGAGCCCTTGAAGGTCCAGACCGCGATGTCGCCGTTCGCCGCGCCCACCACGCGGGTCGCGCCCATCTTCGGGCCGGCGCCGATCAGCTTGGAGAGCGAAGCGCTCTGGGCGTCGAGCTGCAGGCCGCGGGGGCCCAGCCGGCGCTCGCCGATATTGCCCTCGCCCCAGGCGCGCAGGGTCATGGCGTCGGAGCGCAGGCGGGCGTCCAGGGCGTAGTCGTTCTTCGGCGCCTTGCGGCCCGCGACGCCGAAGACCACGTCGCGGCCGAAGCGCTCGACATAGGGCGCGGTGAGCGACGAGGCGGCCAGCAGGATGCGCCCGCCGGCCTGGCCGCCCTGCGGGGTCCAGGCGCCGCGGGCGTAGAGCGGGGTGAGCGTTCCCGAGGTGGAGGTCGCCGAGAACTGGCCCGTCGAGACCGTGCCGCCCGCCCGGACCTGGAGCCTGAACGGCTGGTCGGGGGCGAAACCCGCGGCGCCGGCGAGCGCCCCACCCTTGGCCTCCACGGCGTCGGCGGCCAGCCGCATCGGGCCGGCCTGGCCGAAGGCGAAGTCGAGGTCGAGGCGATCGCCCGGGTGCAGCACGCTGAGCGCCTGGAGCTTGCCCGACCGTCCGCCCTTGCGCTCGATGTCCAAGGCCAGGCCCAGGTCGTAGACGCCGCGCGTGTTGCTGAAGGCCGGCTCAAGGATCAGGCGCGTGGCCACCTTATCGATGTGGAACGACACCGGCAGGCCCCGATCCTTGCCCTTGGGCGCGAGCGTCGGCCGGCGAACGACCCTGACGTTCTGGGCCTCGACCAGGTCGGCGTCGAATCTTCGCCTGAGGAGTTCGAGGTAACGCCATGTGATGTGGACGTTATTGGCCTCCAGCCACACGCCCTTCTCGTCGCGGATCGTGAGACGCTTGACGCGGGCGTCGCGCCAGATGTCGCCGGTCAGGCCTTCGATCTTCAGGCGGCCGACGCGGCCCAGCTTCAGGCCGTCGGTGCGCGCCTCGATCAGCAGCCGCACCTGGGGCAGCAGCACGCCGTAGCGGCCGACCGCCAGCGCGCCCAGCAGGACGAGCAGCAGCGACACGGCGGCGGCGGCGATCGCCTTGGGCAGCGCCGAGCGCTTCAGGACCTCGGGAATGGGCCCTTCGCCTTCGGGAGGCGGCGTATCGTCGGGCGTGCTCAGAAGCTCTGCCCGATGCTGACGTAGACCTGGATCGGCGGCTCGCCCCTGCGGCGGGCCACGGGGGTCGCGATGTCGACGCGGATCGGCGCGAAGCCCAGGTTGTAGCGAACACCCACGCCTGCCCCGACGGCGAGGTCCTGGAAGTCGATCGGCCCGCTGGAGCCGACCGCGCCGGCGTCCACGAACGCGGCGAAGCCCCAGCGTTGGGTCAGGTCGCGCCGCACCTCGAACGACGACTCGAACAGGAAGACCCCGCCGCGGGGCGTGTTGTCGGCCAGGCGGGGGCCGACGCCCTGATAGGGGAAGCCGCGCACCGAGCCGCCGCCGCCGGCGTAGAACCGCTGGGACGCCGGGATCTGGTCGACCGTGCCGTTGAGGATGCGCCCCAGGCGGAGACGCCCGGCCAGCACCGTCTTCGCCTGCTTGTCGAGCGCCTGATAGTAGGTGCCCTGGGCCACGGCCCGCAGGTACGGCAGGTTGGTGTCGCCCAGGATAAGGGTGGGTTCCAGCCGGGCGCTGAGCCGCCAGCCGCGGGTGGGATTCAGCGGGTCGTTGGAGCGGTCCAGCAGGACGTCGCCCAGGGTCTGCAGCGTGATCAGGTCGCGGCCGAGGGTGGTGAGCGTGCCGGCCTTCAGCTCGTCGGAGCGGCTGGCGGTGACCGAGCCGCCGACCGTGACGTACGAGGTCTTGCCGTAACGCCGGGTGATGTCGGCATGCGTCTCGACGCCGCTCTCGTCATAGGCGTCGGTCTGTTCACGGTAGGCCGAGCCGCCGACTTTCAGGGTCTGCTGCGGCCGTCGCCAATGGGGCAGCGAGACGTCGACGCCGAGCCGGGAGTCCAGCTCGGACAGCGTGCCGTAGAGCGCAATGGTGTCGGCGCGGTGCAGGCGGTTGTAGTGCGTCCAGCGGGCGTTGACGCCGAAGCCATCGGTGGTGGCGTAGCTGCCGCCGGCCTCGATGGTGCGCTTCTTGCGCTCGGCGAGGCTGACGACCACCGGGCGCAGGCCGTCGGCGGTGGTCTTCTCGGGCGGCGCGAGGGCGACGGTGACGCTGTCGTAGACACTGGTGTCCAGCAGGCGGCGCTCCAGCTCGGCCACGTCGTCGGGGTCGTAGGCGTCGCCCGAGTTCCAAGGGGCCAGCTTGCGGAGCCAGACCGGGTTGGTCCGGCCGCCGGAGGTGATGTCGAGGCCGTCCAGGCGTACGAGGCGGCCGGCGGCGATCTTGTAGGTGGGGCGCACCGTGTGATCGGCGTGGTCGACGATCACCTCGCGCGGCTCGGCCACGGCGTCGGCGTAGCCGCGCTTCTGGACGGTGGCCACCACGCGGCCCTCGGCGGCGATCACGTCGCTGGCGCGGCCCGGCAGGCCAGGATGCAGGGCGAGCGCCTCGCGGGCGGCGGCGTCGACGTCGGCCGGCGGCGCTTCGCCCTGCCACTCCAGGCTCATGCCGCCCAGCGTGAAGCGAGGGCCGGGCGCGATCTGCACGACGGGCTTGGGCGGATCGGCCTCGCTGACGTCGGGCTCGACCTGGTAGCCGTAGTAGCCCTCGGAGCGCAGCACGGCGATGGCGTCCTCGGCGGCGGCGCGGGCGCGGCGGCGGGCCTCGAAGCGGTTCTCGATCGGTTTGTCGGTGTCGCCGATCACGCGCTGGATCGTGGTCCGCAGCTCGGGATCCATCTCGCCCTGGATCGTGGCCTTGGGCTCGGCCGCGTCGGCGAGGCCGGGAGCGCACAAGGCCGCCGAGGCGGCGACGGCGTAGAGCAGTCGACCCAAGCCCGAATCCTCGCTCGGCCCCCCAAAGGTCGGATGTAGCCGGGCGGCCCTTCCCTGTCATCCGATGGTCGTCGAACCTTCGGCGCCTAAATCCTGGGCGCCTGATCAAGCCGCAGGCGAAACGCCACGAATTTCCGTCGCCGGCTTCCGGGGCCGCCGTAAGCGTCCTACAGATTCCAAATGAGAAACGGCGGGAAGGCGTGGATTCGATCGTGAGCGTCAGGCGGGACGAACCGGCCCTGGACGTGGAGACCCCGGTAGCAGCGGGGCCCTACGACGAAATGCTCACGCCGGACGGCAAGGTCAGGCCGCACTACGCCGCCCTGGACGCCCGGCTCTCGACCCTGTCGGCCGACGAGCTGGCCGAGCGGCAGCGCACGCAGGAACGGTTCTTCCTGCTGCAGGGCATCACCTTCACGGTCTACGGCGCCGAGAGCTCGACCGAGCGGATCATCCCCACCGATATCCTGCCGCGGATCATCCCGGCGGCGGAGTGGGCGCGCATCGAGGCCGGCCTGACCCAGCGCCTGCAGGCGCTGAACATGTTCCTGGCCGACATCTACTCCGAACAGCAGATCCTGATGGACGGGGTGGTGCCGCGCGAGCTGGTGCTGAAGGCCCCGTCCTACCGGCGGGAGATGCAGAACCTCTACGTGCCGCACAAGGCCTACGCCAACGTCTGCGGCTCGGACCTGATCCGCCAGCCGAACGGCGAGTTCGCGGTGCTGGAGGACAACCTGCGCGTCCCGTCCGGCGTGTCGTACATGTTGGCCAACCGCGAGGCCTCGCGCCGAGTGTTTCCGGGCACGTTCCGCAGCGCCGGCGTGCGGGCCATCGACCGCTACCCCGACCTCCTGCTGACCACCCTGAAGAGCATGGCGGCCGACTGGCGGCCGAACCCGCAGGTCGTGGTGCTGACGCCCGGGGTCTACAACTCGGCCTACTACGAGCATGCCTACCTCGCGCGGCTGATGGGGGTGCCGCTGGTCGAGGGCCGCGACCTCGTGGTGCACGACAACATGGTCTACATGCGCACCACCACGGGGCTGCGCCGGATCGATGTGATCTACCGGCGGGTGGACGACGACTTCATCGACCCCCTCACCTTCCGGCGGGACTCGTCGCTCGGCGCGGCCGGCCTGTTCAACGCCTATCGCGCCGGCAACGTGGTGATCTGCAACGCGCCGGGCACCGGCGTCGCCGACGATAAGGCGGTCTACGCCTACGTCCCGGAGATCATCAAATACTACCTGGGCGAGGACGCGATCCTGCCCAACATCGAGACCTACCTGTGCCGCGAGCCGGCCCAGCTCAGCCACGTGCTGGCCAACCTGGACAAGCTGGTGGTCAAGGCGGTGGGGGCGTCCGGCGGCTACGGCATGCTGGTGGGCCCGCACTCGACCAAGGCCCAGCAGGACGAGTTCGCCGAGGCGCTGCGGGCCGATCCCTCGAACTACATCGCCCAGCCGACGATCCAGCTCTCGACCGCGCCGTGCCTGATCGACCATGCGGTCGAGCCGCGCCACGTGGACCTGCGGCCCTTCATCCTGTCGGGCGACAAGATCACGGTGACGCCGGGCGCGCTGACGCGGGTGGCGCTGCGCAAGGGTTCGCTGGTGGTGAATTCCAGTCAGGGCGGCGGGTCGAAGGACACCTGGGTGCTCTCCGAGACCAAGGGCGACAAGTCATGATCGCTTCACTTCGCCTCCCCCGCGCAGCGGCGGGAGGGGGACCAGTCGCCGAGCGCAGCGAAGAGCGACTGGTGGAGGGGGCGAACCTCAAGCGCAGAGGGTGGACGAGGCTGTCTCGGGCTCGGCGGACGGGGCTCGCCCCCTCTACCACCCGCTCTTCGGCGGGCGGTCCCCCTCCCGCCGCTGCGCGGGGGAGGTAAGACAATGATGCTCGCTCGGGTGGCGGACAGCCTCTACTGGATCGGACGCTACGTGGAGCGGGCCGAGCACATGTGCCGGCTGTCGGACGTGATGCTGAACGCCACGCTGGACCGCTCCGAGGCGGCCACCCAGGTGGCGCGCATCGCGCTGGCGGCCGTAGGCGACCCTGACGTGGCCAAAGCCAAGAGCCCCTACGACGCGGCCCTGGCCCTGGCGCTGGACAAGGACGACGACGGCTCGATCCTGTCGTCCATCGCCCGCGCTCGCGAGAACGCCCGGCAGGTGCGCGACCAGATCACCACCGAGACCTGGGAGCGGTTGAACCTCATCTACCTGAGGATGATCGATCCCGACGCGACGCGCTCGTTCAACGAGGGGTCTCAGGTGTTCCTGCACGACACCATCGCCGACCTGCACCTGTTCAAGGGCGCCGGCGACGCCACCATGAGCCACGGCGAGGGCTGGAGCTTCCTCCTGCTGGGCGTCTACCTGGAACGGGCGCAGCTGATCGCCTCGCTGCTGGAGGTGGTGTTCGGCGAAGGCCGCAAGCGCCGGCCGATCGGCGACCACTTCGCGCTGACCAGCGTGCTGCGGATGGGCTGCGCGCTGGAGCCCTACCTGCGGGCCTACACCGCCGAGATGCAGCCGCGGCTGATCCTACAGTTCCTGATGCTGGATGAGGACTTCCCCCGTTCCATCCGCTTCTGCACCCAAGAGATCGAGGCGCACCTGGCCGCCATCATCCGCCACGCGGGCATGGCCGGCAGCGTGGGCCCCGACCGGCTGGCCGGGCGGCTGCGGGCGCGCATGCAGTACGCCGACATGGACGAGATCGATGCGCAGGGCGCCAGCGCGTTCCTGAAGACGGTGCTGGAAGAGTGCTCGGCCATCCACCGCAGCCTCTACGACGCCTTCGTCGCCTACCCCCTCGAAGACCGGCTTCCGGCGTAAGGGACCTAAAAGACCGTGCTGCTCGAGATCCGCCACGTCACCCAGTACCGCTACGCCTCCCTCGTGCGCGAGAGCGTCATGGAGGTGTGGATGCAGCCGCAGAAGAGCGCGCGGCAGCGGCTGGTGAGCTTCGACCTGGACCTGGACCCGCCGGCCCAGGTGTTCAGCTACGCCGACAGCTTCGGCAACGCCGTCTACCATTTCGACGTGCCCCAGCCGCACGACAAGCTGACCATCACGGCGCGTTCGGCGGTCGAGACGCAGGCCGCGCCACCGCTGCCCGACCAGCTGGACCGCGGCGAGTGGGACCGGCTGCGCTCGGAATTCCTGCGCGGCGAGAACTTCGACTACCTGAACCCGCACGCCTTCGCCCGCGAGACCGAAGCGCTGCACGCCTTCATGGGCGAGCGCGAGATCGACGGCCTGCGCAACCTGGACCCGCTGACGGCGGTGCAACGGCTGAACGAGCTGATCTACGGCGCCTTCGGTTACGAGGCGGGCGTGACCCGCGCCGACAGCCCCATCGACGACGTGCTGAAGGCGCGCAAGGGCGTCTGCCAGGACTTCGCCCACGTGATGATCGCCATCTGCCGGTCGTGGGGCATCCCGGCGCGGTACGTCTCGGGCTATCTCTTCACCGACCGCAAGCACGGCGACCGGTCCGACCCCGACGCGACGCATGCTTGGGTCGAGGTATTCCTGCCCAGCCTGCGCTGGATCGGGCTGGACCCCACGAACAACACGCCCGCCACCGAACGGCACGTGGCCTGCGCCGTGGGCCGGGACTATTCCGACGTGCCGCCCTCGCGGGGGGTCTACAAGGGCGAGGCCGAGAGCCAGCTGGCGGTGGGCGTGTCGGTGCGCAAGGCCCGCGCGGCGCTGAGCGATCCCGAGTTCCTTCGGGTGTCGAGCGGATCGAAGGCCACCATCCCGGCCGGCCGCCGGGCCACCGGCAGCGCCGCCTACCAGCACCAGCAGCGGCTGCACCAGATGCAGCAACAGCAGCAGTAACTCCCTCCCCCTAATGGGGAGGGTGGCGAGCGTCAGCGAGACGGGTGGGGAAGCCACGACCGGGCGCTGAACCTGTCCGAGTAAGCCCCACCCTGCTCGCCTCCGGCGAGCTGTCCCTCCCCATTAAGGGAGGGACTGGGAACTGCGGCGGGAAAGCGCTCTTGCGATGACGCTTTGACCCAGCGTCCGGAACGGGGCCGAGGATCGGCGCGCCGATGGGCCGTCGTAGCCCGCCGCATCGCCACGATTCTAACGCTTTGAGCCGCCAATGTCAGGGCGACGTCGCGTCGCGTGCAAGAACCCTGTTCGCCCACCTTGGCGTGTGTGATGATCAGCCCAGGGGGGCCGTGAAGTCGTGGACGAACTGATCCGGCGGAGCATCGCCGGCCAGCCTTCGCGGCTGGCGCCTCAGCTCTTGATCGCGGCGGCCAGTGTGGCCACGGCGACGGTCGTGCGCGTGCTGATCTCGCTCTGGATCCCGACCGGCATCCCCTACATCACCTACTTCCCGATCCTGCTGCTCGCGACGCTGCTGGGCGGCCTGCGGACGGGCCTCGTGACCCTCTTGGGCTCGATGCTGGCGGGCTCGGTGTTCTTCGTCGAGGCGGCCCAGCACTGGCCCCTGCCCTTCAGCGCCTCCAGCGGCATGGTGGCCTTCCTGATCTCGGGTGGCCTGATCGTGTGGCTCTCGCACGTGGTCACCACCTCGTTCCGCACTGTGGACGAGGCGCGCGAGCAGGAGCGGCTGCTGGTGATGGAACTCCAGCACCGGGTGAAGAACACCCTGTCGATCGTCCAGGCCCTGGCGACCCAGACCTTCTCGGGCCGCGAGGAGGACGCCGCCTTCCGCGCCGCCTTCACCGACCGGCTGGTGGCGCTGGGCCGGGCGCACAACGTCCTGAGCGACACGGCCTGGCGCGAGGTGACCATGTGGGCGCTGGTGGCCCGCGCCATGGAGCCGTTCGGCGACCTGGACAGCGGGCGCATCTCGATCGACGGCGAGGAGATGATGCTGAGTCCGGCGCTGATCGTGGACCTGGCGCTGTGCCTGCATGAGCTGGCCACCAACGCCACCAAGTACGGCGCGCTGTCGGCGCCTGGCGGCTCGGTGGAGATCCGCTGGCGGCGCCTGCCGCAGGGCCGGGCCGAACTGGCCTGGCGCGAGACGGGCGGGCCCACGGTGCGGCCGCCGGACCGCAAGGGCTTCGGCTCGCGCCTGCTGCAGCGGGGGCTGACGCTGGGCGCGCACCCCACGGTCTCGACGGACTATGCGCCAGAGGGCCTGCGCTGGACGGCGCAGTTCGACGCCGCCTAGGTCCTGGCGCGCGGCGCGAAGAGCGGGGCGATGGTGGCGACGGCCGCCTCGGCCTCGGCGCGATCAGGCTGCTCGTTGGCGTCGTCGTAGCCGTAGGATTCGTCGGGGCCCGAGTTCTGCACGACCATGCCGTCGGGCCGCGAGAGCGTGCCGATACCCCGATAGTAGAGGCCGTAGGTGACCTCGGGCTGGGGGATCAGCCAGGCGATCTGGCCGCGCACGGGCACGATGCTGTCGTCCCTCCACAGCGCGCGGGCGCCATAGCCGGTGCAGTTGATGATCACCTTCTGCTTCAGGGTGGCGAGTTCGGCGGGGGTGTGGAACTCCACCATCTCGATGCGGCCGCCGTTCAGCAGGAAGTCGTTGGTCAGCAGGTGGCCATAGGCGGTGATGTTGAACATCGGCGTGAAGCCGCGCCGCACGCGGGCGACGGGGAACGGGTGCTGGCCAACCGGCACCTCCTCGGATGGCGGGGTCAGGTCGCGGATGCGCGGCAGGTAGTGGGCGAAGTCCATCGGCTCTGGCGGCGTCGGGCCGGGCTGCGGATTGTCGGACAGGCGGTACTGGTCGATCCACTCCACCGGCCGGTCGGCCAGGCCGAGGTACTGCAGGTGGATGCGGAACGAGCGGCGGGCCATGTCCTCCCACTGGGCGGCATAGGCCGGACCGGCGGAGCTGAGCAGGGCGATGCGGCTGTCCGGCGACCAGACGCCGGTGGCGCGCGACGAGCGGGCGTCGGGCAGCCGGTCCTTGGCGTAGATCGTGACCCGGCAGCCCGCCCGCTGGGCCAGTGTGGCGGCGGTGAGGCCCAGCGCGCCGGAGCCGATGACGGCGATGTCCTTCTCGCCGCCCGCCAGGGCGATCTGCAGCGCCTTCAGCCCCGAGCCCCACGACAGCGACCAGCCGCTGCCGCCGTGGCCGTAGTTGTGGACCACCAGCTTGTCGCCCACCGTCTCGGCCTCGATGCGCGGCCCCGCGGCGCGGAACGGGCGCAGGCAGACGGTGATGTTCATGATGCGGTCGGCCTGCGCGCGGATGGGCGCGAGCGGCGGCGGCTTGGCGAAGATCGTGGGCTGGAGTCCGCCCCCCTGCCCCACCGTCGCGCAACCGCCCAGGAGGCCGACGCCACCCAGAGCCGCCGAGCGCTGCAGGAACGCGCGGCGGTCCGCCAGACGAACGATTTGGGATGTCACGCTACGCCCTCCGACCTCGACGCCCGCATGTTCGCGGGCGTCGGGCCAGTGGCGCAAGCTAGAGCTTCGGCCGGTCGGACAGATCCTGCCCGGTGAGCTGATAATGGACGAGTTCGGCGATGTTGGTGGCGTGGTCGCCGATCCGCTCGAGGTTCTTGGCGATGAAGATCAGGTGGATCGAGTCGCCCGCGGTCTCCGACTTTGCCGCCATGCCGGCCACGATCTCGCGCACCACGCCCTCGTGCCGCTCGTCGAGCTCGGTGTCCTTGAGCCAGACGGTGTAGGCGCCCTGGGAGTCGTCGTTGCGGTAGGCGTTGACGACGGCGGCCAGGCGCTCGGCGGCCATGCGGCCCAGTTCGGCGATCAGGCCGGCGTGGGCCTCGCTGGGCGCCGCATCCAGGCGCGGGACCCGCTTGGCGATGTTCTTGGCCAAGTCGCCGCAGCGTTCCAGCTGCATGGCGATCTTCATCGCCGCGATCGGGCGACGCAGGTCGTCGGCGACCGGCTGGCGCAGCGCGATGAAGCGCACCGCGTTCTTCTCGATCTCGGCGTCCTGGATGTCGATGGCGTTGTCGGCGCGCACGACCTTGTCGGCCGTCGTCAGGTCATGGCGCACCAGCACGTCCACCGCCGCGCGCACCTGGGCCACGGCCAGGTCGCCCATGGCGGCGACCGAGTGGGACAGCAGATCGAGGTCGTCGTCGACCGCCTTGAGGGTATGGTCCACGAGAGCCTCCTAACCGAACCGGCCGGTGATGTAGTCGCGGGCCCGGGTGGTGACCGGGTTGGTGAAGAGCTGCTCGGTCTCGCCGAACTCGACCAGCTTGCCCAGGTACATGAACCCGGTGTGGTCCGAGAGGCGGGCCGCCTGGCCCATGTTGTGGGTCACGATCACGATCGTGTAGTCGCGCTTCAGCTCGGCGATGGTCTCTTCGAGGCGCGCGGTCGAGATCGGGTCGAGCGCCGAAGCGGGCTCGTCGAGCAGGAGCACTTCGGGCTTCACGGCGATACCGCGGGCCACGCACAGGCGCTGCTGCTGGCCGCCCGAGAGGCTGAGGCCGGACTCGCGGAGCTTGTCCTTCACCTCGTCCCAGAGGGCGGCGCGGCGCAGGCTGTCCTCGACGCGGTTGGCGAGGTCGGCCTTGCCCAGCTTTTCGTAGAGGCGCACGCCGTAGGCCACGTTGTCGAAGATCGACATCGGGAACGGGGTCGGCTTCTGGAACACCATGCCGATGCGGGCGCGCAGCGCCGCGACATTGACCCGCGGGCCCAGCACGTCCTCGCCGTCCAGCAGCACCTGGCCCGTGGCCTTCTGGCCCGGATAGAGGCTGTAGATGCGGTTCAGCGTGCGCAGCAGCGTGGACTTGCCGCAGCCCGAGGGGCCGATCAGCGCGGTCACCGCGTTGGCCGCGAACGAGACGCTGACATCGAACAGGGACTGCTTCTGTCCGTAGAAGAAGTTCAGGTCCTTGATCGCGAGCTTCACGATCTCGGGCGGCAGCGCGAGGACCGCCGTCTCTTGAGGCGTTTCGACTTGGACGTTCATGAGCGGCGAGGCTCCCGGGCGAGGATGCGGGCGACGACGGTGACCGTCAGCACGGTGGCGGCGATGAGCAGCGCCCCGGCCCAGGCCAGGCGGCGCCAGTCGTCGTAGGCCGACAGGGCGAAGTTGAAGATCACCACCGGCAGGTTGGCGGTGGGCTTGGTGAGGTCGAAGCTGAGGAACTGGTTGTTCAGCGCCGTGAAGAGCAGCGGCGCGGTCTCGCCGCTGATCCGGGCGAAGGCCAGGAGGGCGCCGGTGAGCATGCCGCCGCGGGCCGACTTCCAGATCACCGCCAGGATCGTGCGCCACACCGGCGCGCCCAGGGCGACGCTGGCTTCGCGTAGGGCCGTCGGCTGCAGGCGCAGGACGTCCTCGGTGGTGCGGGTGATGACGGGGGCGGCCAGGAGGCCCAGGGCGACCGCGCCGGCGAGGCCCGAGAAGCCCTTCACCGGGGCGACCAGGATCTCGTAGACGAACAGGCCGACCAGGATCGACGGGGCCGAGAGCAGCACATCGTTCAGGAAGCGGATGACCTTCCCGTAGTGGCTGTCGCGGGCGTACTCCGAGAGCCAGGTGCCAGCGAGAATGCCGACGAACACCGCCCCGATCATCGCGACCACGCACATCATCAGCGAGCCCAGGATGGCGTTGATCAGGCCGCCCTCGGAGCCGGGCGCCGGCGTCGACTTGGTGAAGATGTTGAGGTCCAGGCCGCCGACGCCCTGGCTGAGCAGCGACCAGAGGATCGCGGTCAGGAACAGGATGGCGATGACGGTGGCCGTCCAGCAGAACGCCAGGAAGACCAGTTCGTTGATGCGGCGCGAAAGCCGCGGTCCGGTCGCGGTCGTCATGCGTGTTGCTGCCGTCCGATGAGCAGCCGGGCGAGCGCCAGGACCGCGAAGGTGATGATGAACAGCACGAGGCCCAGCGCGATCAGCGACGCCGAGTGGAGGCCTTCGGTGGCCTCGGCGAACTCGTTGGCGATGGTGGAGGCGATGGTCGAGCCCGAGGCGAAGATCGAGGTGGGGAAGCCGTGGGCGTTGCCGATGATGAAGGTCACCGCCATCGTCTCGCCCAGCGCGCGGCCCAGGCCCAGCATGACCGCGCCGATGGCGCCGGTGCGGACGTAGGGCAGGCTCACCTTGCGCACCACTTCGAAGGTGGTGGAGCCCAGGCCGTAGGCGCTCTCGCGCACCTGGGCCGGGATGGTGAGCAGGAGCTCGCGCATGGTGGCCGCGATGAACGGCAGGATCATGATGGCCAGGATGATCGAGGCCGACAGGATGCCTGCGCCGTTGGGGACGCCGGTGGTGATCGTCTCCCAGACGGTGCCCGGCTTGGCCGACATCATGATCGGCATCTGCACGTACTTGGCGAACCAGGGGGCGAACACGAACAGGCCCCACATGCCGTAGACGATCGAGGGGATGCCGGCGAGCAGCTCCACCGCCGTGCCGATGGGCCGGCGCAGGACCGGCGGGCACAGCTCGACCAGGAAGATGGCGATGCCGAAGGAGAGCGGCAGGGCGAAGAGCAGCGCCAACGAGGCGCTGACCAGCGTGCCCGTGACCGCGCCGGCCGCGCCGTAGATCTCCCGCACGGGATCCCATTCGGCGCTGACGAAGAAGTTGAGGCCGAAGGCCTGGAAGGCCGGCCAGCCGCCGATGGCGAGGGAGACGACAATGCCCCCCAGCGCCGTCAGCAGGAAGGTGGCCGCCGAGAAGCAGAGGATCTCGAATCCCCTGTCGAAGGCCGTCCCGAAGGCCGACCGCGGCGGCGCAGGCGTCGCGGCGGCGGCCGGAGCATTGTCGGCGGTGATCGTCATTTGGCGGCCGGGACGTAGACCGGCTTGCCGTCGGGGCCGACGATCGAGGACCAGCTGGCGCGCACCTTGGCCTTCAGGTCGGCCGGCAGCGGCACGTAGGCCAGTTCCGAGGCGGCGGCGTCGCCGGTCGCGTAGGCCCGGTCGAAGAAGCCGAGGGCGGCCTTGCCGGTGGCCGCGTCGGCCTGGGCCTTGTGCATTAGGATGAAGGTCGCGCCGGTGATCGGCCAGGCGCCCTCGCCCGGCTGATTGATCAGCAGCGTGGCGAAGCCGGGGTTCTTGTCCCAGTCGGCGCCAGCCGCGGCGGCGGAGAAGCTCTCGGCGGTCGGGTTCACGAACTTGCCGGCGGCGTTCTGCAGCGAAGCGTGCGCCAGGCCGTTCTGCTTGGCGTAGGCGTATTCGACGTAGCCGATGGCGCCCGGGGTCTGCTTCACGTAGCCGGAGACGCCGTCGTTGCCCTTGCCGCCCTGGCCGGTCGGCCACTTCACCGCGTCGCTGGCGCCCACGCTGGCCCACTGGGGCGCGGCGGCGGTCAGGTAGCTGGTGAACAGGAAGCTGGTGCCCGAGCCGTCCGAGCGGTGGACCACCGTGATCGGCAGGTTGGGCAGCTTCACGCCGGCGTTCAGCGCGGCGATCGGCGCGTCGTTCCACTTCTTGACCTTGCCGAGGAAGATGTCGGCCAGGACCGGGCCGGTCAGCTTCAGCTGTCCGGACTGCACGCCCTCGAGGTTCACGATCGGGACCACGCCGCCGATGACGGTCGGGAACTGGGCCAGGCCGTCCGCGTCGAGCTCTTCGCCCTTCAGCGGCTTGTCGCTGGCGCCGAACGCCACCGTCTTGGCCTTGATCTGCTTGATGCCGCCGCCGGAGCCTATGGCCTGGTAGTTCAGGGCCATGCCGGTCTCGGCCTTCTGGGCCTCGGCCCACTTGGCGTACAGCGGCGCCGGGAACGAGGCCCCCGCGCCCGAGATCTGGGCGCCCGCGGCGGCCGGCGCCGCCTCGCCCTTCTTCTCAGTCTTCTGCCCGCAGGCCGACAGCGCCAGGCACGCAGCCAGGCTCAGGATGATTTTCCGATACACGCGACGACACCTCCGCTCTCGGGCGATCCTGAGGCTCGCTCTACGCGGGGCGCATGACACTTCGGCGACAGTTCGCCGAAGGTTTTGCAACGGTGATATGACACTTCGATGACGGCGGGCGCGGATCGCGCTATGGACCCGCCGCACACCCCGCGCGACGCCATCTATAGAGGTCGAATGTGAACTGGTTCCAGGCCCTCATGCCCAAGGAGGGCGGGTTCTTCGACCTGTTTGAGCGCCATGCGGCGACGCTGTGCGCCGGCGCGCAGTCGCTGCACAAGCTGCTGGAAGGCGGTCCGGCCACGCCTGAGCACGCCGCGGCCGTGGCGCGGCACGAGAACGACGCCGACGAGATCACCCGCGAGGTGATGCTGCTGGTGCGCCGCACCTTCATCACCCCCTTCGACCGGGCCGACATCATCGACCTGATCGGCTCGATGGACGACGCGATCGACCAGATGCACAAGACCGCCAAGGTCACCGGCCTGTTCGAACAGCGCGCGTTCCAGCCCGACATGCTGCGGCTGGGCGAGGTGATCGTGAAGACCGCCGACCTGACCAGCCAGGCGGTGCCGCTGCTGCGGTCGATGAAGAACAACGCCGCCAAGCTCAACAGCCTCACCGAACAGGTGACCAAGCTGGAGGAGGAGTCGGATCACCTGTACGACGCGGGCATCGCGGCCCTCTACCGCGACGTCGGCAAGACCGACCCGATGGCCTACATCGTCGGCGCCGAGATCTACGACCACCTGGAGAAGGTGGTCGACCGCTTCGAGGACGTGGCCAACCGGATCAGCGGCGTGCTGATCGAGCACCTCTAGGGCGCCCATGGACCTCGCGGGCGCGAGCTACCTGCTCATCTTCCTGATCTTCGTGGCGCTGGCGTTCGACTTCCTGAATGGCCTGCACGACGCGGCGAACTCGATCGCCACCATCGTCTCGACGCGGGTGCTGTCGCCGCGCTGGGCCGTGGTGTGGGCGGCGTTCTTCAACTTCATCGCCTTCCTGTTCTTCGGCCTGCACGTGGCCAACACGGTCGGCAAGGGCATCATCAACGCCAACATCATCTCGGACGCGGTGATCTTCGGCGCCCTGGGCGGGGCGATCAGCTGGAACGTGATCACCTGGCTGGCCGGCATCCCCTCCTCCTCGTCGCACGCCCTGATCGGCGGCCTGCTGGGCGCGGGCATCACCAAGGCGGGGTTCGAGGGCGTGGTCTGGTCGGGCGTGCTGAAGACCGTGGCGGGCATCGTCGTCTCGCCGACCCTGGGCTTCGTGCTGGCGCTGGTGCTGGTGCTGATCGTCTCGTGGACGTTCGTGAAGGCCACGCCGGCGTTCGCGGACGCGACGTTCCGCAAGCTGCAGTTCGTCTCGGCGGCCATGTTCTCGCTGGGCCATGGCGGCAACGACGCCCAGAAGACCATGGGGATCATCGCCGTGCTCCTGTTCGCGCACGGCCAACTGGGGCCCGAGTTCCACGTGCCGTTCTGGGTGGTGATCAGTTGCCAGGCCGCGCTGGGCCTGGGCACCCTCTTCGGCGGCTGGCGGATCGTCCACACGATGGGATCGAAGATCACACGCCTGTCGCCGCAGCAGGGCTTCTGCGCCGAGACCGGCGGGGCGATCACCATCTTCCTGGCCACCCACATCGGCGTGCCGATCTCGACGACGCACACGATCACCGGCGCCATCGTCGGCGTAGGCGCCTCGCGGCGGGTCTCCGCTGTGCGTTGGAACATCGCCGGGCGGATCGTCTGGGCCTGGGTCATCACCCTGCCCGCCTCGGGCCTGATCGCCGCGGGCTTCTACGGCCTGGCCCGGCTGGCGGACCGGACGTTCGGGTAGCGCCGAAACGCACATGGCCCGCGCGAGGCGGGCCATGACGTCTCCAGTCTGTGTCGGTCGGTCTAGCGGTAGACCGGCTTGCCGTCCGGGCCGACGACCTTGGCCCACGACTTGCGGACCATGTCCTTCACCGCGGCGGGCATCGGCAGGTAGTCGAGCTGACCGGCGGCGGCGTCACCGTTCTTGTAGGCCCAGTCGAAGAAGGCCAGGACTTCCTTACCCTTCGAGGCGTCTTCCTGCTTGGTCTTCACCAAGATGAAGGTGGCGCCCGTGATCGGCCAGGCTTCGCCGCCCGGCTGGTCGAGGAGCAGCAGGTAGAAGCCCGGGGCGGCCTTCCAGTTGGCGTTGGCGGCGGCGGCGCTGAAGTTGGCCGCGGCCGGGGCCACGTACTTGCCGGCCTTGTTCTGCAGCAGCGTGTAGGTCAGGCCGTTCTGCTTGGCGTAGGCGTACTCGACGTAGCCGATGGCGCCGGGGGTCTGCTTCACGTAGGCGGCGACGCCGTCGTTGCCTTTGCCGCCCAGGCCCGTCGGCCACTTAACGGCGTCGTTGGCGCCGACTTCCGAGGCCCAGCGCGGGGCCTTCATGGCCAGGTAGCTGGTGAACAGGAAGGTGGTGCCCGAGCCGTCCGAACGGTGGACGACGGTGATCGGCAGGTTCGGAAGCTGGACGCCCGGGTTGTACTTGGCGATCAGCGGGTCGTTCCACTTCTTGAGCACGCCGCGGAAGATGTCCGCGGTCAGCGCGCCCGTGAGCTTCACTTCGCCCGACTTGATGCCCGGCAGGTTCACGACGGGCACGACGCCGCCGATCACGGTGGGGAACATGGCGAAGCCGCCGGTGGCGAGGTCATCGGGCTTCAGCGGCTTGTCGGTGGCGCCGAAGTCGACCGTGCCGGCCGTGATCTGGCGGATGCCGCCGCCCGAGCCGATGGCCTGGTAGTTCAGGCGGTTGCCCGTCTGGGCGCGATAGGTCTCGGCCCACTTCGAGTAGACCGGAGCCGGGAACGTGGCCCCGGCGCCCGAGATGTCGGCGGCCTGGGCGCCGAAGCCGGCCAGCGAGGCGACCGCCACGATCGCGGTGAGATAGCGTTTGAACATGTTGGGAAACCCCCTCGTCGACACGGCGCCGGCGGGCGCCTGTTCGAGGGCCGGTTTAGGCAGGCTGCGCGAAGCTGAGGTGACGTTTGGATGTCAGTTGAATGACAACGGCCGAGCTCCGGCGCGTGTCATGAATCTGTCGCGGCACTTTTGCCGAAGCGTCGCACTGGAGGCCTAGAGACCGGCCCGTCGACGTCGCCGTCCTGGCGGCCAAACCAAGGATTCCTCACAATGGGAACGTCTCTCAAACGCGGCGCTGGCGCGTGGCTGTCCGCCAGCCTCGCGGGGGTGCTGCTCTGCAGTGTCTCGACGGCCGCCTTCGCGGCGCCGGCTTCCGCCAACGACGCCAAGCTGCAGGCCATGCAGCAGCAGCTGGACGCCATGCGCGCCCAGATCAACGCCATGTCCGCACCCGGTCAGCAGGACGCCCAGATGGCGGCCATGAAGCAGCAGCTGGACGCCATGGCGGCCCAGCTCGCCGACATGAAGGCCAGCCAGGACACGGCCAATACCGACATCGCCACGCTGAAGCAGGCGCCTCCCGGCACGGCCGTGACCACCAGCCTGTCGAACGGCAAGCCCGCCTTCGCCACGGCCGACGGCCGCTTCACGGCGAACATCAAGGCGATCCTGATGCTGGACGCCGGCAAGTACTTCCAGAAGGACAACCTGCCGGCCTCGGTCACCAACCGCGACCTGAACGAAGGCGCCAACTTCCGCCGCGCCCGCATCGGGCTGGACGGCAAGCTGTTCCGCGACTTCGACTACTCGTTCATCTACGAGTTCGGCGGCTCGGGCCAGGAAGACCCCGGCCGTCTGTATGAGGCCGCCATCACCTACACGGGCCTGAAGCCGGTCCGCATCAAGGTGGGCGCGTTCGAGCCGAACATCGGCCTGGCCGCCGCCGTCTCGACCAGCCAGATGCCGCTGATGGAGCGTCCGGCCCCGGCCGAGATCGCCCGGAGCGTGGCCGCCGGCGACAGCCGCGTGGCCGCCCAGCTGGCCGGCAACGGCGTGTTCGGCAGCGGCGACGACGGGATCGCCACCCGCTGGTTCTTCTCGACCGCCTACACCGGCAACATCATCGCCACCGGCAGCTCGGCCGCCTCGGCCACGGTGCAGCCGTTCGACGAGCAGACCGCCTGGATCGGCCGCGTGGCGGTCGCCCCCTACAGCGGCACGAACTGGCTGGCCCACCTCGGCGCCAACTACCAGTACGTGATCCAGCCGAACGACGCCGGCGCCGCGGGCTCGCCCCGCTACGCCGCCCAGCTTCGCGACCGGCCGGAACTGCGCCTGGACGGCACGCGCCTGATCGACACCGGCGCGATCGACGCCAACCACGTCAGCGTCCTCGGCCTGGAAGGCGCCTTCCAGTACGGCCCGGCGATGATCGAAGGCGAGTGGTTCAAGTACAAGATCGACCGCCGCATCACGACGGCCGCCGTGCCGCCGGATCCGCACTTCTCGGGCTGGTACGTGATGGGCTCGTGGGTGCTGACGGGCGAGCCGCGGGTCTACAACCCCGCCGAGGCCCGCTTCGACGCGCCGAAGCTGAACTACAACTTCAACCCGGAAGCCGGCACCTGGGGCGCCTTCGAAGTGGCCGCGCGCTACTCGCTGACCGACCTCAACTACCGCGAAGGCAACCTGGGCGCCGCGCCTGTCCTGGGCGCCGTCCGCGGCGGCGAGCAGAAGATCTGGACCGTCGGCCTCAACTGGTACCTGAACCCGTCGATGCGCGTGATGCTGGACTGGCAGCACGTGGACATCGACCGGCTGGGGGCCACCGGCCTGCAGGTCGGCCAGAAGTACAACGCGCTGGCCGCCCGCGGTCAGGTCAACTTCTAGAGTTCCTCCCCCCGGAGCACCTCAGGCCGTCGCGGTTCGCCGCGGCGGCTTTTCTTTTTCCGCCTTCGCAAACCCGTCACGGCGACGACACGGGGCGCAGCTAGCGTCCCGCGCAGTAACCCCTCGCGTATCTCTCCAGTCGGCCGCCCCGAGGCCGAGTTTCGGCCGCGACCGCCCCCCGGTCGCGGCCTTCTTTTTGTGATCCCAAAAGCCGTCATCCCACGGGCGTCCGAAGGACGAACCGGGGGACCCAAGCGGACTCCCGGATATCCGAGACTCGGCCTGGGTGCCCCGGATCAGCCTGCGGCCGACCGTGGGATGACGAATGGGTGGATTGGACTAAGCCGCGATGGGCTGAAGCGCGATGGGCTGGGCGACGACGGCCTTGCGGGCTTCCAGCCAGTTCACGATCTCGAACTGGCCGTCGAAGCCCTCGACGATGGCGGTGCAGCTTTCCACCCAGTCGCCGTCGTTGATGTACATGACGCCGCCGATGTCGCGCATCTCGGCGTGGTGGATGTGGCCGCAGATCACGCCGTGGACGCCGCGCCGGCGGGCCTCGTCGGCCATGGCGGCCTCGAACTTGTCGATGAAGGCCACGGCGTCCTTCACCTTGTGCTTCAGGTAGGCCGAGAGGCTCCAGTAGCCCAGGCCCATCATGCGGCGCACCCGGTTGAAGTGGGTGTTGAGCGCGATCAGGGCGCGGTAGCTCCAGTCGCCCAGGAAAGCCAGCCAGCGGGCGTTCTGGACCACGCCGTCGAACTCGTCGCCGTGGGTGACCAGGTAGCGCTTTCCGTCGGCCGCCTCGTGGATCGCATCGCGGGCCACGATCACGCCGCCGAAGTGGACGCCGCAGAAGTCGCGGACCACCTCGTCGTGGTTGCCGGGCACGTAGATCACCTTCACGCCCTTGCGGGCCAGGCGCAGGATCTTCTGGACCACGTCGTTGTGCGCCTGGGGCCAGTGCCAGCCCGAACGCAGCTTCCAGCCGTCGACGATGTCGCCCACGAGGTAGAGCGTCTCGCACTCCAGCTCGCGGATGAACTCCAGCAACAGCTCGGCCTGGCACCCCTTGGTGCCCAGGTGGATGTCCGAGATGAAGGCCGTCCGGCAACGGACGGCCGAGGTGGTCTCAAGCATCGCTGCCCCCAACGGCGAAGACGCTAGTGACGGTCACCCGAGTCTGTGACGCTCGGATGACAGCGGTATGCGGTCAGCCCTCGGTGTCCAGGGCGTAGCCCGCCGAGCGGACGGTGCGGATCAGGTCGGGCGAGTTCGGCTGGCGCAGCGCCTTGCGCAGGCGGCCCACGTGGACGTCCACCGTGCGGACCTCGACGTAGGTGTTGGCGCCCCAGACGGCGTCCAGCAGCCGCTCGCGGCTGAAGACGCGGCCCGGACGCTGCATCAGAAAGTCCAGCAGGCGGTATTCGGTGGGGCCCAGGTGCACGTCCTTGCCCGAGCGGGTGACACGATGGCGGCCGCGGTCCAGGACCAGGTCGGCGTATTCCAGGCGCTCTTCCACCAGCTCGGGGCGGGTGCGGCGCAGGAGGGCGCGGATGCGGGCGACCAGTTCGCTCATGGCGAAGGGCTTCACCACGTAGTCGTCGGCGCCGGTGTCGAGGCCGCGGACCTTGTCGGCTTCCTCGCCACGGGCCGTCAGCATCAGGACCGGCGTGCGGCGCGTCTCGGCGCCGGCGCGGAGCTGGCGGCAGACCTCGACGCCCGAGACCTTCGGCAGCATCCAGTCCAGGACCACGAGATCCGGCGGCTCCTCGGCCACGCGGAGCAACGCCTCCTCACCATCGGCGGCCCGCTCGACGCGGAAGCCCTCCTTCATGAGGTTGTAGTCCAGGAGGGTCGCGAGCGCGTCTTCGTCCTCGACGACCAGCACGTACGGGGTCACGGCGATGAGCCTTCCACTTCGATGTCCGGCAGGCTGACCTTGGGCCTCTCCCCGACCAGCTCCTCGCCCGTCATCTGGAAGTGCAGGATCTCCGCGATGTTGGTCGCGTGATCCCCGATGCGTTCCAGGTTCTTGGCGATGAACAGGAGGTGGGCCCCGGCGGCCACGGAGCCGGGATGATTGGTCATGAGCGAGAGCAGTTCGCGGAACAGGCTCTCGTAGTGTTCGTCGACTTCGCCGTCGCGGCGCCACACGTCGAGCGCGGGCTCGACGTCGCCGGCGGCGTAGGCGTCCAGCACTTCGCGCAGGCGGGCTGAGACGAGGCGGCCCATGCGCTCGATGGCGCCGGTCAGCGGGATGATCGGTTCGCCCGCCGACAGCACCAAGCTGCGCTTGGCGATGTTGCGCGCGAGGTCGCCGCAGCGCTCGAGGTTCATGGCCAGCTTCAGCGTCGAGATGGCGCGGCGCAGGTCCGCATGGCCCGGCTGGTGGCTGGCGATCAGGTCCAGGGCGCGGCGCTCGACCTCGCTCTGCAGGGTGTCGAGGCGCAGGTCGCGGACGATCAGCGCCTGGGCGAGCGGCACATCACGACGCACCACGGCGTCGACGGCGTCGACGACCTGGGCCTCCGCGAGGCCCCCCATTCGGATGACCTCGGCCACGAGCTGCCGAAGCTCGGCCTGATAGGAACGTGTCACGCCACCCCTCTCCATCGCAGTGCAAACTAATGCGGTACGACGACAGTTTTGCGACAGCGGCGGGGGTTTGTGACAGCGGAAACTGCCGGCGACGTCAGCTCGCCGCGGCGGGGGCCGAAGCCGCAGCCGATTGGGGGGCGACGGGCAGGTAGACGCTGAAGGTGCTGCCCTCGCCTTCCTGCGACTCGACCGTGAGGCCACCGCGGTGGCGGTTGACCACGTGCTTCACGATGGCCAGGCCGAGACCCGTGCCGCCGCTGCGCTGGCCCTCCACGCGATAGAATCGTTCGGAGAGGCGCGGCAGGTGCTGGCGGGCGATTCCCGGCCCCTCGTCGGTCACGCGCAGGACGACGTAGGCCTGCCCCTCCCCGCTGTCGGGCGACAGCAGCGACAGGCCGACGCCCGAGCGGCTGGCGGCGCGGGCGGCCTCCAGGTTGGCGGCGGGCTCCAGGCTGACCGAGACCCGGCCGCCGCGGGGCGTGTACTTCACCGCGTTGTCGACGAGGTTCTGGATCACCTGGACCAGCTGGTCGCGGTCGCCGGTGACCGGGGTCACGCCCGGCAGGGCCTTGACCACGATGCTGACGTCGCGCTCGGCGGTCAGCGGCTTCACCGCGTCGGAGACATCCTGGATCGTGCGGGCCAGCTCGACCTTGCCCGAGGGCGCGATGTGTTCGTTCAGCTCGATGCGGCTGAGCGACAGCAGGTCATCCACCAGCCGGGCCATGCGGGTGGCCTGCTGGGCCATGATGCCCAGGAACTTGTCGCGGGCCTCGGCGTCGTCCTTGGCATGGGTGCGCAGCGTCTCGACGAAGCCGGCCAGCGAGGCCAGCGGCGTGCGCAGTTCGTGGCTGGCGTTGGCGAGGAAGTCGGCGCGCATGCGCTCGGTGCGGCGCGCGTCGGTCTCGTCGCGCAGCATGACGACCAACTGGTTGGGGCCAGCCCCGTCGGCCTCCAGCGGCCGGGCGAAGGCGCGCCAGAAGCGCGGCTGCACGCCGATGGTCTCGAAGGCCACCTCGGCCGAGGCGCCCATCTCCAGCGCCGCCTCGATGGTCTCCAGCACCTCGGGCCGGCGCAGGGCCGCGCCCAGCGGCGCGCCCGCCAGCTCGATGCGGAAGACCTCGCGCGCGGCGCGGTTGCCGTAGGCGATCTCGGCGGCCTCGCCTTCCCGTCCCTGCACCAGGAGGACGGGTTCGGGCAGCAGTTCCAGGATGAGCTGGGCGGCGGCGCCCGCGCCGGGCTTTTCGATGGTCTCGGACATCAGCCCACCGGAACCCCGAGTTGGCGCGCCGCGTCGCGCAGCGCCTGCTGGTCGGCGGGCGAACCGGCGAAGGCGCGGCTGGCGTCGCGGTAGTCGGCCGCCGCCTGCTGGGTCTGGCCCAGGACCATGCGGGCGCGGAGCAGGCGCTCCCAGCCGGCGCGGTCCTTCGGGTTCTGCTTCAGGCGCTCGGCGAGGCCCGCGACCATGCCCTGAATCATCTGCTGGCGGTCGCCCTCGGTCATGGTCTGGGCGGCGGCCATCTGTTCCTGGGTCGGGCCGCGCGGCGCCGCGCCCATGGCGGGGCCGGCCATCGGCGGCGCGGCCTGGGCTGTCTGGGCGGGCGGCAGGCGCGAGGCGATGTCGATCCCGCGGTCGGCGGCCACCTTCTCGACGAAGGTGCGCACCTCGGCGGCCCACGGCGCGTCGGGCGGCGCGGACTTGAGCAGCGCGATCCAGTCGTTCATCGCCGCCTCGCGCTCGCCGCGCTGGTCCTTGGCCACGGCCAGGTAGTAGCGGGCGCGCGGATCGGCGGGATCGGCGCCGACGGCGCGCTTGAAGGCGTCCTCGGCGGCCGGCGTCACCGCGCCATCGGAGGACAGCACAATCGCCTCGCCCTGGGCCGACAGGTACTCGGCGTTGCCCGGCGACAGGGCCGCGGCCTTGCCGTAAGCGGTCGCCGCCTCGGCGTTGCGGCCGATCTGCATGTAGGACCAGCCCAGCATCCGCCAGCCCTCGGCGTTGTCGGGATGCTGCTGCATCTGGCCTTCGAGCTGGGCGATCATGGCGTTCACGTCGCCGTTCGGATGGGCTGCGTCGGCGTTGGCGGCCATCGAGGCCGGGCCGGTCTTCAGGGCCGAGGTTCCCGGCACGTCGGGCCGGCCGATCTTCAGGTAGAGGCCGGTGCCCGCGAGGGTCACCACCGCCACGATCCCCAGCGCCAGGATCAGCAGGGTCTTCTCAGGCAGCGGGCGGGCCTGGGCGTCGGGGCGGCGACCCTCGGCCAGCACCCGGCGCTTGAGGTCGGACTTCAGCGCCTCGGCCTCGCCTTCGGCCAGCGCGCCGGACGCGGCCTGGGACTCGATCTCGCCGAGCTGGTCCTTCAGCACGGTGACGGCGTCGGCGCGCTGGGCGCGGGCGGCGTCCCGGCGGCGCACCAGCGGGATGGCCAGGCCCACGGCCGCCAGGACCGTCATCAGGGTCAGGATCATCCAGAGCATCTAGCGGGCCCCATCAGACTTCAGGATCTCGGCCGCGGCGGCCTCTTCCTCGGCGGTGAGCGCGCCGGCGGCGGCCGGCGAGCGGCCCCGCATGTAGACGAACGCGCCGATCCCGCCCAGGGCCAGCACGACGAGCGGCCCGAACCACAGCGCCAGTGTGTCGAGGCGCATGGGCGGGTCGAGCTGCACGAAGCTGCCGTAGCGGGCGACGATGTAGTCGATGGCCTGGCCGTCGGTGTCGCCCGCGCTGATCCGCTCGCGCAGGATGATGCGCAGGTCGCGGGCGAGCGCGGCGTCGGAATCGTCGATCGACTGGTTCTGGCAGACCACGCAGCGCAGCGTCTTGGAGAGCTCGTGCGCGCGCTGCTCCAGCGCCGGGTCCTTGAGCTGCTCGTCCGGGTTCACCGCCGCGGCCGGGCCGGCCAGCAGGGCGAGCGCCGCGGTCAGAAGGAGCAGTCGCCTCACGATTCCTTCCTCAGCTGTTCCATGAGCGGGCCGATCTTCTGGTCCCAGTCCTCTGGCGTCAGCGCGCCGACGTGGCGGTAGCGGACGCGGCCCTGCTTATCGATGATGAAGGTCTCGGGCACGCCGGCCACGCCGAACTCGATGCCCGTGCGGCCGGTGGGGTCGTTGCCCGCGCGGACGTAGGGGTCGCCGCGTTCCGTCAGCCACTTGAGGCCCGCCGGAGCGTCCTCCTTCCAGTCCAGGCCGTGGATCACCACGCCTTCCTGGCGCAGGCGCATCAGGACGGGGTGCTCGACCCGGCAGGGGCCGCACCACGAGGCGAAGACGTTGAGCAGCGCGGGCTCGCCCTTCTGGAAGTCCGTGCTGGCGAGGCCGGTGTCGCCCGGACGCAAGGGCGCGGTGGCGAAGGCCGGCAGCGGCTTGCCGATGAACACCGACGGCAGCGCGCGCGGATCGCGGCCGAGGCCGGCGAAGAAGACGCCCAGCAGCGCCAGGAAGCCCACGACGGGAAGGATGAACAGAAGACGCTTCATTCCGCCGGGACCGGTTGGGCGATGGGTTGGGTCTTGATGGCCGCGCCCACGCGCAGGCGGCGGTCGCTGAGGGAGACCGCGCCGCCGGCCGCCATGGCGAAGCCGCCGATCCAGATCCAGACGATCAGGGGGTGATTCCACAGGCGCACGATGACGCCGGCGTCGGATTCCTCGCCGATGGAGACGTAGAGGTTGCCGAGCGGGCCGACGCGGATCCCGGCCTCGGTGGTCTGGGACTGGGCCGACGGGAACCAGCGCTTCTCGCTGCGCAGGTCATAGGCGCCGGGCGGACCCTTGACCGCGAACCGCGCGCTCTTGGCCTGGTAGTTGGGCCCCTCGGTCAGGGCGTAGTCGGTGAGCGTCAGGGTGCGGCCGGCGAAGGCGACGCTGTCGCCGACCTTCATGTTGAGCACCTTGTCGGATTCCCACGAGGTGACGCCGGTGATGCCGAGGGTCAAAAGGCCCAGGCCGGCATGGGCGATCACAAGACCCACGATCGAGCGCGGCGTGGTCAGGATCGAGCGACCGAGGTAGGCGCGGCCCGACCACCAGCGGCGGCCGAGGATCCAGACCGAGCCTACGATGAGCCAGGCGGCCAGGGCCAGGCCTCCGGCGGTGGCGATCCCCTTGAGGCCACCGAACGGCAGGGCCGCCGCCAAGACGACGCCCGCGACGATCAGCGGGATGCGCAGGCGCACGAGCGCCTTGCGCGCCTCGTCCTTCTTCCAGTTCAGCATAGGGCCGAACACGACGAGGGCCAGCAGCGGGATCGCCAGCGGGGCGAAGGTCTTGGCGTAGTACGGCGGGCCGACCGAGATCTTGTCGTTGTTGACCATCTCGATGATTACCGGGCTGAACGTGCCCAGGAAGACCGTGGCGGTCAGCGCCGTCAGGAACAGGTTGTTGAGGGTCACGCCCCCTTCCCGTGACAGCGGCTGGAACAGCGCGCCGGTGCGGATGGCCGGCGCGCGCCAGGCGTAAAGGGCCAGCGACAGGCCCGTGGTGACCGCGAGGATGCCCAGGATATAGACGCCGCGCTTCGGATCGACCGCGAAGGCGTGGACGCTGGTCAGGATGCCCGAGCGCACCAGGAAGGTGCCGACCAGGCTGAGCGAGAAGGTCAGGATGGCCAGCAGGATCGTCCAGCTCACCAAGGCCCCGCGCCGTTCCAGCACCAGGGCCGAGTGCAGGAGCGCCGTGCCCAGCAGCCAGGGCATCAGCGAGGCGTTCTCCACCGGGTCCCAGAACCACCAGCCGCCCCAGCCCAGTTCGTAGTAGGCCCAGGCGCTGCCCAGGGTGATGCCGGCGGTGAGCGGGATCCAGGCGGCCAGCACCCAGGGCCGCACCCAGCGGGCCCAGGCGGCGTCGACGCGGCCCTCGATGAGCGCGGCCACGGCGAAGCAGAAGGCCACCGAGAAGCCGACGTAGCCCAGGTAGAGCAACGGGGGATGGAAGACGAGACCGGGGTCTTGGAGCAACGGATTGAGCTCGGTCCCCTCGACCGGGGCCGGCGACAGCCGCAGGAAGGGATTCGAAGTGAAGAGCAGGAAGCCCAGGAAGGCCGCCCCGATCACGCCCTGGACGCCCAGGACGCGGGCCTGCAGCGTTTCGCGCAGCGTGCCGCCGAAGAAGGCGACCCCTGCCCCGTAGATGGCCAGGATAAGGACCCACAGGAGCATCGAGCCCTCGTGGCTGCCCCAGGTGGCGGCGAATCTGTAGGCCACCGGCTGGGTCGTGTGGCTGTGCTCGGCCACCAGCTGCACCGAGAAATCGCAGGTGACGTACGACCAGGCGAGCGCGCCGAACGCCAGCACGATGAAGACGGCCTGCAGCAGCGCGGCCTGGCGGCCCACCGCCATCAGCACGCCGTCGCCCCGGTGCGCGCCCCACAGCGGAGCGGCCGACTGGACGAGCGCCAGCAGCAGCGCGAGAATCAGCGCGAACTGACCGACTTCCGCCAACATGGACTTTGTGCTCCCCTCCGACCTGCAGCGCGTGGTAGCGCGTTCGCCGCGGATCGGAAATGTTACAGTGCCAAAGCAAGCTGGGAGCGTGAAGGCTTAGCGCGTGCGGCCAAAGGCCTGGGCGGGCCGTAAGTACTGGGGGCGTTTGGGGCGATGTCGGAAGTCTTCAAGATCGCGATCATCGGGTCCGGTCCAGCCGGGATGAGCGCGGCCGCCCATGCGGCGCAGAAGGGCATTTCCCATGTCCTGCTCGAGAAGACCGACCACCTCTCGGACACGATCTTCCGCTACCAGAAGGGCAAGCACGTGATGGCGACGCCGTCGGTGCTGGTCCTGCGCTCGGACTGCGACTTCGACGCCGGAAAGCGCGAGAAGATCCTCGAGCAGTGGAACGCCGACGTGAAGGCCGCGGGCGTGAACGTCCGCTTCAAGGCCGAGGCGAAGGCGATCACCGGCGACAAGGGCGCCTTCACCATCGAGCTCACCAAGGGCGAGCCGGTCCAGTGCGAGAACATCGTCCTGGCCATTGGCACCCAGGGCAACCCGAACCTGATGCGCTGCGACGGCGCCGCCTTGCCCCACGTGCAGTACCAGCTGGACGACCCGGGCGAGTACACCGACGAACACATCTTCGTGGTCGGCTCGGGCGACGCAGGCATCGAGAACGCGCTGGGCCTGGCCGCCGACGCCGCCCAGGGCAACACCGTCACCATCCTGAACCGCTCCGCCGACTTCGCCCGCGCCAAGAAGGCCAACGTCGACAACCTGATGGCCGCCCGCGACGCCGGGCGCATGACCATCATGACCGAGACCTCGCCCAGCCTGGTCGAGCCGGGCTGGATCACCGTGGAGACGCCGCAGGGCTCGTCCCGCTACAAGTGCGACCGGATCATCGCGCGGATGGGCGCCTCGCCCCCGCGCAAGTTCGTCGAAGCGGCCGGCCTGGCCTTCGCCAGCGATTCGCCGTCGGCCTTCCCGACGCTGACGCCCACGTTCGAAAGCAGCACCAAGCCGGGCATCTACGTGATCGGCGCCCTGGCCGGCTACCCGCTGATCAAGCACTGCATGAACCAGGGCTACGACGTGGTCGAGTTCATCAGCGGCACCACCGACCTGGAGCCCGCCGACGAACCGCTGCTGAAGGAAAAGCTGCAGGGCCTGCCCGGCCGCCGGACCGTCTCGGAGTGGCTGGAGTTCCTGCGCAGCAACGTCGAGATCCTGAACGGCCTCTCGCCCCTGCAGATGCGAGAGTTCCTGCTCGACTCCGAGGTGAAGGCCTACAAGACCGACGAGCCCATCTTCATCCGCAACGACCAGGGTTCGTCCCTCTTCGGCATCGCCGACGGATCGGTGAAGGTCGAGGTGGACCCGTCGAACCCCAACATCACGGTGCCGATCGGCGAAGGCTCGATCTTCGGCGAGGTGGGCCTGATCTCGGGCCGCAAGCGCGGGGCGACCATCCGCGCCGCCGAGCCCACCATCTGCATCGAAATCCCGCGTATGGCCGCCCTGAAGCTGATGGCCCAGGTGCCGGAAGCCCGCGACACGGTGAACCGCATCACCAGCGAGCGGCAGGTGCTGCAGATCTTCAAGTCGGGCCTGACGCCCGCCGACATCTCCGAGGTGCTGGCCAGCGCCGAGGTGATGGAGATCCGCCCGGGCCAGGCGATCATCAACGAGGGCGACGTCTCGGACGACCTCTACATCATCCGCTCGGGCTCGATGATCGTGGAGAAGAACCTGGGCGGGAAGCCCGTGTTCATGAGCTACGTCCCCGCCGGCTCGTACTCGGGCGAGATGGCGATGATCGAGCGCGCGCCGCGGGTCGCCACCGTGAAGGCCGCCATCCGCTCGACGGTGGTGAAGCTGCCCGCCGACCCGTTCCGCCGCCTGCTGGCCCGCAAGCCCGAGCTGGCCAAGCGGATGTACGACGAGATGAAGGCGCGCCGCGAGATCAACGCCTTCATCGAGGAGCAGAAGGAGGAGTTCGGCGGCGCCGTCGACATGTACTCCTCGGTCGCCAACTTCCTGATCAAGCAGGGGATCGGCGAGGCCACCGACGTGCTCCTGATCGACGAGAGCCTCTGCGTCGGCTGCGACAACTGCGAGAAAGCCTGCGCCGACAGCCACGATGGCCTCAGCCGCCTGAACCGCGAGGCCGGCACCACCTTCGCCAACATCCACGTGCCCACGTCCTGCCGGCACTGCGAGCATCCGCACTGCATGAGCGACTGCCCGCCGAACGCCATCCGGCGCGGTCCGGACGGCGAGGTGTTCATCTCGGACACGTGCATCGGCTGCGGCAACTGTCAGCGCGCCTGCCCGTACGGCGTGATCCAGATGGACAAGCCGCCGCCGCCCAAGCCGAAGCTCTGGGAGTGGATGCTGTTCGGCAAGGGCCCCGGCCCCGGCCAGCCCGACTACGAGTGGCGGAAGAAGGCCGCGAAGTCGGGCGCCGGCGCGGAATCGCCTAAGCTCGCGATCAAGTGCGACATGTGCTCGGGCAAGGCGGGGGGACCGGCCTGCGTGCGGGCCTGCCCGACGGGGGCGGCGATCCGGGTCTCGCCCGACGCCTTCCTGTCGGTGGCGCGGATCGAGAAAGGCGCCGGCTAGGCCGTGACACAGGTTGGGGGGCATCATACCGAGCGCGTGCGGCAGCGGACCCATGAGGGGTTCCTGCGGCACAAGGGCTTCCGCTGGGCGCAGATCGCGACGCTGCTCTGCCTGGTGGTCGTGGCCGTCTACTTCTTCGTGGCCGCCCGCATCGCCGAGCCGCCCAGCGGCGGCAGCTGGCTGGGCTATGTCCTCGGCACCATCAGCGCCGGCCTGATCGTCTGGCTGGCGTTCCTGGGCGTTCGCAAGCGGGTGATCACCGCTGGCCACTATTCGCTGAAGGCCTGGGTGTCGGCCCACGTCTACCTCGGCCTGTCGCTGGTGGTGCTGGCGACCCTGCACACCGGCTTCCAGTTCGGCTGGAACGTCCACACCCTGGCCTATGCGCTGATGATGCTGGTGATCGCCTCGGGCGCGCTGGGCATCTGGGCCTACGCCACCCTGCCCCAGCGCCTTCACGGCAACCGCGGCGAGACCACGCGCAAGCAGATGCTGGAGGCGCTGGAGAGCCTGGACAAGCAGCTTCACGACCTGGCCCTGCCCTTGGACCGCGCCGGCGCCGAGGTCGTGCGGATGTCGCTGGAGGACACCGAGCTCAGCGGCAGCTTCTGGAAGCGCCTGACGGGCAACTATGGAAACTGCGCCAACACTCGCGCGCTGCAGCGCCTGAAGGCCCTGCCCGTCCCCGCCGACGCGCGCCAGGCGGAGGCGATGGAGAAGATCGCCACGGTGATGGAGCAGAAGGCCGACGTGCTGGGGCTGGCGCGCCGCCAGATGCAGATCACCGCCATGCTGGAGGGGTGGCTGTTCGTGCACATCCCGGCCACCTTCGCCCTGCTGGCGGCGCTGACGGCGCATATCGTCAGCGTCTTTACGTACTGGTGATCCGGTGGCGCAGGAATTCCACCTCAAGCTGATCACCCAGCGCGCCGGCGGCGGCGACCCGATCGTGCGCGAACGCACGGTGGAGAAGACCGAGCTCTCGATCGGCCGGGCCACGGGCAACGACATCGTCCTGGCCGACCTGTCGGTGGACCTGCAGCACGCGCGCATGCGGCTGAGCGGGCCGGGCCGGGTCAGCATCGAGTCCGTCTCCGGCGCCCCGTTCGACGTGGGCGGCAAGCCGGTGATGGGCGCCGAACTGAACGCCGCCAGCCGGCCGGTCGTACGCTTCGGCGACTTCTCCCTGGCCCTGGAGCCCGGGCCGGACGACGAGTCCGTCGGCGTCACCATCACCCGCGAGGATGACGAGCATCACGCCAGCCCGGGCGTCTTCTCGCTGCAGGCCAAGGTGTTCGGCCGACGCAACATGGCCTGGGTTCTGGGCTCGGGCATCTTCCTGCTTTGCCTGGCGATCCCGATGATCTTCGTGCTGTTCCTGGCGAACCCGAAGATCCACCCCGACAAGCAATGGTCCACCGGGGCGCTGTCGACCGCCCACGCCTTCATGCAGCAGGACTGCAAGTCCTGCCACACGAACGCCTTCGTGGCGGTGCGCGACGAAGCCTGCCTCACCTGCCACGCGGCGGCGGCCGACAAGGCGCCCAAGGCGCTGGCCAGCGCCAAGCGGCTGGGCAGCCCGTTCGAGCCCCTGCTGATCTCGGAACACGCCGACCACGACAAGCTGCTGAAGGCCACGCCCCTGCCCCCGGGGCTCGGCGCAAAGGCCAACGTCATGATCCAGCGGGCGTTCAACCACCCGACCGACCGCTGCGCGAGCTGCCACATCGAGCACACCAAGGCCAAGGGCGGCACGGCCGAGGCGCCGGCCTCCGACAAGCCGAAACTGGTGGTCGTGCAGACCTGCGAGAGCTGCCACAGCGAGCTGAAGATGCGGCTCAAGACCACCGAGCTGATCGACACGCCCGACTGGAGCAAGCACCCGAACTTCCGGCCGGTCGTGATGACCCAGCCGGGCCCGGCGCCCAAGTTCCAGCGCGTGGCGCTGGACACCGCGCCCCAGGAGCGGAACGGCCTGATCTTCCCGCACCGGCTGCACCTCGACCCGACGGGCGGGGTGGCGCGCCAGGCGATCGGCCTGGGCAAGGCCACCGGCTACGGGGCGGCGCTGGAGTGCGCCGACTGCCACCGCCGCGACAAGGCGGGGACCAACTTCCTGCCGATCCAGATGGAGCGCGACTGCGGGACTTGCCACAGTCTGGCCTATGCCCGCGTCGACGGCGAACTGCGCAACTTGCCCCACGGCGACGTGAACAAGGTGATCGCCACCCTGGCCGGCCGTACGGTCGCGGCGCCGGGCGGCTCGGACCGCATGCGGCCGGGCGGCATCCGCCCGTCGGCCTTCTCGGGCGCGGGCGCCAGCGCCTACCGCGCCACCTTCTCGCTGGGCGGCGCCTGCTATGACTGCCACACGATCAGCTGGTCGGGCGACACGGTGCAGCTGGCCCCGACCAAGCTGGCCACGAAGTACCTGCCCCGCGGCGGCTTCGACCACAGCGTCCCCGAACACGGCGGACCAGGCGAGGCCAAGCGCGGCGGCTTCAAGTGCGCCGACTGCCACCGCGCCCAGACGTCCGACAAGTCGGGCGACGTGCTGATCCCCGACCTCGCCAAGTGCGGCACCTGCCACGGCAAGACCACGGCCCAGATCGCCGCCGCCGACGACGCCGACTGCACCACCTGCCACAGCTTCCACAAGCCGGGGCAGTCCACGCCGAAGCCGGGCCATCCGCCGTTGCGGGCTTTGCGCTGGACCGAGGCGACTAGCCGGCGAGCGGCAGGGGTTTAGGCGCGGGCGTGGGCGTTTTGGGGGTGTCGGCCTGGATCGGGGAGCACGCGCTCGACGCGGGCTTGTCCGTGGTTGCATCGTAGTTCTCAGGCCCGATCCTGACAGCCACCTTGCTGTCTGAGCAGCGGACCACCACGGCCTTCTCGCCGACCCAGAGAACCCTTCCTCCGCCTTCAACCCAGAGCGCTCTTCCCACATACCCGTCCTTGACCAATTGCTGGTACGGGCCATGGGGCGATCTGAACTGTTCTGCGAGCGAAGTGGCTGGCGCAATGACGGCCAATATCGCCGGCAAAGCAGCCCGTGCCTTGAGTTTGAGCGACACCTTGCCGGAGAGCATCCCGGACAGGATCGAGGCCCAACCGATCAACGACACATATTGCAGCCAGCGAGGCCAAAGCGCGCCGCGAGCAGCCGCGACGATCTGCATCGCCTGGCAGAACAGGAAGATTGCCACGCCCAGGACCAACAAGCCCACGTAGGCGCGCGGATAAGCGTCCACGACCATCTTCGCGACGAGCAGCGCCGCGAGGTAGACGATGACGGGCAAGAAGATGCGGAACCCGATGTCGAGGCCCGACATCAGAACATCGGACGGTGTCGACACCTGAGCGAAGTTCAGGCCCCAACGCTCAAACACGAATTGATTGAGCGCCACCGCCATAGCGAAGGCGACGGCCAGGATCAGCGACAAGCCTTGGACCAGGCCAGTGAGGATCCGCGACATCTGTTTCCGTTGCGTTGGAGGCCCGCCGAGCGCCCGTCAGCAGAGGCTCGCTGAAGCCGGATTGGCGACCAGCGAGCCTCGGCGCGGCGATCAGACGACGCCGAAGGCCAGCATGGCGTCGGCGACCTTTTTGAAGCCCGCGATGTTGGCGCCCTTCACGTAGTCCGGGATCTTGGAGCCCGGGCGCGCGCCGTATTCCAGGCAGGACGAGTGGATGCCGGCCATGATGTCCTGCAGGAGGCGCTGGAGCTCCTCTTCCTTCCAGGAGATGCGGGCCGAGTTCTGGCTCATCTCGAGGCCGGAGACCGCCACGCCGCCGGCGTTGGCCGCCTTGCCGGGCGCGTAGAGGATCTGGGCGTCCTTGAAGACGTGCACGCCCTCGAGGTTGGTCGGCATGTTGGCGCCTTCGGAGACGCCGATGCAGCCGTTGGCCACCAGGGTGCGGGCGTCGTCGCCCAGGAGCTCGTTCTGGGTCGCGCAGGGCAGCGCCAGCTGGCACGGCACGCCCCAGGGGGTCTTGCCCGAGTGGAACTCGGCGTTCTTGAACTCCTTGGCGTATTCGCTGATGCGGCCGCGGCGCTTGTTCTTGAGGTCCTTCACCCAGTCGATCTTTTCCTGGGTGAAGCCGTCGGGGTCGTAGACGAAGCCCTCGGAGTCCGAGAGCGTCACGACCTTACCGCCCAGCATGGTGACCTTCTCGGCGGCATGGGTGGCCACGTTACCCGAGCCGGAAATGACGACCGTGTGGCCCTCGATGTCTTTGCCCTGGGTCTTCAGCATGTTCTGCAGGAAGTAGGTGGCGCCGTAGCCGGTAGCCTCGGTGCGGATCAGCGAGCCGCCGTACTCCAGGCCCTTGCCCGTCAGCACGCCGGTGAACTCGTTGGTCAGGCGCTTGTACTGGCCGAACATGTAGCCGATCTCGCGCGCGCCCACACCGATGTCGCCGGCCGGCACGTCCACGTCGGCGCCGATGTAGCGGTAGAGTTCGGTCATCAGGCTCTGGCAGAAGCGCATCACTTCGCCGTCGGACTTGCCCTTCGGGTTGAAGTTCGAGCCGCCCTTGCCGCCGCCCATGGGCAGGCCGGTCAGCGCGTTCTTGAAGGTCTGTTCGAAGGCCAGGAACTTCAGCACGCTCTCGGTGACCGAGGGGTGGAAGCGGATGCCGCCCTTGTAGGGGCCGATGGCGTTGTTGTTCTGGACGCGCCAGGCGCGCTGGACGCGCACGTTGCCCTTGTCGTCCTGCCAGCAGACCCGGAAGCTGACCACGCGGTCGGGCTCGGCGATCCGGCGCAGGATCTGCGCCTCGTGGTACTTTTCCTTGTCCTGGATGAAGTCGAAGATGTCCTCCGCCACTTCCTGCACCGCCTGGACGAATTCCGGCTGGCCCGGATTGCGGCGCTTCACGCCCTCGATGAACCCATTGAGGTCGACGTGATCACTGACTGCCATGTGACTCCCCCTAGTACCGGAGCGACCCTCGCCCCGGCGGCTCTTCCCTTAAGAACCTTAGCTTCGAATTCCGTACGGTCTAAGCGCATTTCCAGACGCAAATTGCGCCGACTGTCTTTGCCCCTTCACAAGAGCCTGGAATTTGCGACAACTCACACCGCTGGGATGGGGGTTGTTGTCATGACGAAAGCGTCCGATCTGTTCGTGCAGTGCCTGGAAGAGGAAGGCGTCGAGCATGTCTTCGGGGTTCCGGGCGAAGAGAACCTCGACTTCCTGGACAGCCTCAGCCGATCGAAAAAGATCAAGCTGATCCTGACCCGGCACGAGCAGGGCGCGGGCTTCATGGCCGCGACCTACGGCCGGCACACGGGCAAGGCGGGCGTCTGCGTCGCCACCCTGGGGCCGGGCGCCACCAACTTCGTCACCGCGGCCGCCTACGCCACGCTGGGCGGCATGCCGATGATGATGCTGACCGGCCAGAAGCCCATCAAGAAGTCCAAGCAGGGTCGGTTCCAGATCCTGGACGTGGTCGACATGATGAAGCCGATCACCAAGTACACGCACCAGCTGGCCTCGGCCGACAACATCCCGAGCCGCGTGCGCGAGGCCTTCCGCCTGGCGCAGGAGGAGAAGCCGGGCGCGGTGCACATCGAATTCCCCGAGGACGTGGCCGACGAGCAGACCGAGTCCACGCCCCTGCCCAAGAGCAACGCCCGCCGCCCGGTGGCCGACGAGAAGTCGATCCGAGCCGCGGCCAAGCGCATCGAGCAGGCCAAGTCGCCCATCCTGGTGATCGGCGCCGGCGCGAACCGGACGATGACCAGCCGGATGCTCAGCCAGTTCATCGAAAAGACCGGCATCCCGTTCGTCTCGACCCAGCTGGGCAAGGGCGTGGTCGACGAGCTGTCGCCGAAGTTCCTGGGCTGCGCGGCCTTGTCGGCCGGCGACTTCGTGCACCGGGCCATCGGCGCAGCCGACCTGATCGTCAACATCGGCCACGACGTGATCGAGAAGCCGCCCTTCTTCATGCAGCGCGGCGGCGCCGAGGTGATCCACATCAACTTCCGCTCGGCCGAGGTCGATCCGGTCTACTTCCCGCAGTACGAGGTGATCGGCGACATCGGCAACGCCATCTGGCAGATCAAGGAAGACATCCTGCCCCAGTCGGGCTGGGACTTCTCGGCCATGATGAAGGCCCGCGCGGCCGAGGTGGAGCACACCGCCAAGTACGAGAACGACCAGCGCTTCCCGATCTATCCGCAATACCTCGTGAAGCAGATCCGCGAGGCCATGCCGCAGGACGGCATCATCTGCCTCGACAACGGGGTCTATAAGATCTGGTTCGCGCGCAACTATCCGGCCCGGATGACCAACACCGTGCTGCTGGACAATGCGCTGGCCACCATGGGCGCCGGCCTGCCCTCGGCCATGGCCTCGCACATGGTCTATCCGAGCCGGAAGGTCATGGCGATCTGCGGCGACGGCGGCTTCATGATGAACAGCCAGGAGCTGGAGACGGCCGTCCGCCTGAAGATGAACATCACGGTGCTCATCCTCAACGACAACAGCTACGGCATGATCCGCTGGAAGCAGGCGAACATGGGCTTCAAGGACTGGGGCCTGACCTACGGCAACCCCGACTTCGTGAAGTACGCCGAGAGCTATGGCGCCAACGGCTACCGCGTCGAGAGCGCCGCCGGCCTCCCGGCCCTGTTGAAGAAGTGCCTGGACACCCCCGGCGTGAACCTCATCGATTGCCCGGTGGACTATTCCGACAACGACAGCATCCTGAACAAGCAGATCAAGGAACTGAGCGCGGCGCTCTGAGCGGCGTAGGTCTCAAGGACAACGGACATGACCGCCCTGAAGGACTCATACCCGCTCTACGTGGCCAACGAGGCCCAGACGCCCAACCTCGATCTGGAGGTCACCGACAAGTACACCGGCCGCGTGGCGACGCGGGTGGCCCAGGCCGACGCCAAGACCATCGATGCGGGCATCGCCGCCTGCGTCGAGGCGGCCGAACCGATGGCGCGCCTGCCCGCCTACGCGCGTCAGGCGGTGCTGGCGCACTGCGTGTCGCGCTTTCAGGAGCGGTTCGAGGAGCTGGCCTATGCCCTGTGCATCGAGGCCGGCAAGCCGATCCGCGACGCGCGCGGCGAGGTCACCCGCCTGATCGACACCTTCCGCATCGCCGCGGAGGAGTCGGTGCGGATGACCGGCGAGGTCCAGCCGCTGGACATCTCGCCCCGCGCCAAGGGCTATCAAGGGATGTGGAAGCGGGTGCCGATCGGCCCCTGCTCGTTCATCAGCCCTTTCAACTTTCCGCTGAACCTGGCGGCCCACAAGATCGCGCCGGCGCTGGCGGTGGGCTGCCCGTTCGTGATGAAGCCCGCCTCGCGCACCCCGCTGGGCGCCATCATCATCGGCGAGGTGCTGGCCGAGACCGACCTGCCGAAGGGCGCGTTCTCGATCCTGCCGGCGCACCGCGACGGGGCCGACCTCTTCACCACCGACGAGCGGCTGAAGCTGCTCAGCTTCACCGGCTCGCCCGGCGTGGGCTGGGATCTGAAGGCCAAGGCGGGCAAGAAGAAGGTGGTGCTGGAGCTGGGCGGCAACGCCGCGGTGATCGTCGACAAGGACACCGACCTGGACGACGCCGTCGAGCGGATCATCTTCGGCGCCTTCTATCAGTCGGGCCAGTCGTGCATCGGCGTGCAGCGGATCATCATTCACGCCGACATCTATGACGTGCTGCGCGACCGGCTGGTGGCCAAAACCAAGACCCTGATCGCCGGCGACCCGCGCGAGGAGTCCACCTTCGTCGGGCCGATGATCGACGAGAAGGAAGCCAAGCGGCTGGACAGCTGGATCCAGGCGGCCGTGGCCGACGGCGCCAAGCTGCTGGTCGGCGGCAAGCGCGAGGGCGCGATGCTGGAGGCCACCCTGCTGGAGGGCGTCGGCCGCACGGCGGCGCTCTATGCCGAGGAGGCTTTCGGCCCCGTGGCGATCCTGTCGAAGTTCACCGAGTTCAAAGATGCGCTCGACGAGGTGAACGACTCCAAGTTTGGTCTGCAGACCGGTGTGTTCACGCGCGACCTCTACAAGATGCTCGATGCGTGGGACCATCTGGACGTAGGAGGTGTCGTCATCGGCGACGTGCCGAGTTACCGCGTGGACAACATGCCCTACGGCGGGGTCAAGGACTCCGGCCTGGGCCGCGAAGGCGTGCGCTTCGCCATGGAAGACATGACGGAAATTCGGAATCTGGTCATCCGTCGCCGCTGATCAGTCGTATCTACACGGGACGATGCGCGCTGCTTGGGGAGGCGGCCTTTTTGTTGACGATCGCGCAGATCACCGACCTCCATGTGACCACGGAGAAAGATCCGCTGAATCAACGGCGGAACGAAGAACGTCTGCGTCAGGTGATGCAGGCCATCCATAACCTGCGCCCGCGGCCCGTGGCCATCATCGCCAGCGGCGACCTGGTCGACCGCGGCGAGCCCGAGGAATACGTCGAACTCAAGCGCCTGATGGCCGAGAGCGAGATTCCCGTCTTCTACGGCATGGGCAACCACGACAACCGTGAGGCCTTCCTCTCGGTGTTCAGCGGCCCCGGCGCAGGGACCGATCCCAACGGCTTCGTCCAGTACGCCGCCGACTTCGGCGACATGCGCATGGTCATGTGCGACACGCTGGATGGGCCGAACGACGGCGAGTACGACGAGGCGCGCGCCGCCTGGCTGGCCGCCACCCTGGACCAGGCGCCCGACCGGCCCACGGCGGTGATCCTGCACCACCCGCCGATCCCCAGCGGCATCCAGTGGATGGACCCCGACCCCGCCTCGCCCTGGATCGGCCGCCTCGAGAAGGTGCTGACCGGCCGCAAGCAGGTGAAGGTGCTGATGTGCGGCCACATCCACCGGGCGTTCAACGGCGTCTTCGCCGGCCACGTGGTCTCGGCGGCGCCGGCCACGTCGATCCAGCTCACCCTCGACTTGACCGAAGTCGACATGCACGTGCCCGACGGGCGCGAGATCCTGGTGGAGGAGCCGCCCGGCTACGCGCTGCTGATGTCGGAAGGCTCCAGCCTCACCACCCACATGTGCGTGGTCGGCGACTACGCCCCGGCGGTGACCTACAACTTCCCCTTCCGAAAGCTGGCCTGAGCCATGGCCGCGGGCGCGCGTGGCGGAGTGTTCGGGGGCCTGGTCGGCCTGGTCCAGCGGCTGCGAGCCGTCGGCGGCAAGGCGCTGGCCGACGTGGTGGTGGTGGCCGTGGTCTCGGCAGCCGCGGCGGCCGCGGCGCTCTACCTGGGCAGCACGACGCCGGTGCGCTTCGTCGAGAACGTCACCTACGACCTGCGCCTGAGCACCGGCGCGCCACCGGCCCAGCCCGACTTCGTGATCGTCAAGATGGACGACGCGGCGGTGCAGGCCATGAGCGAGTCCTCGGCCTGCCACTGCCTGGCGCCGATCGACAAGGCCTGGCTGGGCGACCTGATCGCCGCCCTGGACGCCAAGGGCGTGAAGGCCATCGCCGTCGACTACCTCCTCGACACCTGGTCGTCGCCCGAGGAGTTCCGGGACTTCGAGGCCCGCATCGCCAATGTGAAAGCGCCCTTGGTGGCGGTGGTCGATCCGGCGCGGACACCGGGGGTCGACTTCCCAGTCTCGAAGAAGGTGCTGTATTCCGACGCTCGGGCGCTGATGCACGTGGACTACGACGACGTGATCCGCCGCTACGACCCGATCCCCAGCCAGTACCAGGCGCTGGCGACGCGGGTGGCCACGGCCACCACGGGCATGAAGCCGCCGAACAAGCCGTTCGACATCCGCTACCGCCGCCCCGACCCGCAGGTGAAGGCCGAGAACGCCGGGGCGATCTCGCCGTCCTACTCGGCCGCCTTCATCCCGTTCATCCCGGAGAACCTGCTCAAGGGGAAGATCGCCTTCATCGGCAGCGTCACGCGCTCGGCCAGCGCCGACTCCGACACGCCCAAGGAGGACATGCACGCCACGCCGCTGCGCTTCCAGACGGGCCACACCCAGGGCACGCCGGGCGTGGAGGTGCACGTCCACGCCCTGTCGCAGATGCTGGCGCGCGACAAGGTGCGCCGGCCGGGCGTGGTGATGGACACCATGATGGTGCTGCTGGCGGCCCTCTGCGGGGCGCTGCTGGGCCGCTCCACCCAGCGCTGGTGGATCTCGGTGGGCATCGTGCTGCTGGGCATGGCGGCCCTGCTGGGCAGCGCGTTCGCGCTCTACGTCTACGCCGCCCTGATGATCCCGATGATGTCGCCGCTGCTGAGCTTCGCCTTCGGCTTCTTCGTGCTGAGCCGCCTGGCCGCCGCCGAACTGCAGAACCAGCGGGCGTTCTATTCCTCGACGCTGGAGCGCTACCTGGCCCCGCAGGTGATCGACCGGATGGTCGACGGCCGTGAGGAGGTGAAGATCGGCGCCGAGGAGCGCGAGATCACGGTGATGATCTCCGACCTGGAGAACTTCTCCACCCTGGTGGCCACCCTGCCCCTCGATACGTTCTCCGAGGTGATCAACGAGTACTTCGACGGGGTCATCGACATCCTGTGGAAGCACGAGGCGATGATCGACAAGATGACCGGCGACGGCATCATCGCGATCTTCGGCGCCCCGGTGGCCTCCAACGACCACGCCGACCGCGCCATCGCCTGCGCCCGCGAGATCGACCTCTACGCCCTCGAGATCCGCGAGCGGATGATCGGCCGGGGCATCAAGTTCGGCTACACGCGCATGGGCCTGTCGTCGGGCATCGGGCTCGTGGGCAACTTCGGCGGCGAGCGCCGGTTCAACTACACGGCCTATGGCGAGGTGGTGGTGATCGCCGCGCGCCTGGAGGCGGCCAACAAGACCTTCGGCACGCGCATCCTGTTCAGCGGCGACACGCTGAAGCTGGCCAAGAAGGACGTGCCCATCGACGCGGTCGGCGAGATCGACCTGAAGGGCGTCCCGGTGCCCATCCCGGCCTACACGACCCGGACGGAAGCGGCCTAGGCGGCGGCCTCCTTCTCCCCATGCGGGAGAAGTAGGCTCGCGAAGCGAGGCGGATGAGGGGGCGCGCAGACCTTTCGGCCTCAGTGGCGCGTCAGCGCCGCTTGCAAGGAACCACGGATTTCACGGATTGCACGGATAGCGCCGAGCCAATCCGTGAAACCCGTGGTTCAAAATGGTCGCGCTTGCGGCGCGCGCCGCAACGGACAGCGGAGTGCGCCCCCTCATCCGTCACCCTGCGGGCGACACCTTCTCCCGCAAGGGGAGAAGGATCTGGTCAGCGATCCGCCTGCCCCACGCTGCGCGGGCCGAGCCACGCTGTCATGTCGACGGTGTCGGTGACCCGGTAGGGGCGGCCCCACTTGTCGGTGAAGAAGCGCTCCATCTCGGGCCGGGTGAAGGGCCGCGAGCCGAGGCGGCCGAAGATGGCCATCTGACCGCCGGTCTCGTCGACGGCGCGGTCGCGGTCCAGGCCCTTGGACATGGCCAGCGCCGGGCCGGGCGTGCGGGCCCAGGCGATCAGCTCGGGCTTCGGCGCCGGGGAGAAGCCGTAGAAGTTGGGCTGCGTGGCCGGGCCGATGAGCTGCAGCACCTTCATGCCGTTCCGGCCATCTGCCACATAGGCGAACAGCGAGGCGTTGGTCGAGCCGACCACCACGTCCTCGGCGTCGTTCAGCGCGCCGCCAGCGTCGAACTTCTGGTAGAGGCGCGGCCGCTCGGGGTTCTTCACGTCGACGATGACCAGGCCGTCCTTCTTGGCCGCGACGTAGGCGTAGGTGCGGGCCACGTAGACGCGGCGGGCGTCGACCAGCGGGATCGTGGCGCCCTCGACCAGACGCGGCTGGTCCAGCTTGGTGACGTCCAGCACCTCCAGGCCGCGGGCCGTGGTGACCCAGAGGTAGCGGAACTGCAGCGCCGAGGCCCGGACGTCGGGCAGCGCGACAGTGGTCACGTGGCGCGGCTTCAGCGGGTCGTTCAGGTCGACCACCACCAGGCCGGCGTCGGCGGCGACGTAGGCGAAGTGGCCGCCGAGCGTGATGTGGCGGGCGCCCTTGAGCACGTTGCCCGGGTTCCAGGTCACCGCGCGCTTCAGCATGTTGTTGCGCGGGTCGCCGTCGGCCAGCGTGTTCACGTTGACGAGGATCAGGCCCTCCTCGCTGTCGGTGACGACGGCGTAGGAATAGAGCGGGTGGAAGGCCTGCTCCTGGTTGGCCTGCAGCAGGCTGACGTCGGCGCCGGTGACGGCGTCCTTGACCATCATCTTCTGCATCGCCTCGTTGCGCAGCGGCGCGATGTTCTGGTTGGTCGGCAAGGCCATGCAGGTCGCGTTCTTCGAGGGAACACGCGTGTTGTGGCCCAGCGGCGAGAACGGCGCCGAGATCACGCGCTCCGACACGCCCTTGTTGGCGACGCTGGCGGCGTCGAGGACGTGGAAGCCCCCCTTCCCTTCGGCCACGAACATGTACTCGCCGCGCAGCTGCAAGCAGCGGGCCGCGCCGTCGGTCTTGGCCACGAAGTTCGAGATGTCCTCCGAGCTATCCTCTTCGCCGCCCGACACGCCCTTGCCCTTGGCGAAGGGCTTGCCGCGCACCCAGTCCTTCAGCTCGCGCTTATTCTGCTCGACGTGCAGCTTGTAGAAGTCGGGATAGGCGTACTTGTGCAGGTAGGAGCCGAAGACGGCCTGCGGCTCGCTCCACTCCGACACGCGCACCGCCTCGACGCCGCCGTCCAGGCCGACCCAGGCGTTCTGGCCCACGAAGTTCACGAAGTTGGTCCCGAGCAACAGGAGCTGGGCCATGATCGCGTTGTTGTCGTTGGCCGCGCTGACGTGGCAGTCCGAGCAGGTCTTGGTCTCGGTCGAGCGCACGGTGTGCGGGAAATGCGGCGCGAAGGCCTGGCTCGAGAAGCCTGACGCCGCGATCGGCGGCTGCTGCACGTAGATGCGCTCGCGGTTCACGTTGGTCGAGGACAGCACCAGGGCCGAGGACGAGCGGATCGGCGCGATGGTCGAACCCTTCACCGTCGAGTGGACGCCCAGCTGGTACATGTCGTCCCGCGCGACCTGCGGGTTGTAGGTCGCGTAGTTGCGGGTCTCCTCGCCCTCGTACTTGTGGCTGGTGGTCTTCCAGTTGGCCTCGATCGGCAGGTGGCAGCCCGCGCACGCCGTCGTCCACGAGGTGTGGCAGGCGAAGCACTCCATCTCGTCGTCGTTGTGGGCGCGGCTCTTCGGATCGACGCCAGGACCCCATTGGAACGGCTTGCCGTTCTCGCTGATCTTGCTCATCAGCTTCGCGCGGGCGGACTTGGCGTTGTAGTCGGGCGACGCCGGGTCGACCGTGTCCTTGGTCAGCTTGATCCGCCATTCCAGCTTGGGATCGACCAGCGAGCGCTGGATCAGCACCTGGCGGCCGTCGCGCTCCACCCACTCGAACCGGCGCTGGCCGTCGGGGTTGCGCAGCAGCGACAGATCGTTGCCCTTCGGGTCGGCCGCGGGGCCGGACGTGCGCAGGGTCGGATAGGCCTGTGAGCTGCCGTGGCAGTCCTTGCAGCGGATCTCCACCGCATTGGCCACCTCGCCCATGATCAGGCCCGAACCGTGGCTGTCCTGGCTGAAGTGGCAGTCGGCGCACTGCATGCCCTTCTCGGCGTGGATGTCCATCATGTGGACCGCCTTGCCGGGGCCGTTCTGGCCGACCGGCGTGAACTCGGGCGCGCCGTCCTTGTGGAACTTCTCGGGATCGTCGGCGGCGATCACCGCGCCGTCCTTGTCGAGCAGGTTGCCGTCGCGGTCGCGCTTGAAGATGGCGCGGAAGTTCCAGCCGTGGCCGTGATAGTCGGCGAACTGGGTGTCCTTCAGCTTGGGGTTCAGGCTGAAGACGTTGCGCAGGAAGTCGAGGTCGGCCCACTTGCCCCGCGGCGCGGCGCCTTCGGGGTTGCGGTCCAGCACCTTCCGCATCTCTTCTGAGGTCGGGTACTTCTGCCGCTCGGGCCACATGAAGGGCGCGTCGGACTCGTAGTCCCACATCGTGTAGCCGAGGTAGGTGTTCACGAACATGTTCGGCTGGTGCATGTGGCAGTTCATGCACTGGGCCGTCGGGATCGAGCGCGTGAAGGCGTGCTTGATCGGGTGCCCGCTCTCTTCCTTGTTGATCGTCGGGTCGACGCTGGCCGACTGGCCGTCGCGGCCGTATTGCGCCCAGGTGGAACTGGCGTGCGGCTGGCGGTTGTTGGCGTAGACCACGTGGCACGAGGCGCAGCCCGAGGAGCGATAATCGCCCGGCTGGTCGTTGGTGCCCAGGAACCAGGTGAAGGGGTCGTTCAGGCGCGTCTTGTGGATATTGAGCAGTGGGATGGCGGCGCGCAGGCCGGTGCCGGGACCGCGGTTGGACTGGCGGATGTCGGGACGGCCCGGCTCTTCCAGCCGCTGCAGGGCGCCGTTCGCGTTGGGCAGGCCCACCTCGGCGAACTGGGTGTTGATGTTGCGGCCGCCACGCTCGAACACGCGGAAGATGTCGCCGGGCGGCGTCACCTGCCAGGTCGGGGCCGGATAGAGCGTGGGCAGCGCGCCGCGCTTGGCCTGCTCGGGCGTCACCGTGCCCGCGGGCTTGCCAGGCGACAGCAGGCGGGCCGGCTCGCCGTGGGCGGTGTAGGCCTCGCCCAGCACGTAGTTCTTAAAAGGCAGGATGCCGTTGTTGTAGGACGCCCCACCGTAGAACATCGCGCCCGTGGCCATCAGCGAGCGCTCGGCCTTCTCGATCAGCTCCATGTGGCAGGCGCCGCAGGCCTGGCGCGCGACCCGGTAGTCGGACGGGTTCACGAAGCGGATGTACTCGGGGCTTTCCTTGTTGAGCAGCGTGTAGCTCTGCTTCGGGTTCGCCGCACTGGGATAGTGCCAGGTGTGCGGATAGCGCGGCAGCACGTGGGCCTTGTCGCGCAGGGACGCATAGCGCGGATCGGTCTTGGCCAGGCCCGCGGGCGCGATCACCCCGGCGTCGCCGCCGTGGCACGAGGCGCAGCCCAGCTTCACAGCCTGGGACACGTGCATGGTCTTGGCGTCGCTGTCGGTGTGGCAGCTCACGCAGCCTGCGCTGTCCTTGTCGACCTCGGCGTCGGTCATGCCGAGCTTGGCCGACGGGAAGACGGGATAGACGCGGGCGACCGGCTTCTCGGCCTCGCTGGCCTTCAGGGACAGGGGCGCGAACAGGGCGACGGCGACCAGCGCCCCTGCTCTCAGCCATTTTGTCCCGAATTTCAGCATCTTGTCCCTAGAAGGTGAGAATCGCGTTCAGCAGGATCGAATAGTATCGCTTGTTGCGTTCGCTGTTCGTGAAGAGGTCGTTGAACCCCGCGCCCGGATCGAACACGGCCGCCGAGGCGCGGAACACCACGTTCTGCGTCATGTACGGCCGCCAGATCGTCGAGACCGAGGCGTCCCAGCCCAGCGACTTCGGGATCGAGCCCTCCATCCGCAGCGCTTCCAGCACGTTGGTGTTCACGAACGACAGGTGGTTGACGTTGGTCGAGACGCGCAGCTGCGGCGTCACGTCGAAGTCGGCGCCGCCGCCCAGCAGGATGGTGCCGGGGTTGTTGAAGTTGGACTGCCCCTCCTCCTTCGACGAGCGCAGGCTGTTCAGCACGCCGTTGCGGCCGTTAATGCCGATCACCCGGCCGCCGCCCGCGAACGGGATGGTCTGGCGGATCCAGTAGCTGGTGTCCGAGCCCGCGAACTGCGGGTTCTCGAAGATGGCGTCGAAGCCGGTTTCCTTGTTGTCGTAGGGGTTCTTGTCGCCCGAGGCGTAGAGGCCCTGCAGGCGCAGCCGCACCCAGCTGAAGTCCATCGACGGCTCGGCGGCGACGAAGTAGCTGCGGATCTTGGCCTTACGGCCCGTGAAGATGCTGTTGCGGTCCTCGCCCAGGGCCGCATAGGCCGACGCGGTGAGGTTCACCCGGCCGATGCGACCGTCGGCATTGTAGCCCAGGTAGGTGACGTCGTAGTCGCGGCCGCGCAGGTCGCCGATCAGCGCCGGGCGCACCGGGAAGCCGTTCTCGTCGATCTGGATGTCGCCGGCTTCGCGGTTGCGGTTGTAGACGACCGTCACCTGCGAGGTGATGCCGGGGAACGGCAGGTCCTGGCGATAGAGGTTGCCCAGGATCACGAAGTCGTCCCGCGGCGTCTGGGTCAGGTCGTTGAGGCCCGAGTTGGTGTCCTTCTCGACCCGCCAGAAGGCGGCTAGGTTGTACTGGAAGCGGTTGTTGTCGCGGTTGCCGAACAGGCGGACGCCCAGCTGGTTGTCCTGGAACAGGAAGCCGCGGAAGTCGCTGGAGAACGGCTGGATGCCGACGCGCAGGCTATCGAAGTCGTAGCGGTCGGAGACGTTGCGCAGGTGGTAGTCGAGGAAGACTTCCTGCACGCCGACGAAGGCGTCGTTCCGGTGGCTGGGCTTGCTGGGCTCGACGTGCAGGACGCGCTTCTCGGGCACGTCGACGTAGTTATCCTGGAAGGCCAGGGCGACGCGGAACTCGAGTTCCGGCGGCTTGTAGGCGGTCGAACCCTTGATGATCGACGCGGCCGCGATGAACGTCTGGGCCAGCACCAGGCTGGAGTCCTTGCCGAACACGTCAATGCTGCCCGGCCGCGACGTGGTCTGAACGCTCACCGGGATCGGGAAGCTACGCGGCTCGACGACGGTGTCGGAGATGCCCGTGAAGGCGAAGAACCAGTCGTGCGTCCCCTTGATGGGGATGTCGCCCTTCAGGAAGTTCTGGTTGTAGGGGTCGAACCACCGGGGCTTCGTCACCCCCAGCGCGCCGGCCAGGCGCCAGCGGTCGGGCACCGGGATCTCGTCGTGCGGGAAGGCCTCGGGCGGCGGGGCGCGGACGGCGCCCGGATTGTCCTGGGTGACTGGCGGCGGCAGGTCCTTCTGGCGGCCCGGGATGCGGCGGCCGTCGAGGATGTCGTCGATGGTCGGGGCCGGCTCGCTGTCGGACGGGGCTGTGGCTTCCGGCGCGGGCTCGGCCGGCGCGGCGATTGGCGGCGCGGCGGCGGGGGGCGCGTGCTCCTGGGCGGCGGTGTCCTGGGCCGCGACGCTGACGGGCGTGGCGCCTGAGCCGACCACGCGGCCGTCCAGGATGTCGTCGATCGTCAGCGCCGGCTTCTCCCGCGCGGACGCCGTCCCCGCCTGCCCGGCCAGGGCGGCGAAGGCGGTGAGCGCGAGGAGGGAGCCGCGACGCATGCCTATTTCCCCTGGCACACGTTCTGGTCAGTGGTGTCGAGGAAGGGCGCGAACGGGCAGCTCACGAAGCGCAGGCGGGCGGGCGCTGTCGGCCCGACGACGAGCTGGTCCGCGCGCATAGCCGTCGCGGCGTTCGAGAAGCCCTGCGCACGGTTGCCGCCGTTGTAGAGGCCCAGGAACGAGATCATGTCGTCCTGGTCGATGCCGTCGCCCGAGACGCCGATGCCGCCCACCAGCCGGCCGCCGCGATAGATCGGCACGCCGCCCGGGAAGATCTGGATGCCGTTCTGCAGCCGGTTCTGGCCGGGGGCCACGTCCGGCAGGGAGGTGCAGCGCTGGGGCGTGTCGGTGGCCGAAGCCCCGGTCAGGAAGTTCAGGTGCTGGCCCACGTTGCCGATGATCAGCGCCGACTGCAGGCCAGTGCTGAGCGGGCTCCACTGGGCGATCGGGCGCGACAGCGGGCCGTTGGGCCGGCCGACTTCGCCGTCGGGGAAGTACGGGCGGGAGAGGTTGCCGATAGAGCGCGCGCCGAACGCGTTCTTGCCCGTGAGCGCGGCGCTGTCGGCGAAGAAATCCCGGGTCTTCTGGACGAACCCCCGGACGTCGCTGCTGGGATCGGCGCCCAGCTCGGTCGCCGCGAACGTCCCGGAGAAGAAGCTGGCCGTGCGCGCCTTCTGGGCCGAGACGTCGATGCCGAACACCGGCGCGTCGGGCGAGCGCACGATGCCCAGGATCTGGCCGCGGCTGTCGACCACGGTGATCGAGACCTGGGCGCGGCTGTCGAGCGGGCGGCGAATCTGGGCCCGCGCGCGGCTCATGATCGTGAAGGCCTCTTCCAGCAACGCGCGGACGTCGGACGCGCTGAGCGGGGTCAGGCCGTCGGCGGCGTCGGTGCCGCCGCGGATCGGGAAGCGGTTGCCCCCGGCTCCATCGGTCAGGACCATGGCGCTGGAGATCGAGAACTCGGAGGTGGTGGCCAGGCGCAGGCCCGAAGCCTCGGTCCCGTAGGTGGCGCCCGCGATGGCGCCGCCGCCCGTGTAATAGCCCGTGACGGCGGTGAACACGCCCGTGCCGGCCGGCAGGCTGGCGAAGGACGGGGCGCTGGCGGGCGTCGACTTCAGCGTCGCGGCGCTGGCGTCGCTGAAGCGCAGGGCCGTACCGTCCACGGTGACCCGCTCGGCCCGGATGTCGGTGGGCGCATCGAAGCCGGTGGCGGCCGCGTAGGCGATGGCCTCTTCCGGGTCGTCCTCGGTGTCGAGGATATTCTTGTCGAAGCCGTAGTCGCCGTCGGCCATCACGCCGACGCCGCCGACCAGGACGCCGTTCTTGTAGAGCGGGAAGCCGCCGGCGTCGGCGGCCAGGCCCAGGGGCGAGCGGCGCGGGCCGATGGTGGCGGTGGCCGTGCGGGTGGTGACGTCCGAGCACGGCAGCGACGAGAACTGCACGCCGAACAGCGGCCCGCTCTCCAGGCCCGCCGTGGTGGGGGCCGGCGGGAAGTGCTCCTGCACGATCTGGCTGGCCGTGCGCGTCGAGAAGGCGTTGCCGCCCGACGAGAGGTAGGCGCCGGTGATGGCCTTGGCGATGGCCGCGCCGGCGGCGGGGACCACGACGCCCTGGGCGTCCATGTTCTGGCCGTTGGGCGCCGCGCGCAGGGTCGCGGTCCCGCGCGCGCCGGTCATGGAATAGACCGCCAGCACGTTGCCGACGCGGTCAGTGACGGCGATCACCGCCGGCAGGTTGCGGGCCTTGGCCTCGGCGACGGCCTGGGCGATCACCTGCTGGACGTCGGCCGTCGTCAGGTTCTGCGCGGCCGGCAGGGTGTAGAGCGGCGCCGAGGGCGTGGGCGTGGTGGGCGGCGGGGTGGTCGTGCCGCCGTCGCCGTTGCTTCCGCCACCGCCGCAGGACGCCAGCGCCAACGCGGCCAGAGACACGGCCCAGCGCATTCCAGACTTCATCGCAGCGACCTCGCGGCCTGGGCGACCTGGGCCAGGGAGGCCCGGAACGCGTCAGGACGATAGCTGTTGGGATCGCGCACCTGGGCGTAGGCGCGGTCGAGGTTGGGCCGGATGCGCGCCGCGGCGCCCGGGTCCACCTGGCCCGACTTCACCAGGGCGTTCAGCAGGGTGTCGGCCGCCATCACCGCCTGGGCGCTGCCGGCATAGTCGGTGTAGCGCCGGGCGATCTCGCCCTGGAGCACCACGTCGACGATGGCCAGGGTTTCGGCGCGCGAGAAGCTGCGCGCCGCGAAGGCGTCGGCCAGGGCGCGGGACGTGCCGGCCAGCTTGGCGGCGGCGCGGATCGACTCCGAGCGGTCGCGGGCCAGGGCGGCGTGGAACGCACGGCTGTCGGTGTCGAGGCGGGCGGCGAGCCCGGGGGCCACCACCTTCGCCGCCGCCGAGAGCATGATCATGTTCTCGTCGTTGAACGGCGGCGTGCCGGAGGGGATCGGGCGCCCCGGATTGGCCTGCCACTGCGGGCGGGCCTTGGGATCGTCCGAGATCTGCCGGTGGCAGGCGTGGCAGTCGAAGAAGTAGAGCTCGGGGAACGCCCCGGTGTTGCGGCCGGGCTGGCCGTACAGCGTCAGGGCGCGGTCCAGCGCCAGCGCCTGGCCGACGGCCCAGGTCTTCACGCCGCCGGCGTAGGTCTTGCGCTTCACATAGTCGGCGTCGACGTCCCAGTGCTGGGTGAGGCTGGAGAACAGGTCCAGCTCGAAGGCCACGCGCGGGTGGCCGGCCGACATGATCTCGTGGCTGACGAACTGGCCGGGCTTGTTACCGCCGAAGTGGCAGTCGAGGCAGACGCCGGCGCGAACCTTGGGGTTCTCGAGCGCGCGCATACCGCGCGAGATGTTGTCGGCGTGGGTGCCGGCGACCGTGCGGTGGCTGGCGAGCCAGGCGCCCGAGCCGCCGTGGCAGGCCTCGCAGCCGACGCCGTCGGAGATCTGGAACCGCGGGCCGCGCTGGACGGCGGGATCGGCGTGACAGCCGAGGCACTGGCGGGCGACGCCGCCGTCGTCCAGGCCCATCTTGCGGATGATCGCCTGCCCGCGGGCCTCGTAAAGCACGCGGTAGGCGCGGCTGTGGGCGCCGGCCACGCTGGACGGGTCCTGCCAGGTGATCAGCTCGTTCTGGCGGATGTTGATGCCGGAATCGACCTGGCGGCTGTGGCAGGTCGAACCCGCGCACGACGCGACACCCTCATGAGTTGCGCTGGCCGAGGCCTCAGGCGCCGCCGTAGCGGAGCGGCCCATGCCGATCGCGAGCCCGCCGATCGCAAGAACGGCGGCGGCGCAGAGCGCGCCGATGACACGCGACGTTCGTCCCTCCCCCATCGGCCCTCCCCCGGCACGCACACACGCGGCGAATCTTAGCGAGGTCAGTGGAGCTTCGGTAGCCTGAATAGATTGCTAACCGACCGATTATCCCTAACGGCGCCTTCACCATGTGCGTCCTCGCGCGCCAGGCGTCCGTACTTAACAACGCGTTCTGCGAGAGCTAAGACGCAGGGATTCTACCGTGGGGGGCAGAGTATGATCGGGCGCCGCAACAGCGCTCTTCGAGGTGGTGTGTGCGCGCGTATCGGCATCGCCGCCCTGGCGACCACGGCGCTGACGCCGCCGGCCATGGCCTGGGCCCAGACGCCCGCCACGCCGGGCACCACCGCCGCCGAACTGAACCCGGACGCCCGCGTCTCGCGCGCCGCGCCGTCGCGCGCCGCCAGCGCCTTCGCGCCCGAACCTCCCGGCCCCTGCCCGCTTGAAACGTCAGACGTCCAGGTGACGCTGAACAGCGTGGCCTTCCGCGGCGCGACCGCCGTGAGCGAGGCCGAACTGCGCGAAGCCTATGCGGACTATCTGGGCAAGCCGCAGCCGGTGTCGGTGATCTGCCGCATCCGCGACCGCGCCGCGCGCATCGTCTTCGACAACGGCGTCCTGGCGCGCGTGGAAATCCCGGAACAGCGGATCGCGGGCGGCGCGCTGGTGCTGGACGTGATCGAGGCCCACGTCGTCAACGTGCGCGTGCGCGGCGACGTCGGGCCCGCCCAGGCGGCGGTCGAGCGCTACGCCGAGAAGCTGCGGGGCATGAAGCCCTTCGACATGGCCAAGGCCCAGCGCTACCTGCTGCTGGCGTCCGACATCCCCGGCCTGCGCGTGCGCGCCGCGGTGCGGCCCTCGACCAGCGCCGAACGCGGGGCGGTCGACATCGACCTGACCGTCAGCAAGGACGGCCCGCAGGCCATCGCGAACGTCACCAACACCGGCTCGAAGGCGGCCGGCCGCTGGGGCGGCCTCGTGCGGGCCGAGCTGGCCGGCTACACGGCCTATGGCGAAAGCACCTCGCTGACGGCGTTCCACACGCTGGACTCCAGCGAGCAGTGGCTGGTGCAGATCGCCGAGAGCGCGCGGTTCGGGTCCGAGGGCCTGACGGCGCGCGGCGCCTTCACCTACGGCGAGAGCCGGCCCGGCGCGGCTCTGAAGCCGCTGGACCTGAAAAGTCGGTCGATCGTGGGCAACCTGGAGCTGGCCTATCCGCTCCTGCGCTCGCGCAATCAGAACCTGAACCTGGCCGGCGGCCTGGACGTCATCGACCAGAAGACCGACGCCGGCGGCTTCGGCCTACTCAGCCGCGACAAGCTGCGGGTGCTCTACGCCCGGGCGGACGGCGACTACCGAACCGAGGTCGACCAGAAGCCGGTCCTACTGACGGGCGGACTCGCGCTCCGCCGTGGCGTGTCGGTCCTGGGCGCAAGCGACGCCGGCGATCCCACCCTGACCCGCGCGGCGGGCAAGCCCGACGCCTGGGTTCTGAAGGCCCAGGCCGGCGGCGACATGGTGCTGTCCGAGCGGCTGACAGCGCAGATCCGCGCCCAGGCGCAGTATTCCGGCAGCGTGCTCTTGCCCTACGAGCAGATGTCGCTGGGCGGCCTGACCGTCGGGCGCGGCTACGACCCGGCCGCGCTCTTGGGCGACAAGGGCGTCGCGGCCGCCTTCGAGCTGCGCTACGGCCCGCTGCAGCTGCATCCGAAGGTGCTGGCCGCGCCGTATGCGTTCGTGGACGCGGGCTACGTCGTGAACAACAGGACGTCCCTCACTGGCCTCGAGAAGGATCGCAGCCTGACCTCGATCGGCGTGGGGACGGTGTTCCGGCTGTTCAACCGCGCCAACCTGGAAGTCACCTATGCCCACCCGCTGCACGCCACCAATCCGGGCGGCGTGAAGCCGGGCGACCGTGTGCTGATCCAGCTCACGGCCAGCCTGCTGTGACGCGGAAGGGAGAGAGTAACATGTCCGCTTCCATCCCGACCGACCTCCAGCCCGCCCGACGGCGGGGCCTCTTCGCGCGCACCGCGCTCTGCGGCGCCCTCTGCGGCCTCAGCCTGCTGCCCCTGCCCGCCGCGGCGCTGCCCACCGGCGGCGGCCTGCCCGAGGTCAGCGCCGGCGGCGCCCAGCCGACGATCGTCACCACCGACACCCACATGGACGTGACGCTGGGCGCGTCGCGCACGGTGCTGAACTGGGCCGGCTTCAACCTGAAGCCCGACGAGAGCGTCACCTTCAATTTCGGGGCGAAGAACTGGATCGTGCTGAACCGGATCACCGGCCTGCAGCAGAACAAGATCGAAGGCTCGATCGAGGGCAAGGTCGGCGGTCAGGCCGGCGGGAACATCTGGTTTGCGGCCAACAACGGCATCATCTTCGGCAAGGGCTCGAAGGTCGACGCCGGCGGCATCCTGGTGGCCATCGGCACGCCCGACAAAGCCGGCTTCCTCGACCCCTCCTCGACCCTGTTCTCGTTCAGCGGCAGCGACAACATCGCGGGAGCCCGGATCATGGTCCTGGCCGACGCCACCATGACCGCGCACGGCGGCATGGTCGCCCTGATGGGGCCGACCGTGCAGACCCGCGGCAACGCGCTGGTCAGCGCCACCGAGGGCAGCGTGCTCTACGGCTCGGCGCGCAACTTCCAGATCCGGCTGAACGCCGGGACCGGCGGCGACTTCGATCTCGTGGACTTCATCGTCCCCGACGCCAGCGGCGGCGCCGATGGCGACATCGCCCTCGACCTGGGCGGCGAGACGCGGGCCAATTCGGTGTTCGTGGCGGCGGTGAACCGCAGCGCGATCGGCACCGCGGTGATCAACATCGACGGGCTGGTGACGGCCCAGGCGGCCAAGGCCGACGGCGGCGACATCATCCTCTCGGGCGGCGGCGGCATCGCCAACCGCCAGGCCGCGCCGACGCTGAGCGGCGTGTCGACCACCGACATCTACCTCAACAAGGCCAACGCCTCGCGCGACCTGAAGATCAACCAGTACGGCCGCGTGATCGCCCGCCCCTGGCCGAGGCCGGCCGATGAATTCATCGACCCGCCCACGATCCAGCAGGACGAGGACGAGGCCGAGCGCTGCGCCCAGCTGCGGACCTGCGGCAACGGCTTCGGCGCGCCGGTGGGACCGGTGGACCTGGACGAGGTCACGCTGGTTTCGACGCTTTTCGATCCCACCGCGATCTCGTCGATCAGTTCGGGCCGCGACACCAGGATCGCGGCGACCGCCAGCATCGAGCTGGGCCGGGTCACCGCGGCGCGCGACCTGAACGTCGAGGGCGGCCAGGTGAAGGGCAACGCCCTGGTGTCGAACGGTGCGTTCAACGTCGCCTCGACGGTCGGCGAGGTCGCCCTGGCGGGCGTCGGCGCCATGAGCCAGGGCGTGATCACCGGCAAGACCGACGTGCGCCTGGAGAACATCACGGCGCCCAAGGGGCTGACCGTCACCTCGGGCCAGAACATCACCGTGGGCGACGCGGGCGGCGACGTCTCCGGCGCCATCACCCTGTCGGCCCCGCAGAACATCACCCTGGACCTGGGTTCGGGCCACATCGACACGGTCACGGCCGGCGGCAGCGTGAACCTGCGCGGCGCGGTCGACGTCGGCGTGATCACGGCGCCCAAGGTGTTCGGCCAGGCGACCAGCGTGAAGATCGGCACGGTCACCACCGCCGGCGATCTCTACGTCGTGGCGACGGGCGGCGATGCGACTGTCGGCACGGCGACCGCCGGCGACGACATCTATGTGATCGCCACCCACGGCACGGCCTCGCTGGGCTCGGCGACCCTGACGGGCGCAGCCCAGGACATCGTGGGCTTGGAGTTCGCGGGCAATCCGGACAAGGCCGGCAACGGCCGCGTGGTCCAGGTGCAGTCCACTGACCTCGATGCCAAGCTGGGCGGCGGGACCGCCTCGCTGACCGGCGCGACGACCGTCAGCGTGATGGCCGGCCGCGACGCGGTGGTCGAGGTGACCGGCACGCCGGGCGCCTTCTCGGTCACCGCCGAGCGCGACGCGACCCTGCGGGCACCGACCGTGACCATCGACTCCGTGCGCGCCGGCCGCGACCTCTCCGTGGGCAGCACCACGGGCGACTTCACGCTGACCAATTCGATCAGCGCCGTGCGCAACGTCTCGGTGAGCGCCGCGGGCGCGCTGAAGGTGGCCGACGTGCGGGCCGACGCGGGCTCGGTCTCGCTGGTGGGCGCCACGGTGACCGCCGGCAACGTCTCGGCCAGCGAGGACCTGACCCTGCGCGCCACGAACGGCGGCGTGACCACGGCCAGCTTCAAGACCGGGCGCGACCTGATCGTGCAGGGCTCGTCGCTGTCGCTGGGCGGCACGATCAGCACCGTTCCACGCGACCTCTCCGTCACCTCGCCGGGCAATTTCACGTCCAGCACGCCGCTGACCGCCGGCCGCAACCTGATCCTGGACGTGGCCGGCAAGGCGACGCTGGGCGCGACGACGGCGGCGACCTCGATCCGCATCCTGGCGGGCGACCTGGACCTCACCGGCCTGCTGACCGCGCCCAACGCCCAGATCGAGTCCAAGGGCGGCGCGATGCGGGTGGGCGGCGACGCCTCGGGCACGGGCTTCGTCTTCGACGGCGCCGACTTCGGCCAGCTGCGGGTGACGGGCCAGACCCGGTTCTACGCCGGCTCGACGACGGGGACGGCGCGCGGCGACCTGACCCTGCAGACGCTGAACATCAACACCGCCAACACGCCGAACGTCGCCTTCCTGGTGGGCTCAGGCAACAGCGCCATGGTCCAGGGCGTGGTCGCGCCCACGGCCAGCGGCGGGACCCTGCGCATTGGCGACGCCAGCGACCTCAGCTGGCGGCCGGCCTCGATCCTGGTGACCGGTGCGCTGGGCGCGGCGACCTTCGCCAACAACGGGGCGAACTACACCGGCGTGCGGGCCTTCAATGAGGTGCGGCTCGCGGCGCGGCAGGACATCCTGTTCGGCTCGCAGCGGTTCATCAGCCTGATCCAGGACACGCCGATCAGCGCGATCGACATCGCCGCGGGCCAGCCCGCCGGCTCGGCCCCCGTCGGCGACGAGGTGGGCAAGGTGTTCGTGGCGACCGGCCGGCTCGAGGTCTCGGCCGACGGCAAGGCCGTGCAGCAGAACACCGCGCCTGTCGGCTCGGGCGGCACGGCGGGCCTGTTCTTCACGGGCGCGTTCAACCCGGCGCTGATCATCGATCCGCCGCGGATCGTGGAGCTTTGGGGCGCCGCCGCCGGCGCGGACGGGCGGGTCGTGACCGGCTCGGCGCTGGGCAGCGGCATCAGCTTCACCGTCGTCGACACCAACGGCAATCCGATCTCGCGGCCGGACGGCGCCCAGTACCGCTTCAACGCGTGCGACGTGGGCACCAGCAACTGCCCGGTCATCTCCACGCCCGCCTCGGGCGGCGGGACCGGCGACATGAGTTCGGGCGTGCTGACGGCGCGCGACCGGCTGGGCGATGACACCGACGCCACCGTCGACGCCCTGGGCGCCGAGGCGCTGACCAGCCCGCCGGTGCTGCTCACCCTCTCCGAGCCGCCCAGCGATGACATCGTCACCGACCCGGTGGTCACGGGCACGGGCAGCGAGGAAATCTGGCGCAAGCGCAGGCAGTCGAAATGATCCGTAAGAGCCTTCTCCTGGGCGCGGGCGGCGCGGTCGTGCTGGCGGCGCTCCCCACCCTCGCCGGCGCCCAGACGCGCGCCGACCTGATCCCGCTGGGCCAGAGCGCCGCCTCGGGCGCGGTCTGCCAGGCCGTGCGCGACTACGACGACCCGGTCGTCCAGGCCGCCGGCCGGCGCGCCTGGAGTATCCGCTGCCGCGGCTGGGAAGGCAGCCTGGGCCGCCTCTACGCCCTGCCGAAGAGCGCCGACGCCGGCGTCTGGCAGACGGCCCTGGCCGCCCGCGCCGAGTGCGCCGATCCGAAGTCGGCCGCCCTCGCCGGCCTGGGCGCGGTGGACCGCCGCGCGTGCCACAGCGCCGCCGGCAAGGCGCCCTACCTGGCCTACGTCGCCGACAAGGGCGGGCAGGTCTACGCCGCCGAGGGCGCGGCCCAGATCGCCGACGTGCTGGAGACCGGCCTGAAGGTCGTCGCTGGCGCGGCCAAGCCGCCGGCCATGTCCCAGGTGCAGACCTCGGCCGCCAGCGCCGAGATCGCCGCCGACTTCGGCGGGGCCACGGGCGGCCTCGCCCGCTCGCAGGCCGCCGCGGCCACCGATCCGAACCGCCTGCGCGCCCGGGCCTACGTCCAGAACAACGAGTGGCGCTTCGAGGAGGCCGAGACCGACTTCCAGGCGCTGGTCGCGGACGCCGAGGCGCGCCGCGCCCCGCCGGCCGAGATGGGCGAGGCGCTGTTGAACCTGGCGCTGAACGTCTCGAACAACGGCCGCTTCGCCGAGGCCGACCGCCTCTTCAAGGACGCCGACGCCCAGGTGACCGCCGCGGGCGATCCGCTGCTGGCCGCCCGTGCGCGGACCTACCGCGCACTGCACCTGCGCAACGCCGGACGTTTCGCCGACGCGGTGACCGCCGCCCAGGCCGCGCTGAAGGCCAGCGACGAGGTGCGCGCGGCCCGCGGCATCGCCGTGGCCGGCCCGACCGTGACCCAGGGCGCCGACGGGCTCGCCATCGGCGGCGAGCTGGCCTCGGCGCTCAACAACCGCCCCGGCGGCCGCGACGTGATGGGCGGCAGCCGCGTCACCACCGCCGACCGGCTGGCCGTGCAGGACGCCCAGGCGCTGGAGGTCATGGGTTCGTCCCTGGCCGCCCAGGGCAATCCTGCCGGCGCCCGTGAGGCCCTGTCGCGCGCCAGCCGCACGCTGACCTCGGCCGAGGCCAACGGCGCGCTGAACGTCTGGCTGCGCGCCCGCATCTCGGCCGACCTGGCCGAGATCGACATGGACTCCGGCCAGCCCGGCCAGGCCATCGGCAAGTACAACGAGGCGCTGCGCACCATCCGCCTGCGCCACGCCGGCACCGCGGCCGAGGGCGGCCTGCTGCTGGACCTGGGCCGCGCCCAGGCCCGCGCCGGCCAGGAGGACGCCGCGCTCGACACCTACGCCCGCGCGTTCGAGCTGTTCCAGGCCCAGCGGGGCGCGCTGGGCGCCTCGGCGGACGACGCCGCGCCCTACTTCGACCTGCTGCTGAAGCGGATCGGCAGCGACCCGGACAAGGCCGACGCCTACAAGGCCCGCTTCTTCGAGGCGGCCGCCAGCGTCGTCTCGAACGCCACGGCCCAGACGGTCTCCAAGCTGGCCGCCCGGGTGGCCTCGGGCGACAGCGCCGTCACGGGCCTGGTCCGGGCGCTGGAGGACACGCGGCGCGAGCTGCGCGCCACCGAGGCCCAGGCCGCCAACCTGCAGGCCGCCAACACCTTCGAGGGCCAGGCCCGCACCGACCTCGAGGCGCGGCTCAAGGGCCTGCAGACCCAGGCCGACGGGCTGGAGGCACAGTTGCTGGCCGCCAACCCGCGCTACGCCCAGCTGGTCTCGTCGCAGGCCAAGTTGGCCGACCTGCAGAAGGCGCTCGGGCCGGACGAGGTCTATGCCAAGATCCTGCTGCTCGACACCCGCGGCTACGGCCTCCTGGTGACGCCGACAGGCGCGAAGCCCTACGCCATCGAGCTGAACCGCGGGACGGCCGGCGCGGCCGTGCGCCGCCTGCGCGCGCCGTTCGAGGCCGAGGACACCCTGCCCGCCTTCGATGTGGCCGGCGCGCACAGGCTGTTCCAGCAGCTCTTCGGCCCGGTCGCCTCCGAGATCATGGGCGCCAAGCACCTGGTCTACGAGCCCGACGGCGCGCTGATCTCGCTGCCCGTGGGGACGCTGGTGACCGCCGATCCCTCGGCCGTGACCGCGGGCCTGGCCGCCGGCGCCGATCCCGACTATCGCAAAGTGGCCTGGCTGGGCGCGAAGGTCGACTCCGCGCTGGTGCTGTCGGCCGCCTCGTTCATGCAGTCGCGCGCCTTCGCGCCGTCGAAGGCCGGCAAGAGCTTCCTGGGCTTCGCCGACCCGTCGACGCCGCGCCGCTCTGACCCGCAGGCCTATGCCTCGGTCGTGCGCCGCACGGTCAGCCTGCGCAGCGAGCGCGACATCAGCAACGTCTGCGAGAACACGCGGCTGGCGCTGCTGCAGATGCCCGCCCTGCCCGACACCGCCGACGAGGTGCGCCAGGTGGGCGCCAGCATCGCCGGGAACCAGGGCGAGCAGATCGTCACCGGCTCAGCCTTCACCGACGCCTCGGTGAAGTCGCGGCGCGACCTCGCGGACTACAAGGTCCTGTACTTCGCCACCCACGGCCTGCTGCCGCAGCCGTCGGCCTGCCTGCCGGAACCGGCCCTGATGACCTCGGTCGGCATCGGCGATTCCGACGGCCTGCTCGACGCCAGCGAGATCCTGGACCTGAAGCTGGACGCCGACCTGGTCGTGCTGTCGGCCTGCGACACCGGCGGGGCGGGCGGCGACGCGGCCTCCAGCGGCCTGCAGGGCGGCGGCGAGGCGCTGGGCGGCCTGACGCGGGCGGTGATCTATGCGGGCGGCCGCTCGCTGATCGTCTCGCACTGGTCGGTGGACTCGGTGGCGACGGTGCGGCTGATGACCGGCATGTTCTCGGCCACGTCCGGCAACCAGGCCGGGGCCATGGCCCGCGCCCAGGTCGCCCTGCAGCAGAGTGAACAGTTCTCGCACCCCTACTTCTGGGCGCCCTTCACGATCGTGGGCGACGGTTCGCGGCCGATGCCGGGCGTGGCGGTCCAGAGCGCGGCGCGCTAAGCGGGCGGCGTGACGAACGCCGCCATCCAGCTCAGCACCGAGGCCTACGACGCCTCCGGCCCTCGCCCCATGGGCCGCCATTCGGCGGGCGAAGGCTTCCTGCGCGGATGGCTGCGCTACGCCGAGGTCGAACGGTTCCACTTCTGGAACGTGGCCGAGGAGCCGCTGGAGGCGCTCGAGGCGCTGGTCGCGCGGCTCGGCGGGACGGACCGACCGGTGACCTGGCTGGGCCGCAGCGACCGGGCGGGTCTCGCCCAGGCCGGCGGCGTGCACATCCCGACGCCGGAGTTGCGCCGCGAGGCCTGGGCGCGGCGAACGTTCGGCGGCCACGCCTGGTCGGTCACGGGCGTCACCCACACCATCGCCGAGACCTATATCCTGGACGAGCTGGCGGGCCTGCTCTCGGCGCCGCTGGAGCCCTGGGACGCGCTGGTCTGCACCTCAGAATCCGGCCGCAAGGCTGTGGAAACGCTGCTGGAATCCGCCGCAGCGTATCTGCAGGAGCGGTTCGGCGCCACGCGCATCCCGCCGGCCCAGCTGGTGACCATTCCGCTGGGCGTCCACACCGGCGATTTCCGCCGCGAGCCCGGCCTGCGGGCCCGGTGGCGGGCGCGGCTGGACATCCCGGCCGACGCCCCCTGCGCCCTGCACATGGGCCGCTTCAGCCTGGCGACGAAGATGCACCCGGTCCCCATGGCGCTGGCGCTGCAGGAGGCCGCGCGGCGGCTGGAACGGCCGGTCTACTGGCTGATGTTCGGCGGCGGCCGGCGGCCCGAGGACGAAGCCGCCTGGCGCGAGGCGGCCGGCGCCTTCGCCCCCGACGTCGTGATCCGCGAGGCGCCCGACACCCTGGCCACGACGCGCGACGAGATTGTCTCGGCCGCCGATGTCTTCCTGTCGCTGTCCGACAACATCCAGGAGACCTTCGGCCTGACGCCGGTCGAGGCCATGGCCGCCGGCCTGCCCTGTGTCGTCAGCGACTGGGACGGCTATCGCGACACCGTTCGCCACGGCGTCGACGGCTTCCGCATCCCCACCGCCGCGCCACGCCCCGGCCTGGGCGGCGACCTCGCCTATGTCCATGCCCATCACCTCCTCAGTTACGAGAGCTACGCCGCCGCGGTTTCGATGTTCGCGGCCGCCGACGTCGCCGAGACCGCCGAGGCGCTGACCACCCTGTTCGCCGACGCCGACCTGCGCGAGCGCATGGGCCAGGCCGGCCAGGCCCGCGCCCGCGAGGCGTTCGACTGGCGGGTGGTGATCCCGCAGTACCAGGCGCTGTGGGCCGAGCTGCGCCGCCGCCGGCTCTCGGCGCCCGCCCAGGCGGCCCTGGAGCACCCCTACCGCCCCGACCCGTTCCGGATGTTCGGCGGCTATCCGACCGCGACCCTGGCGCACGCCGACACCGTCGCCCTCGCCCGCCCCGTCGCCGCCGACGAGGTCGCCGCCCTGCTCAGTCATCCATCAGCGCGCGTCGAGGCGGCACGGCTGCCTAGCCTGGACGAGGCGCTGGCGATCCTGGGCCTGCTGGCCGAGGGTCCGCGGACGGTGGCGCAGCTGCTCGTCGCCACCGCGCCCGAGCGGCGGCCGTTCGTGGAACGCGGGCTGGTCTGGCTGGCCAAGTTCGGTCTGTTGCGTCTGCGCGTCACAACGCCGCGTACATGACGGCGAAGGTCGGTGTTCAGGTGTCGTTCACGGCCTCGATGTGGTAGTTCCACAGGTGACACGGGACAGGCGCCAGATATCCCTCGGGGGAGATATAGATGCGTAAGCTACTGATCGGATTTGCTCTTTCTCTCACGGTCGGCGGCGTCGCCGCGGCCAGCGACTACATCGCGGTGGGCTCCACCGACCCGGCCATCAAGCGCGGCCAGGCCTTCGACGCCGGCGCCAAGGTGGCGCTGGGCGCGGGGAAGACGCTGACGCTGATGCGCGCCTCGGGCGAGGTCATCACCCTGAAGGGCGGCGCCGCCGGCGCGACGGTCCCGGGCGCCAAGCTGGCCTCGGCCGACAGCGCCCGCTTCGAGACCCTGCGCGCCCTGGTCGAACCGCCGCCCACCGGCCGCACCTTCGGGGCCCGCCGCGGCGGCATCTGCCCGGCCGTGGAGACCCTGACGACCCTGGACGACATCGTCCGTGTCGCCGAGGCCAGCGGCTGCAAGACCGTGGCCCGCCAGGCGCTGGACAACTACCTGGCCAAGGGCGGCGGCAACGACTGACGGCGATACGCTCTATGGTGGGGCGCGAGGGGCCGGCGGTGCGCAGATGCGCCCGCCGGCCCTTTCGTTTGGGGAGCGGCGGGAAACAATCCTGCGAAGCCCCTCGGGCGAAGCAGGATGGTAGGCCGGGTGAGGTTCGAACTCACGACCATCCGATTAAAAGTCGGATGCTCTACCACTGAGCTACCGGCCCTCGACGCAGGCGTCTTCTGCAGACGCCTGAGCGAAGCGGCCGGAACCTAGAGGCCATCAAGCGAAAGTCAAACGCGCTTTCGCAGGCTCGGCCTTAACAGCGCCGCATGCTGGCGTATGTTGAAGGGGTCATGCGCTCGTCCATCCTCAAGATGATCGTCGTCGCGGCGGTCGCTGCCGGCCTCTCGGGCCAGGCCGCGGCCCAGACGAAACCCGCGGCCAAGGCGCCGGCCGCCAAGGCCGCGCCCAAGAAGATCGACCCGCCACCGCCCCCGCCCCCGCCCGATCCGGCCAACCAGATGAAGACGTCGGACCAGCTCAAGCGCGAAAGCGTCCAGGGCGCGGCCAGCGCGCCGCTGCGCGACCTGAACGTGGTGCGGGCCAAGATCCCCGACGTGCTGCTGCAGGCGCTGGACGATCCCTATTCGCGGCCGCCGAAGAGCTTCAAGTGCCCCGCGCTGGTCGCCCTGATCCGCCCGCTGGACGAGGCGCTGGGCCCCGACATCGACAAGGTGCCGGTCAGCGACGAGAACCTGATGGACCGTGGCAAGTCGACAGCCCTGGGCGTGGCCGGCGACCTGGCCTCGGACGCCATCCCGTTCCGCGGCTTCGTGCGCAAGCTCTCGGGCGCCGAGGCGCACGACAGGCTAGTGCAGTCGGCCATCGTGGCCGGCAATGTGCGCCGCGCCTACCTGAAGGGCCTGGGCGAGTCCAAGGGCTGCACCCCGCCGGCGACGCCCTCGCACGAGCGGGCGGCCATCGTGCAGCAGCAGGCGGCCGCGGCGTCAGGACGCCCGCCGACCAAGAGCACCTTCACGCCGAAGTATCCGATCCGCTAGCTGGGGGCTGGCGCGCGGCGAAGGCGTCGCGGAACTGCGTCATCGTCCCGGCGGCGATGGCGGCGCGCATCTCGCCCATCAGAGCCTGGAAGAAGGCCAGGTTGTGCCAGGACAACAGCACCTGGCCCAGGATCTCGTCGGCCTTCACCAGGTGATGCAGATAGGCCTTCGAATAGTCGCGGCTGGCCGAGACCGTGCTGGCCGCGTCCAGGGGGCTGTCGTCCTCGGCGAAGCGGGCGTTCTTCAGGTTGATCGGCCCGTCCCAGGTCCAGGCCTGGCCGTGGCGGCCCGAGCGGGTGGGCAGCACGCAGTCGAACATGTCGACGCCGCGATACACCGCCTCGACGATGTCGATCGGCTTGCCGACGCCCATCAGGTAGCGCGGCCGATCCACGGGCAGCATGCCGGGCGCGAAGTCCAGCACCTCGCACATGGCCTGGTGCCCCTCGCCCACCGCCAGGCCGCCGATGGCGTAGCCGTCGAAGCCGATCTCCTGCAGGCGTTCGGCGGATTCTCCGCGCAGCGCCGGGTCGAGGCCGCCCTGCTGGATGCCGAACAGATTTTGCGCGTCACGTTCGCCGAACGCGTTCTTTGAACGCTGTCCCCAGCGGGCCGAGCGGCGCATAGCGTCGGCGGCCTTCTGCGGCGTAGCCGGCAGCGCTACCAGCTCGTCGAGCTGCATGACGATATCCGACCCCAGGAGGTCGGCCTGGATCTCCATCGACCGCTCGGGCGAGAGCGCATGGCGGCTGCCGTCGATGTGGCTCTGGAAGGTGACGCCGTCCTCGGTGACCTTCGAGATCTTGGACAGCGACATGACCTGGAAGCCGCCCGAGTCGGTGAGGATCGGCTTCTCCCAGCGCATGAACCGGTGCAGCCCGCCCAGGCGCTTCACCCGCTCGGCCGTGGGCCGCAGCATCAGGTGGTAGGTGTTGCCCAGCAGGATGTCGGCGCCCGTGGCGGCCACCTGCTCGACGGTCAGCGCCTTCACCGTGCCGGCGGTGCCGACGGGCATGAAGGCCGGCGTGCGGATCTCGCCGCGGGGCGTGGAGAGCACGCCGGTGCGGGCCTTGCCGTCGGTGGCGGCGATCTGGAACGGGAAGCCGGCCATCAGGCGGCCCGCCAGAGCAGGCTGGAGTCGCCGTAGGAATAGAACCGGTAGCCGGTCGCGATGGCGTGGTCGTAGGCGGCGCGCATGGTCTCATAGCCCGCGAAGGCCGAGACCAGCATGAACAGCGTCGATTTCGGCAGGTGGAAATTGGTCATCAGCCCGTCGGCCACGCGGAAATGGTAGCCGGGGGTGATGAAGATGGCGGTCTCGGCGCTGAAGGGGCGGATCGTCCCGTCCGGATCGGCGGCGCTTTCCAGAAGGCGCAGCGAGGTCGTGCCGACACAGACGATGCGGCCTCCGGCGGCGCGGGCGGCGTTCAGACGGGCGGCGATCTCGGCGTCCACCTCGCCCCACTCGGCGTGCATCCTGTGCTCGGAGATGTCGTCGACCTTCACCGGAAGGAAGGTGCCGGCGCCAACGTGGAGGGTCACCCGCTCGAACGTCACGCCCATGGCCTCGAGCCGGGCCATGAGGTCGGGGGTGAAGTGCAGGCCGGCGGTCGGGGCGGCCACCGAGCCGTCCTCGGCGGCGTAGACGGTCTGGTAGTCGGCGCGGTCCTGCTCGTCCTCGCCCCGCTTGGCGGCGATGTACGGCGGCAGGGGCATCATCCCGCGCTCGGCGATGGCGGCCATCAGGTCGGGGCCCGACAGGTCGAAGGCCAGGGTGACCTCGCCGCCCTCACCCTTCGCTCGGACCGTGGCGTCGAGACTGCCCAGCAGGCAGGCGCGGTCGTCGGTCTCGCCGAACAGGATGCGGTCGCCGACGGCCAGCTTCTTCCCCGGGCGCATGAAGGCGGTCCAGACGTGGTCCGAGCGCGGCTGGTGCAGCGTCGCCTCGACGGCGATGCGGCTCTCGCCGCGCACGCGCACGCCTTTCAGCCGCGCTGGGATCACCCGGGTGTCGTTGACCACCAGGACGTCGCCGGCGCGCAGCAGGCCCGGCAGGTCGCGGACCTGGAGGTCCTGCAGGCCCTGGCCCGGCTGGACCAGCAGGAGGCGCGCAGAGTCCCGCGGATTGGCCGGGCGCAGGGCGATCCGGTCCTCGGGCAGGTGGAAGTCGAAGTCGGCGAGTTGCATGAAGGGCGAGGTGAAGCGCATGCGCAGGCGCGCGCGTCAAGTTCAGCGCGGCTCCAGCGCCTCGCGGGCCTTGGCGAGCTGCGCGTCCAGCCGGTCGCGCGCCTGGGCGTGGCGACTCTCCAGGGCCGTGCGCTCGGCGGCCTGTTCGGCGGCAAGGGAGGCGACACGCGCTTCGAGGTCCGCGACCTTCTTCAGCGCCGCCTTGGACGGCCCCTTCGGCTTGGGTTCGGGCTTCGGCTGGGCCGCCTTCAGCTTCGCCAGCGTCGCTCGCGAGCCGGCCGCCCGTTTCAGCACCTGGCCAGGCTGGGCTGTGGCGGCCTTCACAAGGTCGTCGTCGTCCGTCTCGTGGGCGAGGCCGGTCTTGAAGAGGTCTTGGTGACTGCCCCAGGCCTCCAGGGCCTTCGGCCGGGAGGTGGTCGCCACGACGTAGTCGGTCAGACCGTCCGACGTGACGAACACCTTCAGGCGCGCGGCCATGGCGCGTTACGCGTCCGCGGCGACCTTCATCGAGACGATCTTGCCCGGGTTGCGCGGCGGCTCGCCCTTGGGCAGCGAGTCGATGTGCTCCATGCCCTCGGTCACCTCGCCCCAGACGGTGTACTGATTGTCGAGGAAGCGGGCGTCGTCGAAGCAGATGAAGAACTGGCTGTTGGCAGAGTTCGGGTTCGGCGTGCGGGCCATCGAGCAGACGCCGCGCACGTGCGGCTCCTTCGAGAACTCGGCCGGCAGGTTGGGCTTAGACGAGCCGCCCGAGCCGGTGCCCGTGGGGTCGCCGCCCTGGGCCATGAAGCCCGGAATCACGCGGTGGAAGACCACGCCGTCGTAGAAGCCTTCGCGAGCCAGTTCCTTGATCCGGGCCACATGCTGGGGGGCCAGGTCGGGCCGCAGCTTGATCGTCACAGTGCCGGTTTCCAGTTCCAGCAGAAGGGTGTTTTCGGCGTCCATCATTTCACCTCGACAGGGATGTTCACGTCACAGGCCGTGAAGTTCGCGCCGCCCGCGGCTTGCGCCCGGGCGATCTCGGCCTTGAACCAGGCTCCAGCCGGATTGATCACGCGGATCTTCGGCCGGTCATTCTCGGGCATATCGCTCAGGAGGCGCAGCCGTTCCATCTTGTCCTGCGGGTCGGGCACGGGCTCGCCGACCTTGATCGCCTTGACCACGTCCTGGCCCGAAAGCACCCGGCCCCAGGCGGTGTAGCGGCGCTCCAGCAGAGGATAGTGGGCGCGCATCAGGAAGAACTGGCTGTTGGCCGTGTCCTCCTCCTGGCCGCGCGCGGCGCCCATCACGCCCTGGCAGTAGATCGCGTAGCCCGAGACCTTCTGGTCGCGGGTCATGGGCGCCAGCATCATCGACTGGGTGGTCACCGGCAGCGACTTGATGAAGCCCACCTCGGCGACGCTCTGGTCGACGGCCAGAACGAACGGCATATCGGCGCCGCGGCGGAACAGGAACTCGGCCTTCACGTCGGGCTTGGTCGAACCGCCGGTGCCCTTGTTCTCGGGGTCGCCGGTCTGGTCCATGAAATCTTCGATGACGCGGAAGAACGTCTGGCCGTCGTAGAAGTGGTCCTTGGCGAGCTCACGGACGCGGGTCGTCCACAGCGGCGCGACCTCGGGGACCATCTCCACGATGATGCGCCCCTTGTTGGTGTCGATCACCAGCACGTCGTCGGGGTTGGGCGTGCGCCAGTCGGCGGCGGTCGGCGCGGCGGGGCCCGCCGGCTTGGGCGGCGCGGGCGGAGCCTTCTTCTGAGCGACGGCCGTAGTGGCCAGGGCCGCAAACGCCGCGGCGAACAGGACGGTCTTGAACCTCATGGCGCCCCTCGTAGCGAGGTCGGCGCGGCTTCGCCAGCGGATTAGGCGCGGCCGACCTTGGCCAGCAGGCGGTCCTTGACCGACGGGCTGACGAACTTGGTCACCTCGCCGCCGAGCTGGGCGATCTCCTTCACCAGCTTGGACGCGATGGCCTGGTGACGAGGGTCGGCCATGAAGAACACCGTCTCGATCTCGCGGTCGAGTTGCTGGTTCATGGCGGTCATCTGGAATTCGAACTCGAAGTCGGCCACGGCGCGCAGGCCGCGGACGATGACCTGGGCTCCCACCTCGCGGGCGAAGCTCATGGTCAGGCCTTCGAAGGGCTGGACCACGATCTCGCACTGATTGCGCAGCGGGTTCACGGCCTCCTCGACGATGGCCACCCGCTCCTCCAGCGAGAACAGCGGGCCCTTGCCGGCGTTGATGGCGACGCCGATGACCAGCTTGTCCACCAGCTTGGCGGCGCGGCCCATGATGTCGGTGTGGCCGTTGTGGATGGGATCGAACGTGCCTGGGTAGAGGCCGACGCGGGTCATGCGGTTCAGGATCCCCCAAAACTCGACCTTCGCCCTTTCGCCGCAGTGCGGCGCGTTGGCAAGGGAAATCGTGGGGGCCGCTACGTCACCCTCTCGTACGAGGGAGCCAGGGCAGCAGCATCGACACCCGCGCCTGGTAGCTGCGGTAGGTCTCGCCGAAGGCCGCCACGAGGTCGCGTTCCTCGAGGAAGATGCCCACCAGGATGTAGCCCGTGGCCCCCGCCGCGAAGACCAAATGGCCCACGGTCATGTGCGGCGCCGCCCAGAAGGCGATCGCGAACCCCAGATAGATCGGGTGCCGCACGACCTTGTAGTAGAGCGGCGTCCGGAACTGGGCGACCGGCTTGGGCGCCGACGTCGCATAGGCCCAGACCTGGCGAAGACCGAAGAGATCGAAGTGGTTGATCAGGAACGTGCTGGTCAGCACCATGAACCAGCCAAGGGCGTTCAGGACCCAGAGCGCCAGCGCCAGCGGTCCGTCCAACGACCAGACCACCGCCGGCAGCGGCCGCCATTGCCAGAACAGCAGGATGAGCGCGAGCGAGGCGAGCAGGACGTAGGTGGAGCGCTCGACCGGCTGGGGCACGAACCGCGTCCACCAGGCCTTGAAGGCCGGCCGCGCCATGACGCTGTGCTGGACCGCGAATACGCCCAGCAGCGCGGCGTCGATCAGCAGGGTCGGGACCAGGGCCGAGACCGGCCCCGAGTCGACGGTCTTGGGTACAATCAGGCCGTCGACGAAGCCGATGGCGTAGAGGAACGCCCCGAAGAACACCACGTAGCAGACCAGGCCATAGGCCACCGCGAACAGCTTACCCACGCGCAGCTCCCCTTGGATCGTCGCGGGGAGCGTGCGCCGCAGGCTTCAGGCTGTCGAGGCCAGTAAATGAACCAGGTTACGCCTCGGCCGGCGGATCGCCCTCGCCTTCAGCTTCCGGTCCCGCCGCCTCCTCGGCGTCGTCCTCGCCGGTGTCAGCGAGGCGCTCGACCGAGACCACATGCTCCTCGGCGCTGGTGCGGAAGATGATCACGCCCGAGGTGTTGCGGCCCACCATGCGCACCTGGCTGACCGGGGTGCGGATGAGTTGGCCCTGGTCGGTGACCAGCAGGATCTGGTCGCCCTCGTCCACCGGGAACGAGGCGGCCAGCTTGCCGCCGCGCTTGGTGAGGTCCTGGGCCAGCAGGCCCTGGCCGCCGCGGCCCGTGCGGCGGAACTCGTAGGCCGAGCTGCGCTTGCCGTAGCCCTCGGTCGAGACGGTGAGGATCACCTCCTCGGCCGCGCCCAGCTGAGCGAAGCGTTCGACCGACAGGGCGGCCTCGCCCGCGGCTTCTTCCTCGTCGTCGGGCGCGGCGATGTCCTCGACGTCGTCGGCCTCGCCGCTGGCGGCTCTGCGATTGGCGTTGGACTGCTTCACATAGGCCGCGCGTTCGGCCGGCGTCGCCTCCACCGAGCGCAGGATGGCCATGGAGATGACCGTGTCGCCCTCGGCCAGGCGGATGCCGCGCACGCCCGTGGAATCACGGCCGGCGAAGACCCGCACCTCGTCGGTGGCGAAGCGGATGCAGCGGCCCAGCGCGGTGGTCAGCAGGATGTCGTTCTGATCGGCATTGCACACGCCGACGCCGATGATCGAGTCGCCCTCGTCGAGTTTCATGGCGATCTTGCCGTTGCGCTTGATGCCGATGAAGTCGCTGAGCTTGTTGCGGCGGACGTTGCCCGACCGCGTGGCGAACATCACGTCGTACTGGTCCCACGTCGCCTCGTCCTCGGGCAGCGGCAGGATCGAGGTGATGCTCTCGCCCGGCTCGATGGGCAGCAGGTTGACCCAGGCCTTGCCGCGCGAGGTGGGCGTGCCGATCGGCAGGCGCCAGACCTTGAGCTGGAACGCCTTGCCGCCCGACGAGAAGAACAGCATTGGGGTGTGCGTGTTGGCCGAGAACACCCGGGTGACGGCGTCCTCTTCCTTGGTCGCCATGCCCGAGCGACCCTTCCCGCCCCGGTGCTGCGTCCGGTAGATCGCCAGCGGCGTGCGCTTCACATAGCCGCCATGGGTCACGGTGATGACCATGTCCTCGCGGGCGATCAGGTCCTCGTCCTCGACGTCGGCGTCGCCGTCCACGATCTGGCTGCGGCGCGGCACGGCGAAGGCGTCCTTCACGGCCACCAATTCCTCGCGGACGATGCCCATGACGCGCTCCCGCGAGCCCAGGATCTCCAGGTGTCCGCGGATGGTGTCGGCCAGCTCGCGGGCCTCGCCGAAGATCTCGTCGCGGCCCAGGCCGGTCAGGCGCGACAGGGTCAGCGCGAGGATGGCGCGAGCCTGCTCGTCGGTGAGCCGGATCTCCTTGCCGTCGACCACGATGGTGCGCGGGTCGGCGATCAGCTCGACCAGGGGCAGCATGTCGCCGGCCGGCCAGTCGCGGGCCACCAGACGCTCGCGGGCCTCGGTCGGGTCCTTGGACGAGCGGATGATGTGGATGAACTCGTCGATGTTGGCCACGGCGATGGCCAGGCCCACCAAGACGTGGCCACGGTCGCGGGCCTTGGAGAGCTCGAACTTGGTGCGGCGGACGACAACCTCTTCGCGGAAGTCCACGAAGGCGGTGACCATCTCGCGCAGGCCCATCTGCTCGGGTCGGCCGCGGTTCAGCGCCAGCATGTTGACCCCGAACGAGGTCTGCAGCGGCGTGAAACGATAGAGCTGGTTCAGCAGCACGTCGGCCGAGGCGTCGCGCTTCATCTCGATGACGATGCGCATGCCCTGGCGGTCGGACTCGTCGCGCAGGTCGGCGACGCCCTCGACGCGCTTCTCGCGCACCAGCTCGGCGATGCGCTCGACCAGCGCGGCCTTGTTCACCTGGTACGGGATCGAGGTGATGATGATCGCCTCGCGGTCCTTGCGGATCTCCTCGACCGTCGCCTCGCCGCGCATGATCACCGAGCCGCGGCCGGTCATCAGCGCCGTGCGCGGGCCCGTGCGGCCGATGATCAGGCCGCCCGTCGGGAAGTCGGGGCCCGGCACGATGTCGAGCAGCGCGTCCAGGCCGATCTCGGGATCGTCGATATAGGCCAGGCAGGCGTCGACCACTTCGCCGAGGTTGTGGGGCGGGATGTTGGTGGCCATGCCGACGGCGATGCCGCCCGCGCCGTTCACCAGGAGGTTCGGGATGCGCGACGGCAGAACCACCGGCTCCTGCTCCGAGCCGTCGTAGTTGTCCTTGAAGTCGACCGTGTCCTTGTCGAGGTCGGCCAGGATCGCCATGGCCGCCCGCGTCATGCGGCTTTCGGTGTAGCGCATGGCCGCCGGCGGGTCGTTGTCGACCGAGCCGAAGTTCCCCTGGCCGTCGATCAGCAGCAGGTTCATCGAGAACGGCTGCGCCAGGCGCACCAAGGTGTCGTAGATCGCGACGTCGCCGTGCGGGTGATACTTACCCATCACGTCACCGACCACGCGGGCGGATTTGACGTAGCTGCGGTCAGGGGTGTGGCCCTGCTCCCCCATCGAGAACAGGATGCGCCGGTGCACCGGCTTCAGCCCGTCGCGCACATCGGGCAGCGCGCGGCTGACGATGACGCTCATGGCGTAGTCGAGGTACGAGCGTTTCAGCTCGTCTTCGATCGCGATAGGGGCGATGCCCCCGGGCCCGTGTTCGGGAGGGGTCGTGGTGCTGTCGTCGGTCAAGGGAAGGAAACGCCGTTCGAATCGGACTGGTTAGGTAGGTGTTCCAGTTAGCACCCGGAAGCCCGGCGCGCCACTTCGCGCGTACGTACGTGCGTACGCACGCGTACGCACGCGAGGAGCTGCGGCGCCCCGCCCCACCCTTCGCCGGCCGCGTGACCTGAGCCGTGCGACTCTCTAGTTTGCGCCCACCATGCCCCTCGCCTTCGGCCAGAACGCCCCGTGGTTCGTCACCCGGACCCCCAGCAATCCCGAGTTCGCCTTCGACACGGCGTCCGGCCGCTACGTGCTGATGCTGTTCCTGCCGGACGAGCCCGAGGCCCGCGGCGGCGCGATCCGGGCGCTGGCGGCGAACCAGCGGCTGTTCGACGAGGTCAAGGCCTGCGCGCTGGTGGTCTACCGCGACCCGTCGCTGGAGGCGGGCCTGCGCGACGTGCGCGGCGTGCGCTGGATGATCGACCCGAAGGGGGCCATCACCGACCGCTACGGCCCCGAACCCCACTGGCTGCTGCTGGACCCGACGCTCCGCGCGATGGCCAGCGCGCCGATCGAGGCGGCCCAGGAAATGTTCGACCGGATAGCCGCCCTGCCCCCGCCCGCCGCGCACGCCGCTGTGCCGCTGCACGCGCCCGTGCTGATCGTCCCCAACATCTTCGAGCCCGAGCTCTGCGCCCACCTGATCGGCCTGCACGACGCCGACGGCGGGGCCTTCACCGGCGTCATGCGCGACGCGGGCGACCGCACGGTGGCGGTGATGGACGACCTCAAGAAGCGCCGCGACATCTGGATCGAGGATCCGGAACTGCAGGCCGCCATCCGCGAGCGCCTGGAGCGGCGGCTCTACCCGATGATCAAGCGCGGCCTGGGCTTCACTGTCACGCGCATCGAACGCTACCTGGTGAGCTGCTACGACGCCGCCGACGGCGCGGTGTTCCATCCCCACCGCGACAACACCACCCAGGGCACGGCGCACCGCAAGTTCGCCTGCTCGCTTAACCTGAACGACGGTTTCGAGGGCGGCGACCTGCGCTTCAACGAGTACGGGCCGGCCACCTATCGGCCGCCGCCCGGCGGCGCGGTGGTGTTCTCCTGCGGCATGACCCACGAGGCGACGGCGGTCAGGTCGGGCCGGCGCTACGCCTTCCTGCCGTTCTTCTACGACGAGGCCGGCGCCGAGACCCTAGCCGCCTACAACGCGCGCCTGGCCCCCGCGCCCGCCGGAGCCAGCGCATGAGCGGCCGCTGGTCCCTGCCGCCATTCGCGCCCGGCGACATGGCGCCCGACTTCCGGGCGGTCTCGCGCATCAATCCGCGGTTCCATTTCTCCACGGTGGCCGGCCGCTACGTGTTGTTCGCGGTCCTGCCGCGCGACCCGGCGCACCGCGACGCGGCCTTCGCCGCGGCGAAGCCCTTCCTGGCGATCTGCGAGCGCCAGCCGGCCGTGGCCATCTTCGTGGCGCGCGAGACCGACGGCCCCGACATTCCGCCCGATCAGCACGGCGTGCGGTGGTTCTTCGATCCCGACGACCAGATCGCGCCCCTCTACCACCTCGGCCCCGACGAGAGCGCGTGGATGCTGTTCGACCCCGCCCTGCGGCTGCTGGCGATCTCGCCGATCGAGGCGCCCGGGCCCGTGCTCGACCGGTTCGCCGCCCTCCCGGGGCTCAACGACTACGCCGGGACGCCGCTGGTCGCCCCGGCGATGGTGCTGCCCCGCGTGTTCGAGCCCGAGCTGTGCCGGCGCCTGATCGATATCTACGAGGCGCACGGCGGCTCCGCGTCCGGCGTCATGCGCGACATCGGCGGCCGCACGGTGGGTGTCCTCGATCACATGAAGCGCCGCCGCGACGTGAACCTCGAGGGCGACCGGGACATCGTCGCCGAGGTCCATGCGCGCGTCGAACGCGCCATCGCGCCGATGATGGCGCGCACCTACCAGTTCCGCCCCACGCGCATCGAGCGCTACCTCGTCGCCTGCTACGACGCCTCGGACGGCGGCTATTTCAAGCCCCACCGCGACAACGAGACCCTGGGCACGGCCCACCGGCGCTTCGCCTGTTCGATCAACCTCAACGCCGAGGAGTTCGAGGGCGGCGACCTGCGGTTCCCCGAGTTCGGCACGCGCACCTACCGGCCGCCCACGGGCGGCGCGGTGGTCTTCGCCTGCAACCTGCAGCACGAGGCGACGCCGGTGACCAAGGGCCGCCGCTACGCCTTCCTGCCCTTCTTCTACGACGAGGCGGGCCAGGTGATCCGCGACCGCAACCAGGCGTTCCTCGCCAAGCCGGCGGAGTCCGCGGAGCCGGCGGCGTCGAGCTAAGGTCCGGTTCATCCGCCGGCCGTCATGCTCGCGCCGGAATCAGCCGTAGAGTGCGCCGCCACATGAAAGCCCTGCCCGTCCTCCTCGTCGTCCTCGCCGCCGCTGCGCCGGCTGGCGCGGCCATGGCGGCCACGACGATCCTCCCCGGCTACTGGGAGTCGACGAACCGGCTGCTCTCGCCCATCAAGCAGACCAAGACCGAGAAGCGCTGCATCACGCCCGCCGACGTCGACAAGTTCCTGGCCGGGCCGTCGAACCGCCACTACGCCTGCTCATATCCGACCAAGGTGTTCTCGGGCGGCAAGATCACGCTCAAAGGCACCTGCGTCAGCAAGAAGGGCCGCAAGGTCGCGGTCCAGGGTTCAGGCGCCTACACGCCCACCAGCTTCAACCTGACCGCCGAGATCGCCACCGAGTTCCTGGGTCTGGACATCGCCGGCAAGGCCTCGACCGAAGCGCGGCGCCTCGGCGACACCTGCCCGCCGCCCGAGCCGAAACCCGAGGCGGGCAACTAGGCCTCGCCGCCCTCGACTTGACTCGCGGTCCCGGCGCGCGTCCCTCAGTCGGCAAGATGACCGAGAACATCACCTACGCTGGCTACCTGGGCCTCGACCGCCTGCTCGCCGCCCAGCACCCCACCACCGACCGCCACGACGAGCTGCTCTTCATCGTCATCCACCAGACGAAGGAGCTGTGGCTGAAGGAGATCATCCACGAGGTGCGCCTGGCCAAGCGGCTGATCCGCTCGGCCGAGGTGGAGCCAGCCTACAAGGCGCTGGCCCGCGTCTCGCGCATCCAGACGATCATGACGCTGTCGTGGGACGTGCTGGCCACCATGACGCCCGCCGACTACCTGAGCTTCCGCGCAGGCCTGGGTACCAGCTCCGGCTTCCAGTCCTGGCAGTTCCGGACGCTGGAATACCTGCTGGGCCTGAAGGACGCCTCGTTCCTGGCGTTCCAGGACGAAGGGACCGAAGCGTTGGCGACGCTCAAGGCCGCGCTGGAGGCGCCCAGCCTCTACGACGACGCGATCCAACGGCTGGCGGCTCACGACCTCTACGTGCCCACCGAGGTGCTGCAGCGGGACGTCACCCTGCCCTACGAGGCCGACCCGGCCGTCGAGGACGCCTGGCTGGCCGTCTATCGCGACACCAAGCGCTATTGGGAGCTCTACCAGCTGGCCGAGAAGCTGGTGGACCTGGACGACGCCCTGCTCACCTGGCGTCACAAGCACGTGCTGACCGTCGAGCGCATCATCGGCGGCAAGCGCGGCACCGGCGGCAGCGAGGGCGCGCCCTACCTGCAACGCACCCTCCAGCGCCGCTGCTTCCCCGAGCTCTGGTCCCTGCGCACTCGGCTCTAGGTGGGCCACTTGTTCGACAAGCGTTAACCGTATCCCCCGATCCTGCGGCCCTGGTTTCAGGGACAGGGTTCTATGGGTCGGCGGCGCGGACGCTTCGACGTCAACCGGGGCGCGGCCGCGTCGGCGAGGCCCCCGCTGCCGGGGCGCGCACCGGCCCTTGCGCCGAACTCGGGCGAGCTCCTCCGCCGCGCCGTGGAAGCCGACCGCCGGAAGGACTACGCACAGGCCGCCGAGCTCGCCGCCAAGGCCGCTGCGGCCGATCCGCAGAGCGCCCAGGCCTGGCGCCTCGCCGGCGTGTTCCGCGAGAAGCTGGGCGACCTGGGCGCCGCGCTGCAGGCCTACGACCAGGCGTCGAACCTGGCGCCGGACGACGCCGGCCTGGCCCGCGACCTCGGCCGCCTGTCCAGCCTGCTGGAGATGCCCGAACTGGCCGAACAGTTCCTGCTGCGGGCGCGCCGCCTGGACCCGGCCTCGGTCGAGGTGGTCAACGACCTCGCCTATGCCTACTGCGCCCAGGCGCGGTTCTCCGACGCCATCGACCTGCTGCGCGAGAGCCTGACCCGGGCGCCGGCCGCGGCGATGCTGTGGAATACCCTGGGCTGCGTCCTCTCGGAATCGGGCCAGGCCGGCCAATCGCTCGTGTTCTTCGACGAGGCGCTGCGCCTGCAGCCCGACATGCACGCCGCCCACTTCAACCGCGCCAACGCCCGCAAGGCGGTCGGCGACATGCGGGGCGCGCTGGACGACAGCGACCGCGCCGTCACGCTGGGCGCCGACGGCGTCGCCCAGAACGCCATGTACCGCCACGCCCGCGCGCTGGCGCTGCTCACCGCCGGCGAGATCGGCGCGGGCTGGGACGCCTATGCGGTGCGCAACGAGCCGGCCTATCCCGACTACGTGCGCCACGACCTGAGCGGTCCCACCTGGACGCCGGGCGAGCCGCTGGTGGGCCGGCGCATCCTGGTGATGGGCGAGCAAGGGCTGGGCGACGAGGTGCTGTTCGCCAATGTGCTGCCCGACCTGGCGCGCGAGGTCGGGCCGTCCGGCAAGCTGATCGTCGCGGTCGAGCCGCGCCTCGTGGGCCTGTTCCAGCGCTCGTTCGAGACGGCGGAGGTCGTGGCCTACGACACGCGCCGCGAGGGCGGGCGTCCTGTCCGCGCGGTCCCCGAACTCGCGCCGGACGCCTACGACGCCTGGGCGCGGATGGGCGACTTCATGGGCGGCCGTCGCCGCACCGTCGGCGACTTCCCGGCCGAGGCGGGCTTCCTGCGCGCCGATCCGCAGCGGATCGCGCACTGGACGTCGGTGCTCGAGGGCTTCGGCCCCGGCCCCAAGGTCGGCGTGATCTGGCGCAGCCTGGTGATGACCGGCCAACGCCAGAAGTTCTATCCGCCGCTGGAGCACTGGGCGCCGGTGTTCGCCGCGCCGGGCGTCACCTTCGTCAGCCTGCAATTGGGCGACAGCGACGAGGAGTTGCGGGCCATCGCCCGCGACACGGGCGCGGCTGTCCGCACCCTGCCGGGCATCGACTTGCGCGCCGATCTCGACGACCTGGCGGCCCTGAGCTGCGCCCTGGACCTGACCCTGGGCCCGGCCACCGCGACGACCAACATCGCCGCCGCCGCGGGCGCGCGGACCTGGTTCGCGACCACACCAGACGCCTGGCCCCGGCTGGGAACCGCCGCCTTCCCCTGGTATCCGCAGGCCCGCGCGTTCTCAGGCGAGCAGTCCTATGACTGGGCGGGCGTGATGGCCGCCATCGCCCAGACGCTGCGGGACGAGTTCCCGGCTTAGAACGGGATTTCGTCGTCCAGGCTGGCCGAGAAGTCCTCGCGCGGCGCCGAGCTGGACTGGCGCGGACCGGACGAGAAGTTGCCGCCGCCGTAGCCGCCGCCTTCGCCCTGTTCGGCGTCGCCGCCGCGGCCGCCCAGCATGGTGAGCTCGCCGCGGAACTTCTGCAGCACGATCTCGGTGGAGTACTTCTCCTGGCCCGACTGGTCGGTCCACTTCCGGGTCTGGATCGCGCCCTCGACGTAGACCGTCGAGCCCTTGCGCAGATAGTTCTCGCAGACCTTCACGATGTTCTCGTTGAAGACCACCACGCGGTGCCACTCGGTCTTTTCCTTGCGCTCGCCGCTGTTGCGGTCGCGCCAGGTCTCGGAGGTGGCGATGCGGAGGTTGGCGACCCGGTCGCCGGAACCCAGCGAGCGAATCTCGGGATCGGCGCCCAGATTGCCCACCAGAATGACTTTGTTGACGCTGCCCGCCATCGATCTGTTCCTTGGTTTCCGTAGGAAGCGGGCGTGTCGCCCAAGGAACCTAAGTAGCCGGTCGCAAATCCGTTAACAAGCGCAATGTTCACTCATTGTTCCGATTGAGCAGCAGCCGTCCACAGCAGAATTCGTGCTCCTCACGGCGTCTGCGGCATGGCCCCCGGGATCGCCAGCCGGCCGTCGCCGGTGCGCACCAGCGCCACATAGCGCGGCCCCTCCAGCGAGGTCGAGGTGAACACTCCCTCCTTCTGCAGGAAGAGGAAATTGGCCTGGTAGGCGCCGTAGATCTCCTGCTGGTTGCCGCCCAGCGTCAGGAACTTGATGCGCATGGCCTCGAGGTTAGCCGCGCAGACCTCCAGGCTCTTGGCCTGGACCAGCTTGTTGTACTTCAGCGAGCCGTCCTTCTGGGGCACCACGTGGTAACAGATGCCCGCGTCGCCCGGCGGCACGGTCTTCTTCGCGCAGGCGGCAAGGGCCAATGCGGCGGCGGACAGAACGAGGATCAGCTTCGGCGACATGGCGCCGAACCTATCCCACGGGCGGCAGACTGCAATCGGGCGCTTGCGGCGCCAGGGTCCGGAAGGCGCGGTTGTCGTCCGAGATCTCGACCTTGCCGGCCACCAGCCGCAGCGTCTGGGTTCCGAAGCGGCCGTAGGTGGCGCCGCCCGGCTTCTCGCAGCGGCCGGCGAACAGGGTCTGGACGCAGGCGTTGAGGTCGCCGGCCTCGGCCACACGACGCCAGCGGCCGCCGCCGTGCCGCCAGCAGACGGGCGCCGAGGTCGGGTCCGCCGCCGGCTCCTGCGCGTCATCGGCGGGCTGCGAGGCGTCGTCCGCGACGGGGGCGGCCCCCTCCTCCGCCGGCGGCAGCGGCACGAGCTGAGCCCCCGCCTGCTGGGCCGCGGCCAAGGCGCCGGTCTCGTCCAGGCCCACGTCCAGAGCGTCGGTGGCCACACCGTTGCGGCGCGCGCAGTCCGTCAGGCTGAGCTCGCCCACGAACTGGCCCTGCACGAAGCAGCGCAGCGGCTTGCCCGGATCGATCTTGCCGTCCTCGGCGCCGCTGGAATCGATGACGAGACCGCCCTCCGAGGCCGGCGGCGGCGGCGCGCTCCCGCGGTCGCCGGCCACCAGCACCCAGGCGATGGCGCCGCCCGCCACGAGCGCGCCCAGGCCGCCCAGCAGCACGAGCGGTGGGCCGCGACGGCGCGGTGTTTGGTCTTCGGGGGTCTCGGGGGCCTGCGGAGGGGTCTCCATGGCGTCTCGCTAGCCCCCCGGCGCCCGGCTTTCAAGCGATCTAGCCGCCGAGGCGGGTGAGCGCGGCCTGGTAGTTGGCGATCTGGTTGGTGAGATAGGCCGGAACCGGGCCCGACGCCGACTTGGCGGCCGTCGCCGACTGCGCGCTCTGCGGGCTCGCGAGCGCCACCAGTTCCTTGTAGGCCTTGCGGATCACGCCCATGGCCGTGGCGATGTCGGCCACCGTGTGGGCGATCTCCTTGTCGTCGTCGAGATTGAGGTCGGCCTCAAGGCCCAGGCCGAAGTACTGGCCCTTGCCGTCCGCCGGGCGGGTCACGCCCTTGTCGTCCACTTCGGTCTTGCGGACGACGCCCTCGGGAATGCCCAGCAGCCCCAGGGCGTCCTTGCCGGTCTTGCCGGCCGCGAACTCGATCATGGTGCGATCGTTGAGCGGCGCGACGGTGATCTTGCGCGCGCCTTCCGACGTGCCGACCGTGACCTTGGCCTGGAAGCCGGTGGCGCGCTTGATCTTCTGGGCCAGGGTGTCGATCGTGTCGCCGTTCTCGATCGTGACGGTCTGGAACCGCCCGCTGCCGACGCGCAACTGGAACTGGTCGCCAGGCCGCAGGCTGCTGCCGGCGGTGACGCGCTGGCTGTCGGTGAGGTCGAGCGCGCCCTTGGGCAGGCCCAGGCGGTCCAGCGAACTGGCGCCGGTGTCGTCGATCGCCATCGAGGTCGGGGCGGCGAAACCGTCCTTGCCGGTGAAGCGCCGCTGCCAGCCGACCGCGCCGGTCGCGGTGTCGATCTGGGCCAGGAAGCCGTCCTTCTTGCCGACCGCCGCCTGACCTTCCACGTCGCCGGTCCCGGCGGAGCCCGCGATGTAGACCTTGCCGTTCGACACGGCCATCGCCGTGGCCTTGTCGTCGCCTGCGCCGCCGTAGAAGGCGATGGAGGGGCCACCCGAGAGGTCCTTGGAGATCCGGGCGGCGAAGGCGTCGAGGCCGCCGTTGTGCGCGGCCGCGCCGGAAGCGCCGCCCGCCAGGTTCGCGTTGGCCGTCGAGCCGGCGATCACGACGTCGCCGCCGTCCAGGGCCAGGCCGACGATGTCGCCGCCCTGCAGGTCGCCCAGGTCCTGGGTGGACGTCAGCACGGGCGAGCCCGAGGAGATGTCGAAGCGGCGCAGCACGGCGCGCCCGTTCTCGACGCTGGCAGTCACCAGGTTGGTCCCGTCCAGCACCATCCCCGCCGGGCGGTCGTCGCCGGTCGAGCCGAAGTTCTGGGTGAAGGTGGCCGGAACCTTGCCCTTGGTCGCGAGCTGAGTGGACGGCGGGCCGAAGCCCTCGATGTAACTGTCCCAGCCGCCGATCTGGCTGCCGCCCGGCAGCGCCGACTTGGAACGGCCGGCCACATAGACCATGCCGTTGTCGCCGAAGGTCACCTGGCTGGCCTCGTCGGCCAGGCGCGCGGCGCGCCGCTGTGTCCATTCCTCTTCGCCGTCGGCGTTGAAGACCGTGACGAAGCTGTCGGTTTCCTTGGCGAAGCTGGTGTTGCTGCCCGAGTTCAGCGCGCCTTCCTGCGCGCCCGTCAGGCCGCCGGTCACCGAGCCCGCGATGGCGACCTTGCCGTCGGCCGAGACCGCCAGGCCCAGGCCCGTGGCCGTGTCGGAGGCGCCCAGGGTGCGCGTGTAGACGAGGTTCCCGGCCGGATCGTACTTGAGCAGGGCCACGTCCTGGTCGCCCTTGATCGCCTGGCCGCCCGTCTTGTTGACCACGTCGGCCAGCATGTAGACCGAGCCGTCGGGGCCGGTCTTGGTCTGGCGCACCGTCTTGATCTCGGGCCCCAGCGTCTTGGCGAACGCGCGGCCGTCGACCCAGTTGGCGTCGTTCTGCGCCTGCACGGGCGGATCGAAGCCCGCCGGGGTCTCGGTCTGGAACTTCAGGAGCTGCTGGACGGCGCGGCTGTCGTTGGTGTCGACCTTGCCGTCCGGATTCGGATCGCCGGCCTGCTGGGTCATGTAGACCGCCGGCGCGGTGGTCGCGGCCGTGAACGAGACGGTCTCGCCGTTCGGCTTGATCTTGAACGCCCATTGGTCGGGGCCCGGGCCCAGGCTGATGGTCTTGCCGTTGGCCACGACCGTCTTCTCGGCGCCGGGCAGGCGCTGGGTCGCGAAGCGGGTGTCGACGCCCGCGTTCTTCAGCTTGTCGTTGATGAAGTTGACCACATTGGCGATGGAGCGCGTCTGCGTTCCCATCCCGCCCAGGTCGACATCCACATTATAAGTCACGCCTGAGCGCTTGACCGCAATGGTGAATTTCACATCGCCGGCGAACTGCGGCACCGCATCGTTGCTGGTGCCGGAGTAGAGCGGCGCGGTGGTGTATTCGGTCTTCTTGGCCGCGATCGGGGCCGTGGTCTTGGTCGTCGTGCCCAGGTCGCCCGCGGTCAGCCGAATCTTGTCCAGATCCGCGCTCTTGGCATAGGTCAGGATCTCGTCGAGGCCGTTCGCGAACG
>Ga0065165_1000235_pt1 | contig 96698 bp, 82 predicted proteins | sample AraplaMF_Cvi_mMF_FD_63813 | JGI IMG/M metagenome (GOLD analysis project Ga0065165, IMG submission 63813) | Arabidopsis root microbial communities from the University of North Carolina, USA - plate scrape MF_Cvi_mMF (version 2) (version 3) | ecosystem: Host-associated > Plants > Roots >... | reverse complement strand
ACGACAACCCTGGTATTCAGGACTATGTGGGCCGGGGTGAGGCGCTTGTGACGCAGAAATGGGGCCGCCATGTGTTCACCGTGCAAGTGCGGCACAGCCTGCGCTCCGGTGACCGGTCACGCGGCTCCGGCCAGCTGGAATGGGCCTTCCCGATTATTGGTAGCTTGCACGGGTATGCGCAGCTGTTCAGCGGCTACGGCGAGAGCCTGATTGACTACAACTTCAAGGAGACGCGGTTCGGACTGGGCGTTTCCGTTGTCGAGTGGCGATAGAGTGGGCCCCCGCATCACCGGACCTAGGGTCCGGTGATGCCGCCCCCCAAGGGGGCTGCGGGCCGGCTTGGGGCGGCCCGGTGAGATGTTGGCCCCCGGCTGAACTCGCCTAGGGCTCGTTCATCCGCCCCCCAAGGGGGCTGCGGGCCGTCTTGGGGCGGCCCGGCGACGGCCCTCTGCGCTAACGGAAAGCCCCGCTTGAACGACGCTTCGCTCGTTCGGCGCGACTAGGTGCAGAGGGGTGGCTCCGGTGGAGGGTGTTGGCCCCCGGGGATGTTGGCCCCCGCATCACCGGACCTAGGGTCCGGTGATGCCGCCCCCCCAGGGGGCTGCGGGCCGTCTTGGGGCGGCCCGGCGACGGCCCTCTGCGCTAACAGCGAGCCCCGCTTGAACGACGCTGCGCGCGTTCGGCGCGACTATGTGCGTAGAGGTGGCTCCGGTGGAAGCTGTTGAAAGAGGTTCTTAGTGGCGGGGGCGGCGCCAGGTGTGACGTTTTGCGCAAGGTGCACATGCTGGGCGTAACGACGTGTGCGTTGTCGACAGGAATTCTGGGAATTTGGCGCATCCTGGTGTACGTCCCTAATGGACCAGGCCGGCCCGCGCGACTAGGCTGACGATATGGCTCATGTACTGGACAGCTGCGTCCTCTGGGTGGTGGACTACCGCCTGGATGGCCGGCCCCGCCGATGGATACGCGCCCTCCCGGTCGCGGCGCCGCCGCATGCCATGGTCCTGGAAGAACTCGACGAACTCTACGGCACCCGCGCCACCCTCATCGAACTGCGCCAAGCCAGCGACGAAGAACGCATCGCCTTCATTCGCGGTGAACCCGTTCCCGCGCGACACCCTTCCTGACTACGCGTCCACCCGTCACGGCGGCCTAGCATCGCCTTCCTCCGCCGCTCGGGCCCAGGGTGCACCCGTCCGCACCATCAAGACAGAGCAAGTCATCACCCGCTGTGTGGCCTGGATCATGGGGCTGCCAAATCGGCACTCCTGCACAACAGACGAGGCCGTCGGCATTTGGTAACCCGACTGATGCACCGGTCGCGAGCATGGACGGTGACAATCCTGCCGCGTTGACGAACGGCGCGCCGCCGACGTCGTTGTTGTCGCCCGCCGCTGTCACCGCCGCCCATGTCCTCACCATCCCCGCGCCTGTTTTCCCTGGCCTGGCCCCTGTTCCTGGAGCTGTGCCTGAACATCGCCGTGGGGCTGATCGGCACGATGCTCGCCGCCCGCGTGTCGGACGCCGCCGGCGCCGCCTTCGCCCTGGCCAATCAGCTGGCCGCCACGCTGTTCATCCTCTTTCGCATCATCGGCGCCGGCATCAGCGTGGTGATCACCCAGGCGCTGGGCAGTGGCCGTCGCCCAGTAGCAGACGCCACGGCCCGGGCCGCCCTGGGCGCCAGCAGCTGGATCGGCGGAGGCACAGGCTTGATGGCGCTGCTGTTCGCCGGCCCCTTGCTGCAACTCATGAACGCGCCAGCGCCGGTGCTGCCCCTGGCGCAACCCTTCCTGATGGCGCTGGCGCCCGCCATGATGCTGGACGCCTGGAATGCCGCCATGGCGTCGGTCATGCGTGCGCACCTGCGCAGCCGCGACACCCTGATGGTCCTCATCGTCATGCAGGTGGCCCAGCTCGTGCTGTCGGTCACCCTGATGCCGCTCCTCGGGCTGCCTGGCTTCGCCCTGGCCCTGTTCCTGAGCCGCGGCCTGGGCATGGGGCTGCATCTGTGGCTGTGGCAGGCCCGCCTGTCCCTGCGCCCTTCGTGGCCGGACTGGTGGCGGCTGCCAAGGCGGGAACTTGCCGCCGTGCTGCACATCGGCCTGCCCGGTGCTGCCGAGAACATTGCCTACCGGCTGGCCTTCATGGTGAGCATCGCCGTGGCCGGACGGCTCGGGGCGTCAGCGCTGGCGGCTCATAGTTACGCGTCGCAGCTGATGTACTTCGTGCTGCTGCCGGGGCTGGCCACTGGCTTTGCCGCCGAGATCGTCGTGGGGCATCTCATCGGCGCAGGGCAGCTCCATGAAGCGCACCGGTTGGTGCGGCGGGCGCTGGCACGAGGGCTGGCCATCAGCGTGGCGGTCGCTGCCACCATGGCGGCGGCCTCTCCCTGGCTGCTGCACCTGTTCACGCAGGATGCCGGCATCGTCAGCACGGCGGTCATGCTGATGGTGCTGACCATCGTGCTGGAACCGGGACGCACCTTCAACCTGGTGGTGATCAATGCGCTGCGCGCCGCCGGCGACGCCCGCTATCCGGTGATGGTGGGCGCAGGCTCCATGCTGGTGGTGCTGGCGGGTGGCAGCTGGCTGCTCGGCGAAGTGCTGGGGCTCGGGCTGGTGGGGATCTGGATCGCCTATGCCGCCGACGAATGGATCCGGGGCCTGCTCATGTGGCGGCGCTGGGCACGCCTGGGATGGGTCCCCAACGCACGCGCGGTCCATCGGCGGCTGAAGCGGGCGCAGGCGCATTGACTGGGGCCGTTGTGCAAGCATCGTCAAACTGACTGGGCTGGCGGGCGGCCGAGTTGGCAGACCAGGGCGGCGTTCACGGCGAACCAGGACATCAGCGGAAACCGACCGATCGCGCCATGACGGTCGAACCGGTGCACTTCAAGGAATGTCCTGCCGCCTACTTGCAGCGGACGGCGCGCGGCGGTGACGACGTCATGTCCGGCGGTTTTCACCAAGCAGCTCAGCGTCGTCTGGCTGATCTCAAGACGTTCAGCCAGTACGGCGGCCAGCGCCGGCCCGGTCCGGCGAAGCAAGGCCAAGCGTTTCATCGGACGATTTATACGGTGCTAAGTGCTTGACTGAAAACGAGAAAACGCAAAATCGCGCCAGGAGGCGAAACGATTCATGCAACGATTTGGCGCGGCCCAACAAGCCTGGACAGCGTGCCGCTCAACGCACCGCCTATGATCCGCCCCGCTATGGCTTACCTGACCAAGCGCCTGGGCCTCCTGTTGCTGACATTGGGGGCCGCGTCGGCGCTGATATTCGCGGCGCTGGACTGGCTGCCCGGCAATGCCGCCCAACTGGCGCTCGGCCCCGAGGCCACGCCGGAGGCAGTGGCCGAGCGCGAGCGTCAACTGGGCCTGGACCAGCCGGCGTGGACGCGATACGCAGCCTGGCTGCAGGGCCTAGCCAAAGGCGACATGGGCGAATCGTCGGCGTACGAGGGTGCTCCCGTGGCCGATCTGCTGATGGAGCGCCTGGCCGTCACCCTGCCGCTGTCGCTGCTCGCCATGGCGCTGACTGTCGCACTCGCCCTGGCCGCCGGTTGGTGGGCGGCCAGCCAGCACGGCCGCTGGCAGGACCAGGTCGTCATGTTCATGACCCAGCTTGGCCTGGCGGTGCCCAGCTTCTGGCTCGGCATGCTGCTGGTGCTGCTGTTCGCCGTGAAATGGCAATGGGTGGCCGCCGGGGGCTTCCCTGGCTGGGATGAAGACTTGGGCGGTGGCCTCTGGCCCGGCCTGAAGGCCCTGGTCCTTCCCGCGATCTCGCTGGCGCTGGTGCAGGCCGCCATCCTGGCGCGCATTGCGCGCTCGGCACTGCTGGACGTGGCCCGTGAGGACTTCATGCGCACCGCCCGGGCCAAGGGCCTGAGCCGGCGCGCCGCGCTATGGCGCCACGGCTTGCGCCATGCCGCCATCCCGCTGCTGACGCTAGGCGGGCTGCAGTTCACCAATCTGCTGGCCGGCGCCATCGTGATCGAGAACGTCTTCACCCTGCCAGGGCTCGGGCAGTTGCTGGCCAAGGCCATTGCCAACCGCGACCTCGTGGTGGTGCGCAATGGCGTCATGCTGCTCAGCGCGCTGGTACTCCTCATCAACTTCGCCGTGGACGTGTTGCACGGCTGGATCGATCCGCGTCTGCGCACGCGGCGCGAGGCATGAGCCGCTTGCGGCTGGCCGCCGGGCTGGTGATCACCGGGCTGATGCTGGCGGTGGCCCTGCTGTCGCTGGTGTGGACGCCGTTCCCGCCGGACGCCATAGACATGACGCAGCGCCTGGCAGGACCAGGCAGCACGCACTGGCTGGGCTGCGACCACCTCGGCCGCGACACGCTCAGCCGGCTGATGGTGGGCGCGCGCAGCGCCTGGCTGGTGGGCCTGGTGGCGGTCGGTCTGGGGCTGATCGGCGGCACCGCCCTGGGCCTGCTGGCAGCCGCCACCCGGGGCGCCGTGGAAACGGTGATTCTGCGCGCGAGCGACCTGGGCTTTGCCTTCCCGGCCCTCCTGCTGGCCATCGTGCTGGCTGCCGCCCTGGGGCCCGGCATGCTGATCGCCATCGCGGCCATCGGGCTGCATGCCATCCCCAGCTTCGCCCGTCTGGTGAACGGCAGTGCCAAGAGCTGGTGGGCGCGGGACTTCGTGCAGGCCTCGCGGGCGGCAGGGCAGAGCCGCTGGGCCATCACGCTGACGCACATCCTCCCGCAGCTGATGCCGCTGCTGATCGTGCAAGGCACTACGCAGTTCGCGCTCGCCATCCTGGCGGAGGCGGGTCTGTCCTATCTTGGCCTCGGGACTCAGCCGCCGCAGGCCAGCTGGGGACGCTTGCTGGCGGAGGCGCAGACGCTGATGTTCGAGGCGCCGCAGCTGGCCATGGCGCCAGGCATTGCCATCACGGTGGCCGTGCTGGGCCTGAACCTGCTGGGCGACGGCCTGCGTGACTGGCTCGACCCCAAGGAACAAGCGCGATGACGGACGAAGTGCGCCCGGCCCCAGCTTTGCGCGCTGGGCCTCAAGCTTCGAGCACTGCGCTGCTGCGGGTGCGCGGCCTGCAAGTCTGGCTGCCCGCGCCACGGGGCGCCTGGCTGCAGGCACTCCATGGCGTGGACCTCGACCTGGACCGGGGCGAGAGTCTCGCGCTGGTGGGCGAGTCGGGCAGCGGCAAGACCATGACGGCACTGGCCCTCATGGGGCTGCTGCCGCAAGGCGCGCGCATGTCGGGCCAGATCGAATTGGACGGCCAGCCGCTGCAGACCTTGGACGACACGGCCTGGTGCGCGCTGCGCGGCCGGCGCATGGCCATGGTGTTCCAGGAACCGCTCACGGCGCTGAACCCTTTGCAACCCATCCTCGCCCAGGTGATGGAACCGATCCAGGTGCACCGGCTCGCACCGGACCGCACGGCAACGCGGGCGCGTGCGATGGAGCTCCTCGAACAGGTCGGCTTGGAGTCACGCATGGCCGCGGCCTATCCCCACCAGCTGTCCGGCGGCCAACGCCAACGCGCCCTGATCGCCACGGCGCTGGCGGCAGCACCGGACCTGCTGATCGCTGATGAACCCACCACGGCGCTGGACGCGCGGCTGCGGGTGCAGATGCTGGCGCTGTTGCAGAGCCTGGTGGCCGACCGCGGCATGGGTCTGCTGCTGATCTCGCACGACCTGGCCCTGACCGCGCGACGCGTCCAGCGGCTGGCGGTGCTCTACGGCGGGCGCTTGATGGAACAGGGCCCGGCGGCCGAGCTGCTGGAGCGGCCGCGTCATCCTTACACCCAGGCGCTGTGGGCGGCTCGCCCGCGCCTGGGCGCGGGGCGCGACCAGCCGCTGCATCCCTTGCCCGGCAGCGTCCCGGCCTTGGGTCAGACCGGTGCGGGGTGCCCCTTCGCGCCGCGCTGCCCGCTGGCCCAGCCTCGCTGCGGCGAGCAACCACCGGCCTGGGATGGCGGGCTCGCCTGTTGGGAGGTCGGGCCATGAGCCCCGTCGATCCTGCTGCCTCGGCCCCGGGGCCCGGCGTTCCAGTGCTGGAAGCGGAGGCCCTCGGCCAGCGCTACAACGGCAGGGATGTCTTGCGCCAGGTGAGTTTCAGCCTGCGTCCTGGCGAGTCGCTGGGGGTGATCGGCGAATCGGGCGCCGGCAAGAGCACGCTGGCCCGCCTGCTGATGGCCCTGGAGCGGCCCGCCTCAGGCGTGGTGCGCTGGGCCGGCGAGGACGTGCAGGCGCTGAGCGCCACACAGCGCCGCCTGCGCCGCACGCAGGTACAGATGGTGTTCCAGGATCCCTACAGTTCCCTCGATCCCCGCTGGCGCGTGGGCAGGAGCGTCATGGAGCCCTTGCAGCTGCTGCGCATGAGCCCTCAGGCGCGTCAGGAGCGCCTGTCGGCGGTGCTGGCTGCGGTGCAGCTGGAGCCGGACGCGGCGCTGCGGTTCCCGCACCAGTTCTCTGGCGGGCAACGCCAGCGGCTCGCCATTGCCCGCGCGCTGGTCACGCGGCCGGCGCTGATCGTGGCGGATGAGCCGCTATCGGCGCTGGACGTCTCGGTGCAGGCGCAGATCCTCTCGCTGCTGCGGGACCTGCAGCGGCGTGAAGGCATCAGCCTGGTCCTGATCAGCCACGACCTGCCGGCGGTGGAGGTGCTGTGCGACCAGGCGCTCGTGCTGCGTGACGGCCAGGTGGTGGAGCAGGGCAGCGCCGCCACGGTGCTGGGCGATCCCCGACATCCCTACACACAGTCGCTACTGGCGGCTTTGGCATGATGCCGCGCATGGACAGACGCCGATTCACCCTCGGCGCGGCGGGTGCCGCGCTGACTCCCACCCTGCTGGCGGCCCCCGCCGTCGCGCAGGCCCAGGCCCGCGCGGGTGGCCGGGCCCTGGTGCTGGGGATGACCCTTGAACCCTCGGGCCTGGACCCGACCACCGGCGCCGCGTCGGCCATTGCCGAGGTGGTGCTCTACAACGTCCTGGAGCCACTGACCAAGGTGGCCGAGGACGGCAGTGCCAAGCCGCTGCTGGCGCTGGCCTGGACGGTGTCGCCGGACCAGAAAACCTGGACCTTCCAGCTTCGGCCCGGCGTGCGCTTCCACAATGGGGAGGCGCTCAACGCGGCGGCTGTGCGCTTCAGTTTCGAGCGTGCGGCGGCGCAGAACAGCCTGAACAAGGACCGGCGTCTCTTCGCCAACATCAGCGCCATCCAGACGCCGGACCCGCTCACGGTGGTGCTGAAGCTGCAACAGCCCGAGCCCGATCTGCCCGCGCAGCTGGCCCAGGCCACTGCGGTGATCGTTGAGCCGCGCAGCGCTGGGGGGAATGCACAGGCGCCGGTCGGCACCGGCCCCTATCAGGTCGAGCGTTGGCAGCGGGGCGCGAGCATCAGCCTGGCGGCGTGGTCCGGCTACCGGGACGCAGCGTCGATCAGCATTCCCAAGGTCGTGTTTCGCTTCATCGGTGAGCCGGCGGCGCAGGTGGCCGCCTTGCTGGCCGGCGATGTGGACTGCTTCCCGCGCGTGGCGGCCGCACGGGCGCTGGCGCAGTTCAAGGCCCAGCCGCAGCGTTTCCAGGTGCTGACCTCGTCCTCGCGTGCCAAGACCATCCTGGCGATCAACCATCAGCGTGCGCCGCTCGGCGACGTGCGGGTACGCCGGGCCATTGCCATGGCGCTCGACCGCAAGGCCATCATCCAGGCCGGCGCGGATGGCTACGGCGTGCCCATCGGCAGTTACGTCACGCCGGACACCCCTGGATACGTCGACTGCACAGGCATCAACCCCTACGACCCGGTCGCGGCGCGCCGACTGCTGGAAGCAGCCAATGCCGTGGGTCTGTCGCTCACCCTCAAGCTGCCACCGGTGCCGTATGCGCGCCAGTCGGGCGAACTGATCGTGGCCCAGCTGGCCCAGGCCGGCCTGAAGGTGCGAATCGAGCAGGTGGAATGGGCCCAGTGGCTGTCGGGCGTCTACACCAACAAGGCTTACGACTTGACGGTCATTTCCCACGTGGAGCCTTATGACTTCGGCAACCTGGCGCGTCCCGGCTATTACTGGGGCTACCAGAGCCCGACCTTCAATGCGCTGTATCAGCGGCTGCAGGCCAGCGCTGACCCTGCCGAGCGCCTGAAGCTGTTCGGCGAGGCCCAGCGACTGGCGGCGCAGGACGTGGTGGCTGCCTTTCTCTATCAGCCGCAGTGGATTACGGTGGCCAAGGCGGGGCTCAAGGGCGTCTGGAGACGGTCTCCGCTGTTTGCGAACGACCTGTCGGCGCTGAGCTGGTCCGCGTGATGCATCACCGCTGCCCTTTCACACTACGAACGGCGCGTTGCAGTTGGATGCAGTCCGATGCTGGCGAGCCACAGTGCCGCCCCATGAATGGGGGTCGGGTGCTCAGCTTGTCGGCTGTCACGTGCCGGCCATCGCCCACGGGGCTTTTCCCCTACAACTGCGCCCTCGCCGGGTGCTAGCCTGCCGGGTTCGGAGTGGAGAGCCGCATGCCGTTTGAATTACCCGAATATCTGCAGCCGTTCCTGTTGCCCTTGCTGATCGCCGTGCCGCTGGCCGTGCTGATCTGGATCATTACCGTGCGCCGGGGAGACCATCGCGACCTGGGTGTACCCCCGCCGCCGGCTCGTCCGCGCCCGGACGCCGTGCGCATGCCTGCGTCGGCACAGGGCTCGGCCGCCCGGCCCACCCCGGTGGTGCAGGGGCCTGCGGAGCGCCTGCCGCTGCTGCTGGTGGATGATTCCGCCGTGGTGCGCGCCAAGCTGCTGAAGCTGTTCCAGGAGGCCGGCTATGAAGCCCAGACCGCCCGCGACGGCACCGAGGCCCTGGAGCTGATGTCCAAGACCCGCTTCGGCGTGCTCCTGACCGACCTGGAGATGCCCAACATGGACGGCTTTGAGCTGATCAAGTCGGTGCAGGGGTCCATGGAGACGGAGGATCTGCCCATCATTGCCATCACTGGCCATGAAGAACTGCATGCGCGCCTGCATCAGATCCAGGGGCTGTACGGCATGTTCCACAAGCCGTGGAATGACCGCGAGCTGCTCAAGCGCGTGGAAGCCCTGGCCTCCATGAGGCGGGCGAAGGCATGACCATTCGGACCTGGCTGCGCCGCGGTGCAGTCTCTGTGGCGGCACTGCTGGTGGTGGGCGCGGCCGGCCTGGCCTGGCATGTGCACAACAAGCTGCCGGTGCGCAGCGGCGAGTTGCAGCTTCAGGGACTGACCGCGCCGGTCCAGGTCAGTTACGACAACTGGGGCGTGCCGCATATCGAGGCCGGCAATGAGGACGACCTCTATCGCGCCCTGGGCTACCTGCATGCGCAGGACCGTCTTTTCCAGATGGAAATGCTGCGCCGGCTGTCGCGCGGCGAGCTGGCCGAGGTGCTCGGGCCCAAGCTGATCGAGACCGACCGCCTGTTTCGCACATTGGGCATCCGCGAGCGCGCGGATCGCCTGGCCGCGCAGGCAGCCACTGCCGCGGTGGCCCAGCCCGGTGCCATGCGGGCGCTCAAGGCCTACCTGGAGGGCGTGAACCAGTACCAGGCCACGCGGCCCGCGCCGCTGGAATTCGAGGTGCTGGGCATCCCCAAGCGGCCGTTCAGCGTGGCCGACACCTTGAGTGTGGCGGGTTACCTGGCCTACAGCTTCGCCGCTGCCTTCCGGACGGAGCCGGCGCTGACAGCCATCCGTGATCAGCTCGGCCCGGACTACCTGCGGGCGTTCGACCTGGACTGGAAGCCGGGGGGCGCATTGCTGGCGGGCGGTGCGTCGCCCACGCGTGCACAGGATCCAGAGTGGCTGGGCACCATGACCCGGCTGGCCGCGCTGAGCGACCGCGCCATGAGCCTGGCGGGTGTGCCGCAGTTCGAAGGCAGCAATGCCTGGGTGGTGGCGGGCAGCCGCACCGCCAGCGGCAAGCCGCTGCTGGCGGGGGATCCGCACATTGCCTATTCAGCGCCTGCCGTCTGGTGGGAGGCGCATCTGAAGACGCCGTCGTTTGAGCTGTATGGGCACCACCTGGCGCTGACGCCAGTGGCCTTGCTCGGGCACAACCAGCATTTTGGCTGGAGCCTGACCATGTTCCAGAACGATGACGTGGACTTCATTGCCGAGAAGGTGAACCCGGCCAACCCCAACGAAGTGTGGGTGGGAGGGCGCTGGGTGCCGCTGACGTCGCGGCAGGAGGTCATCAAGGTCAAGGGCCAGCCGGACCAGGTGCTCACCTTGCGCCGGTCGCCGCATGGGCCGATCGTCAATGACGCGTTGCCCGGTGACAAAGGCGCCAAGCCGATTGCCATGTGGTGGGCCTTCCTGGAAACCGACAACCCGGTGCTGGACGCCTTCTACCAACTGGACCGTGCCGACACGCTGGAGAAGGCCCGTAGCGCGGCTTCGCTGATCCATGCGCCGGGGCTGAATGTGGTGTGGGCCAACACGGCGGGCGACATTGGCTGGTGGGCGGCGGGCAAGCTGCCGATCCGGCCCGACGGCGTGAACCCGAGCTTCATCCTGGATGGTTCCACTGGCGAGGCGGACAAGCTGGGGTTTTATCCTTTCGAGGACAACCCGCATGAGGAGAATCCGTCGCGCGGCTACATTGTCTCGGCCAACTTCCAGCCTGATGGTGTGCGACCGGTGCCTGGGTATTACAACCTGGAGGAGCGCGGTCGCCGCATAGACGGGCTGCTGAACCAGGGCAAGCGCTGGGATCTTTCCAACAGTCAGGCTTTGCAGCTGGACGTGCAGACCGATTATGGGCCCAAGGTCTTGCGCCCGCTCATTCCGTTGCTGCGTGCGGCGGCCTCTGGCGAGGAGCAACCGCTGGTGGAGGCGCTGGCGCGTTGGAACGGCGCCTACAAGGCGGATGGTCTGGCGCCGGTGCTGTTTGTGCAGTTGGTCAATGAGGTGCTCAAGGCTGCCATGAAGGACGAGCTGGGTGATGCCCAGTTTGAGAACCTGCGGCGCACGCGCGCCTTGGACCATGCCTTGCCGCGCCTGGTGGCGGACCCCACGTCGCCTTGGTGGGACAACCGGGCCACGCCGCAGCGGGAGACTGAAGCGGACATCGTGCGGCAGGCCTGGAAGGCGGCGCTGGCGCACTTGCGCCAGACCATGGGGCCCGAGAGCGAATCCTGGCGCTGGGAGCAGGTGCACACACTCACGCACGAGCATCCGCTGGGCAAGCAAAAGCCCTTGGACAAGATTTTCAACGTTGGTCCGCTGCGTGTGCCTGGCGGCCACGAAGTGCCCAACAACTTTGCTCAGCGTGGTGGCGACGCGCCCTGGTCGGTGGTCTACGGCCCCTCGACGCGCCGCCTGATCGACTTTGCCCGTCCCCAGGAGGCCTTGGGCATCAACCCTGTGGGCCAAAGCGGCGTCTGGCCGGACGCCCACTATGCTGACCAGGCCGAACTCCTGGCCGAAGGCAAATATCGCCGCGAGTGGCTCTCCCAGGCCGACGTCCAGGCCCACACCACCGCCCGACTAGCGTTAGTGCCCCCCAGTCGCTAACGCCGTGCCCCCCAGTCGCTTCGCTCCTGCCCCCAAGGGGCGCGTCCAGAGCCTCGGGGCGGCCCTTCGGCTAGGACCAGCTGGATGATGTGCCCCCAAGCGGCGCAGCCCGCGTCCCTCAAGCCACCCCCGTGGATCTGGCTCCGCCAGTCCACTGGGGGGCGCCCCTTGGGGGCAGGAGCGAAGCGACTGGGGGGCCTCATCAATACCAGGGGCGGGCCAGCGCTTCGGTTTCGAGCGCCCGGATCAGCGCGGGCCGCTCGGCCATGCGGTCCAGGAATGCCTTCAGGGCAGGGCGCTGGCGCGCGGGATGGGCGAAGCCCCGGGTCCAGCGGCACAGCATGAAGGCAAACGGGTCCAGCAGGCTGTAGCGCTCGCCCAGCATCCACGGCCCGCCATGGCGCTCGAATTCCGCCGCCAGCAGATCCAGCTGGCTGCCCGCCCGTGCCTCGGCCTGCGCCTTGACCTCTGCCGCTCCAGCCACATTCCCCTCTGCTACCCAGCGCTCCGGGTAGTAATAGGCGATGAGCGTGGGCTGCAGGGTGTTGGTCAGCCACATCAGCCATTTGTAGGCGATGGCCCGCTCCGGCGTGCCCACGGCCGGCACCAGGCCCGCGTCGGCATGGGTATCGGCCAGGTGCAGGAGGATGGCCGCAGTTTCGTGCAACACCAGGTCCCCGTCGCACAGGGCCGGCAACAAACCATTGGGGTTGAGCTTCAGGAACGCCGGGGACTTGTGTTCGTTGCGGTTACGGTCCACCAGGCGAAGCTGGAAATCGATCCCAAGCTCTTGCAGCAGGATATGGGGGGCCATGCTGGCGTTGCTGGGGTAGTAGTGCAGTTCGATCATGATGTGTGGAGGTGAGGCCGATCCGATTGGATCGGATCATCGCACCCCGCAGCAGGGGTAGCCCGGCGCGAGCAATGGATCTTTACCGGCCCGCAATGCCAACCCGTAGACGTGGCCACGGGGGATGGCGTTGAATGACCACCTGAACATGTTGGTCCGCTCGTCGGCATTGCGATCATGAGCACACTTCGCTGGTTGATTCCCGTCACTCTTGCCCTGGCTTCGGCCGTGGCCTGCGCGCAGGACCACGGCGGGTGGCATGGACCGGGCGGTCCGGGCCACGGTCGCGGGGGTGGCTCCCACACGAGCGTGAACATCGGACTGAACTTCGATTCGCGCTACCACCACGATCACTACTATCCGGCGCCCGGCTATGTCGCCAGAGGGCTGCCGTCCGGGGCCGTGTTCGTGAGCGGGCGCTACTGGTATGGCGGCGGGGTCTGGTACCAGCCCTGGGGCCCGAGCTACCGGGTGATCGTGCCGCCAGTGGGGCTGGTCGTGCCGGTGTTGCCGTCGGCCTATGTGAGCTTGCGTGTCGGCGGCCTGCCGTACTACTACGCCAACGGGGTCTATTACAGCGCGGCGCCGAGCGGCTATGTGGTGGTGGCGCCGCCGCCGGGCGCGGAAACCGTGGCGCAGGTGGCCGTCACTCCGCCACCACGGCCGGACCCGATCATCTATCCACGTAACGGGCAGAGCACGGCTCAAACCGAGGCGGACCGCCAGGAATGCAATCGCTGGGCGACTACGCAGCCCGCCGCCATGAATGACGCCAATGTCTTCAATCGAGCCGTGGAAGCCTGCATGGACGGGCGTGGCTACAGCATGAAGTGAAGATGTTGACTGGCCCCCGGCTGAACTCGCCTAGGGCTCGTTCATCCGCCCCCCGCGGGGGCTGCGGACCGGCGCCGGCCCTCGTCGCTAACGGAGAGCCCCGCTTGAACGGCGCTGCGCGCGTTCGGCGCGACTAGGGGTTTCGAGGTGGCTTCGGTGGGGGCTGTTGCGTCCCGTGCCCTTGCCTATGGCTCGTCCGTTCGCCCTACGTTGCCGCTGGCAGCCTTGGGGCGGCGGGGCGGCCGGGGCTTGGGGGGCGGGTAGAGCGTGCCGTTGAAGATGCCGGCAAACCAGCCCAGGTACCAGTCGAGCAGGCGTTGAGGCCAGGGCTTGCGGACTGGCGGCGTCGGCACAGGCAGGTGGCTGGCATGCCGGTCGCGGATGACTTTCTCCAACGCCACCAGTTGCCCCTTCAAGGCCGCAATGGCGCGCAACTTGAAGCTCGCTGGTTGTCGCTCCGCTTGAAAAACGACCGACCAGTGCATCAGGGTGCGGTGTTCGCCCAGCAGCTCCAGGCGGCACTGGGCTTGCCCTTGTACCGCGCCAGTGTCCGGGCCCTGGCCCGCAAAGCTGAAGCGCAGCCGCGCAGGCCGCTCGACATCAACAAGCACTACCCGCAGGTCGAAGGTCGGCGTGCCCAGGCGGTACTCCGCCGCAACCCCCTGCGTCTCAAGCTTTGCACCGGCGCCATGGGCCCGGTTCAAGGCCTCGGACAGCAGCGCTGCATCATGCAGGCACTCCCAGGCCACAGGGCGGGAGACCGGCGCCGTGAGCTCGTCGTGAAGGGTCAAGGTGGGCATGGTGCGATTGTCGCCGCAGCCAGCCAGCCGGTCGCCCGCAAGCGAATTGCCTCGTTATTGGATATGTTCCGCATATGGACAACATGGATCTGCAGGTGCTGCGCCAAGTGCAGCAATGGCTGGACACCGACCAGCGCGTGGTGCTGGGCACCATCACGCGTACCTGGGGCTCGGCGCCGCGCCCGGTCGGGGCGGTGGTGGCCGTCCGCCAGGACGGCGTGATTGCCGGTTCCGTGTCTGGCGGCTGCATCGAGGACGACCTGATCGCCCGCATCCGCGAAGGAGCCCTGCGGCTTGAGCGTCCGGAACTGGTGCGCTATGGCGTGGGTGCCGAAGCGGCCCAGCGCTTCGGCCTGCCCTGCGGCGGCACGCTGGAGCTGATCCTGGAGCCGCTGGGCCCCCACTCGGCCATCCACGTGCTGCTCGAACGCCTGGGCCGCGGAGAGCGCGTGGTGCGTCGCCTGGACCTGCGCACCGGCGAGGTCACGCTGTCAGCACCTCCGGCGCACGGCGGCGACGGGGCTGACCGGCTGGTGCTGGACGAGCATACGCTGGTGACGCACCACGGCCCGCAGTGGCGGCTGCTCATCATCGGCGCCGGTCAGCTGAGCGACTACCTGGCCCGCATGGCACTGGCGCTGGATTACCAGGTGAAGGTCTGCGACCCCCGGGACGACTATCCATGGTCGCTCGCCGGGGTGCCGCTCACCCGCGACATGCCGGACGACGTGGTGCTCGCGCTCAAGCCCGACGGCCACACCGCCGTCGTGGCGCTCACCCACGACCCCAAGCTGGACGACCTTGCCCTGATGGAGGCCCTGCGCAGCCCGGCCTTCTATGTCGGCGCCATCGGCTCACGCGTGAACCAGGCGAAGCGCCGTGCGCGCCTCAAGGAGCACTTCGACCTCGACGACGCGGCGCTGTCCCGCCTGCACGGGCCGGTCGGCCTGCACATCGGCGCCCGCACTCCGCCCGAGATTGCCCTGTCCATCCTGGCCCACATGACCGCCGAGCGCTACGGCGTCCAGGTCAGCGCCGTGCCAGCCGCCCCCGCGGGTACCGAAGCCGGCTGCAGCCTCTGACCCCTGCCTGACCCCTGAATCGGTGCCCGGACCTCACGCTGGGCGATCAGCGTCATCGTGGCGACCCCGCCGCGCGGCGCCACACTAAAATCACGCCCCATCTGACGGCCACCTGGGGTGGCCGCTGCGCTTTTGAACTGCTCTTTGCCATGGCCGCCGCCCGTCTTTTTCCGCTGGACGCCCTTCGGGCTGTCGCAGCGCAGCTGATCGTTCTGCATCATTTGTCCGTCTATGGGCCGATTGCCGAGGCGATGCACACGCTGTTTCCCCTGCTGACGGGCTGGCTGTATGACTACGGTCGCATGGCCGTGCAAGTGTTCCTGGTGCTGGGCGGCTACCTGAGCGCGCGAGCCCTGTCCGCCCAGGAAGCCCAGCTGCACCAGTCCGCGCCGGCCCTGCTGGCCCAGCGCTACTGGCGCCTGGTGCCCCCCTTCATGGCGGCCGTCGTCCTGACCCTGCTGGCCTCCTGGCTGGTCGAGCCGCTGCTGCCGGAACTCGTGCCGCCGCAAGTCGGGCTGGTGCAGTTGATGGCCCATGCGCTGCTGCTGCACGACCTGCTCGGCATGGACGCGCTGACAGTCGGCGCCTGGTACGTGGCGATTGACTTCCAGCTGTTTGCGCTGCTGCTGCTGCTCATGTGGGGCCTGCGTCGCCTGCCGATGCGCCGGCTCACCCGCCAGCGGGTCCTGCCAGCGCTGGTGGGCGCGCTGTGTGCAGCCTCGCTGCTGCAGTTCAATCGCATGGCTGAACTGGATGCCTGGGCGCTGTACTTCTTCGGCGCGTATGGCCTGGGCGCCTTGCTCTTCTGGTGCCAGGCCTGGCCGGACCGCTGGCGCCGCCTGGGCCTTGCCGGCCTGGCCGTGCTGATGGCCCTGGCCCTGGCGCTGCAATTCCGCGAGCGCCTGGTGGTGGCCGGCGTGACGGCCGTGGTGCTCGCACTGTGGCAACGCGGCGAGGGGCCAGCCTGGCTGCAGGCCAGGGTTCAGCATGTCGCCAGGCATGCCTACGCGCTGTTCCTCATTCACTTTCCCATCTGCCTGCTGGTCAACGCCTTGTATGAGCACCGCGCAGAGAGCCCCGCGCCCATGCTGGACGCCATGGCCCCGCTGGCGCTGCTGGCGGCCTGGGCACTGAGCAATGTGGCGGCCCTGCCGTTCTATCACTGGGTCGAGGCGCCCCTGCTGCGCTGGCGGCCCCGCGCCGCTGCCCTGCCCAGCCGGATGACCGCACGCTGAGGCGGCTGCACGCTCAGCGCTCCTGAGAGCGGCGGCACACCGGCGGCGCGGGCCCACCGTCGCGGGACCGCCCGCCAGGACCCCCTCAGTCGATGCGACCGATGGTCGTGATGCCGTGGTGGTCGGCCAAGTCATAGGCCCACCACTTGAGGCCATAGCGGCTGTAGCGTACGACGGGGCGGCCGGCTACGGCCTGGCTCTCCGCCAGCGCATCGAGATAGCTCATGGCCTGGTAGCGCAGGCGATATGAAGCGCTCACCTGGCCGGTCCGGTCCCGGCCGGCCTGGCAATGCACATAGACCATCTGCGGCAGGCCGTCACTGGCCACCGGGGTGTCCAGCACCGTCTGGACCTGGGTGAGCAGGCTGGCCATGCGGTCCAGCCCCGGCAGCTTTTCCGCGCGGCGCCGAATCGGGGCCGGGTAGCTGTGAGGATCCGTCAGCGCGCCATAGATGGGATGGTGCACGAGCCGCCCCAAGCCCGGATTGGCCGAGAAGAATGCCCGCTCGATGTCCAGGTTGCGCTTGTCGGCGATGTCGTTGAGCAGGCTCACCACCACGAGCTCGAAGCGGTCCGGCAGCGGCGTGACGGCTTTCGCCCGCAAGGTGCTCACCAGGGCGCCGTAGTCGAAGCTGCCGCTCGTGATGGGCACGTTGCCCCGGAACAGCCGGTGCGGCGTGTCGCGGCCCGTGGCCAATTGATGCACGAGCGAAGCATCGAAGGGGCCGGAGGCCGTGGCTTCCTCGCCAAAGCCCTCGGCCAGCTCGCCGCGGTCGTGTTCTGTCGATGGCGCGCCGATCCCATCGTCGTCGTCGCCGCCACCACCACACGCCACAAGCCACGGGCTCAAGACTGCGCCGGCCAACATCCGGCGGCGAAGCAGGGAGGCCGGACCGGTGTGGGCAAGGTCCCGGGCAGGGCCGGCCTGCGGCGCGGCAGCGTCGGCCCCAGGGAGTCCAGGGTTCAAGGGGTCAGGCGGATTGCGCAAGGATGGGTGGGGAGCTGGCATGAAGGCCTCAACAATGAAAGCCCATCAGGCTCCCACCGCAGCGCCCTCACGCCAATGACCGATTCAACTACGCGCTGACTTCAATGAAGAGGTAGCGACGCCGCGCTTGATCGGCGTCAACAAGTGGCTCTGCCCAGTCCTCCCGCCAGCGCGTTGGCAGACGTCTCGCCCGCAAGTCGGGTCAGCGGCCCATTGCCACGCCCCCGGCATCCGCGGTTCAGGCCCAGTTTTCCCGGGCGTTCTCGCGGCGCTGCAGGTCGGCCAGCGTCTTGCCCGGCTCGTCCCGGAAGCGTTCATCGAGCAATTCGAGCTGCTGCATCCGGTCGACACGAAAGCTCCGGAAGTCCTCGCGCAGCTCGCACCAGGCGGAGAAGGTCCACACCGGCCCCCAAAAGAAGCAGGCCAGCGGCCGCACCACACGGGTGGTGCTCTGTTCATTCAAGTCCAGGTAGTGCAGGCGCAGCTTGTTGCGGGTTTCAGTGGCTTGCCGCAGCTGGGTCAAGCGAGCACGCGTGGCCTCGTCCAGCCCGCGCTGCGGCGCATAGACGGTCAGGCTTTCCGCCGCGGCGCGCGCGGTGCCCGGCAGCACGGCCAGGATCTTGCTCAGCGCTTCCTCCGCTCGCTGGCCCAGCACCGCATCAAGCTGCGGCTGTGCCAGCCGGACCGCGGCCACCAGCGACTGCGCCTCCTCGCCACTGAACATCAGCGGCGGCAGTTCGAACCCCACCCGCATCCGGTAACCCACGCCGGCCTCGCCGTCGATGGGCACCCCCTGCTGCTGCAGGGCGGCCACATCGCGATACACGGTGCGGATGGACACCTCCAGCCGCTGGGACAGGAACTCGGCGGTCGTCAGGCGGCGTCCGCGAATGAGTTGGACGATCTGGAACAGGCGGTCGGCGCGGCGCATAGCGGCCATTGTCGGCCAACGCACTGACCGAAGCAGGTCGTCATCCCGTTAGTATCTGTGGCATGAATGCTGAATTGCCTCATGTCGTGATCATCGGTTGCGGCTTCGGTGGCCTGGAGGCCACGAAGGTGCTGGAGAGCGCGCCCGTGCGGGTGACGCTGATCGACCGCAGCAACCACCATCTGTTTCAGCCGCTGCTCTACCAGGTGGCGACAGCAGGCTTGTCGGCACCGTCGATTGCCTCGCCGATCCGCCATATGCGGCGGCACCAGCGCAACCTGACCGTGCTCATGGCGGAGGTGCAAGCGATTGACAAGGCGCAGCGCCGGGTCCATTTGTCCGACGGTCAGCAGCTTTCCTACGACCATCTCATCGTGGCGGCGGGCGCCACCCACAGCTACTTCGGCAACGACCATTGGCAGCGCCACGCACCGGGGCTCAAGACCCTGGCGGATGCGTTCAAGCTCCGGGCCCGCCTGCTGAGCGCCTTCGAGAAGGCGGAGACGCTGGCGGACCAGCCCGCCGAGCGCGACGCCTGGCTCACCTTCGTTGTCATCGGGGGCGGCCCGACCGGCGTGGAGATGGCGGGCACCCTGGCCGAGATCGCGCGGCATACGCTGCGGGACGAGTTCCGCCGCATCGACCCCGGCCGCGCGCAGGTGTTGCTGGTGGAGGGCTCCGAGCGGGTGCTGGCCGCCTTCAAACCGCAGCAGTCGGCCCAGGCGCAGGCGCAGCTGGAACGTCTCGGGGTGACTGTCCGGGTGCATTGCCGCGTGGTGGGCATTGACGAGACGGGCGTGGAGCTGCAACTGCCGGATGGACAGCGCCAGCGCATTGCATCTCACACCAAGGTGTGGGCTGCGGGCGTGGCCGCCTCTCCCCTGGCACGCACGCTGGATGTACCGCTGGACCGCGCGGGCCGCGTGGTGGTGGACGAACACATGAACATCCCCGGCCATCCGGAGGTGTATGTGGTGGGCGACATGGCCGCGGCGCACAGCCTGGAGAAGGATGGCAGCCGCAAGCCCGTGCCGGGCGTGAGTCCGGGCGCCAAGCAGGCGGGCCGCCATGCCGCCCGGCAGATCCTGGCGCGCATGCGCGGACGCTCGGAGCCACCGTTCAGGTACCGGGACTACGGCGCGCTGGCCACCATCGGCCGCAAGGCGGCGGTGGCGGACCTGGGCCGTATCCAGTTCAGCGGCTTCTCGGCCTGGCTGTTCTGGTTGTTCGTCCACGTCTATTTCCTGATCGGGTTCCGCAACCGCCTGCGCGTTTTTGCGGACTGGGCCTGGGCTTACTTCACCTTCCAGCGCCACGCCCGCATCGTGGTGGAGGCGCAGCAGCAGGGCGACCCGGAACAAGCCTGACGGCGGTGGTCACCCGCTGCGCAGGCACCGCTCAGGAAATCGGCGTGCACAGCTCCACCAGCGTGCCATCCGGGCACCGCACGTAGGCCACCACCTGGCCCCAGGGCTTGGTCGAGGGCGGCGTCAGGCCTTGGGCGCCCGCCTGCAGCGCGCGCGCGTAGGCGCCCGGGACATCCGATGTGGCCAGCCCGACCTCCATGCCCAGTGGCGCGCCCTCCGAGGCGCGGCGGTACTCATGTCCCAGGTTGCCACTGGCGATGTCGTGCCGCGCAAAGGACAGGGTCGTGGCGCCGGTCTCCAGCTCCCCATATGCACCCGATTCATGCAGGAACCGGCGCGGCAGCCCAAAGGCCCGCTCGAAAAAGTCGAGTGACGCGGCGACGTCCGCCACATAAACGATGGTGTAGGCAAATTGCATGTGGTGACTCCTGTTTCAAAACGGTTTACCGGCCGGCATTCGCACCCCTGAAGGGCAGGGAGGACGCACGCTGATCGCGACAGCTCCCTCGCGGCTGTCCCCGGCGCCAGGGGCGCCCGCGTGGTGCGAATCATGACGACCGGCTGCTGACACCCCAATGGCAGCTATGCTGAGCGGATGTCCAGTCCCAGCTTCGAGCCACAGCGCCTGCCCAATGGCCTGCTCTGGGTGGCGCGTCCCGCCCCCGGTCCGCAGGTGGCCGTGCGCGTGGTCTATCGCGTCGGTGCGCGCGACGATCCCACCGGCCGGTCCGGCCTGACCCACCTCACGCTTCGCCTGGTCGCAGGCGCCAGCCGCTACCTCGAGCCCGGGCAGTTCCATCGCATGGTGGCCCAGGCGGGCGGCACCACCAGCCTGGAAGTGGACGAGGACTTCGCCGCCCTTCAGACGGTCGTGCCCGCGCACCATCTGGAGCGCATGCTCTGGGCCGAGGCCGAGCGCATGAGCAACCCCCGGCTCGATCCTGACACCCTGGCCCGTGCACGCCTGCAGGTCCAGCAGGCCGTGCGGCAACCGCTGATCCGGCCCTATGGCAGGCTGGAGCCGGCGATGGCCCGCAATGGCTATCTCAGCCACCCCTACCAGCGCGGCGCGCTGGGCGACCCTGAGCAGCTCAAGGACCTGGAGATCGAGGCCGTGAGGGCCTTCCATGCCGGGGCCTTCCGCTGTGACCGGGCGCTGCTGGTGATCACCGGCTCGTTCGATGAAGCCGCCGTGAGCCGCTGGGTCCTCCATCACTTCGGTTCCGTGCGTGCGCCGCTGACGCCACCGCTGGAACAAAAAGACATCCGCGAACCACGTCGTCCTCAGAACCAGACCATCAAACTGGCCTTGCCCCAGGCGCCCCTGCCGGCCGCCGCGCTGGTGTGGCAGGCGCCCCGCGCGGATGACGCGAGCACGCCGGTCTGGCAGGTGGCCCATGCCCTGCTCGGACGCGGCCGTTCAGGCCGCTTGACCGACACTTTGGTGGATGAGCTGGCCGTGGCTCATCACCTCAACCTGTGGCTCAGCCAGCACCAGCAGGCCGGCCTGCTAGTGGCCCAAGGGCTGGCCGCCCATGGCCAGACCGCCGCGCCGCTGGCGCTGGCACTGCAGAACGAGGTGGTCCGCCTGGCCGACGAACCGGTCAGCGACGAGGAACTCGACAAGGCCAAGGCATTGCTCAAGCGTGACCGCCAGGCGGTGGAGTGGAGCCCCGACACCCTGGCTCGCCACCTGGGCAGCGCCTGGGCGGTACGGGGCGACCTTCAGGCGGCGGCCAAGGACGCAGCCGCCTGGGCCCGGCTCGAAGCCCGCGACGTGCAGCAGCTCTGGCGCAGCCAGATCGTCCGCGCCCCGGTGCTGACGCTGCTCGCCGATGTCGGCAACGCGCCGGCCTCCGGTGCTTCGGGGGTGGTGGTATGAACCTCAAGCGCAGAAACCTGATGCTGGGCGCCGGGTTCGCCTCCACCGTGACGGCCTGGCCCGCGCTGGCGCAGGACGGCTTCGAGACGCCGCCCGAGGCCGGCGCCGCGCCGGCGGTGCCGTCGCTCACCCTGGCCCAGGCTCGCCTTCCCAGCGGGCTGCGTCTGCTGGTGCTGAACCGGCCCGGCGCGCCCCGCACGGCGCTCAGGCTCATCGGCCCGGGCGGCTGGCTCAAGGATCCGGCCGGCCGCGAAGGCCTGGCCGAGGTGGCGCTGACCATGCTCGCGCAAGGCGCCACCCGAGGCAAGGAGGCCATGGACTCCGCCGACATCGCCTATGCCTCCGACTCGCTCGGAAGGCCGCTGCGCCTGGACCTGTCGCCCACATCGGCGGAGCTGGCGCTGGAGGCGCTGCCGGACCAGTGCGACGACGCCGTCAGCCTGCTGGCCGATCTGGTGCAGGCGCCCACCCTCACATTCGAGGCGCTGGAGCATGTACGCGGCCGGGCGCAGGACGCCTTGCTGCTGCGCCGGGCCAATGCGGAGCAACTCGCGCCGTGGATCGGCCGGCGGCTGTTCTGGGGGCCCGCGTATCCGATGCAGACCTCGGCCAGCCTCAAGCGACTGCGCCGCGACGAGGTGCAAGCCTTTCATCGCCTGTATTGGCGACCGGACCACACGCACCTGCTGTTCACCGGCGACATCACGCTCGATGCGGCACGGGAACTGGCCGACGACCTCTACAAGGACTGGCGGGGCGCGCGCTCCACGCCCGCTGCCCTGACCGCACGCACCGCCGAGGTCGGCGTGGCAGCCGCGAGCATGCCGGCCGCCACCGCGCGGCTGGTGCCGCTGCCGCGGTCGATGGCGTGTCGCATCGTGCTGCAGACGCCCATCCCCCGCAGCACGCCCACCGCCCTGCGGGCACTGGCGCGCCACCTGCTGTTGCAGCGCCTGATGGCCCGGCTACCCTGGCCCTGGAGCAGCGACATCGAGGCGCCCGCCGGCGTGGTGTGCTGGCGGCTGTCGCTGAGCCTGCCGCCCGAAGCCGTCCCCGGGGTGCTGGCCGAGCTGCGCGAGCAGCTGCCCCTGCTGGCCGCCGAGCCGGTGACGGCTGAAGACCTGGCCATGGCCCAGGCGCTGGCCCTGGGGGAATGGCAGTCCCGGCTCACCACGGCGCCGGACGAACTTCTCGCCCAGGCCATGGCCCAGGGTGAGCTGGACGACACGCTGCAATGGCCGCAGCGCCTGCGGGCCGTCAGCGCGCCCGTGCTGCAGCTCCTGATGAGCAGCAGCTGGCGTGAATCCCGCACACAGTTGCTGCTCACGGGCGAGGCCGGCGCCCCCGAGGCGCTGCAGCGCGCCTGGCCCGGTCTGGCTGTCGCTACAATCCGCAGCGTCATTGGGGAGTAGCCGCTGCATCCCGCACCCGCCAAGGGTGCCCATCAGCAGACCCGCGTCAACAGACTTGAGCAGCCAGCTGCTCATGGCGTGCGGTAGCCAGGAACCCTCGGTTCCCAGCCTGGCGAGACCTTTGACCATGCCCCCCGGGTTTGCGGCCGGCGGCGGGCATGGTCATGGGTTCGTCTCGGCCGCTGAGCGTTTCATGGAAGCCTTCCTCATCTCCACCGGCCTGGTGGCCCTCGCCGAAATCGGCGACAAGACCCAGCTGCTGGCCTTCATCCTTGCCGCACGGTTCCGCCGGCCCATGCCCATCATCCTGGGCATCTTCATCGCCACCCTGGTGAACCATGCCTGCGCGGGCGCCATCGGCGCCTGGATCACGTCGCAGGTGTCCCCGCAGGTGCTGCGCTGGGTGCTGGGCGTCGGCTTCATCGCGATGGCGGTCTGGACGCTTGTTCCCGACAAGATCGACGAGGAAGAGACCGGCGGCCGCTTCAAGCTTGGCGTCCTGGGCACCACCATCGTGGCGTTCTTCCTGGCGGAGATGGGCGACAAGACCCAGATTGCCACGGTGGCCCTGGCGGCCCGGTTCAATGACCTCTGGCCGGTGGTGGCGGGTACCACGCTGGGCATGATGATCGCCAACGTGCCGGCGGTGCTGGTGGGCGACAAGCTCGCCCACCGGCTGCCCGTGCGCCTGGTCCATGGCATTGCCGCCGCCATCTTCGCGGTGCTGGGCGCGGCGACGCTGCTCGGCGCCGGAGCGTCGCTCGGCCTGTGAGGATGCCGGCGGTCAGCGCGTGCAGGCCTGGCGCACGGCGCGCTCCCAGTCGGTCATGAGCTGCGCCGCGCGGTCGCGCGACATGGTCGGCAAGAAGGTGCGCTCGGCCTGCCAGTTCTTGCCGATGTCGCCCAGCCCGCCATAGACGCCAGCCGTCAGCCCTGCCAGATAGGCCGCGCCGAGCGCTGTCGTCTCGATCACCTTGGGCCGCACGACCGGAATGCCGAGCAGATCGGCCTGGAACTGCATCAGCAGGTTGTTGACGCAGGCCCCGCCGTCCACGCGCAGCTCGCTGACCGGTGAGCCGCCCGCCGCCACCGCGTCGCGGCTCATCGATTGCAGCAGCGCGGCGCTCTGGAAGGCGATGCTCTCCAGCGCGGCACGCGCAATGTGCGCCACCGTCGAGCCCCGTGTCAGGCCGACGATGGCGCCCCGGGCCTCGGCGTCCCAATAGGGCGCGCCAAGGCCGGTGAAGGCCGGCACGAACATCACGCCGCCGGCGTCCGGCACGCTCTCCGCAAGCCCCTGCACCTCGCCGCTGGCGCGGATGGCGTTGAGCCCATCGCGCAGCCACTGCACCACCGCGCCGCCAATGAAGACACTGCCCTCCAGCGCGAACTGCGGCGTTGCCGTCGGCTGCGCGGCGCTGGTCGTGATCAGGCCATTGCCGCTGGTCTGGAAGCGGCCTCCGGTATGCATCAGCATGAAGCAGCCGGTGCCGTAGGTGTTCTTGGCCATGCCCGCCTCGAAGCAGGCCTGCCCGAACAGCGCGCTTTGCTGGTCCCCGGCAATGCCGCCGATCAGCACGGGGGCGCCGAGGTGGTCCGCCGCCGCGGTGCCGAACTCATGCGCCGAGGGATGCACCTGCGGCAGCACCGAGCGCGGAATGCGCAGCAGCGCCAGCAGCTCGTCGTCCCAGCGGTTCTCGTGCACGTTGAACAGCATGGTGCGCGCCGCGTTGCTCACGTCGGTCACATGCACCTCGCCGTGGGTGAGCTGCCAGATCAGCCAGCTGTCGATGGTGCCGAAGGCCAGTTCGCCGCGCTCGGCCTGTTCCCGCGCCTGCGGCACGTGGTCCAGGATCCATTGCAGCTTGGTGCCGGAGAAGTATGCGTCGATGACCAGGCCCGTCTTGCGCTGCACCAGCGCGGTGTGGCCCTGCTCGCGCAGCGCCGCGCATTGCGGCTCGGCCCGGCGGTCCTGCCACACGATGGCGTGATAGACCGGCTGCCCGGTCTTGCGGTTCCACACCAGCGTCGTCTCCCGCTGGTTGGTGATGCCCAGGCCCTTGAGGTCAGACGCCGACAGACCAGCCTTGGCCAGCACTTCCCGGGCCGTGGCCAGCTGGCTCTCCCAGATCTCCAGCGCATCGTGCTCCACCCAGCCGGGCTGCGGGTAGATCTGGCGGAACTCCCGCTGCGCCATGGCAACGATGTGCCCCTGCGCATCGAACACGATGGAGCGCGAACTGGAGGTGCCCTGGTCCAGGGCCAGCAGGTAGGTCATGGTCTTGTCTCTCGTTGGCTGCCCTTGGTGTCCGTGCCGGCGACGGCATGACGCCCAGGGCCTTCGTTGTTGTTGTGCCGGACGTCCGGCGCTCAGTCCGCGACGACCAGCTCCACGCCCGCGTCGGTCATCAGCGCGGCAAACGGCTCCGGCGGCCGTGCATCGGTGAACAGCGCGTCGATCTGGGGCAAACGGGCGACCTCAGCCATGGCCGGGCGATTGAACTTGGTCGCGTCCGCCGCCACCCACACCTCGCGCGAATGTTCGACGATGGCGCGCGCCACCATCACTTCACGGTAGTCGAAATCTCGCAGGCTTCCGTCGGACTCGATGCCCGAGATGCCGATCAGGCCGATGTCCACCTTGAACTGGCGGATGAAGTCCACCGCCGCCTCGCCGACCACGCCGCGATCGCGATGGCGCACCGAGCCGCCCACCATGACGAGCTCGCAGTCGGGGTTGTCGCTCAGGATGGTGGCGACATTGAGGTTGTTGGTGATGACGCGCAAGCCCTTGTGGTTGAGCAGCGCATGGGCCACCGCTTCGGTGGTGGTGCCCAGGTTCAGGATCAGCGAGCAGCCGGCCGGAATGCGGGCGGCAATCGCGCGTGCAATGCGCGCCTTGCCATCGGCCTGCATGGCCTGGCGCTGCCGGTAGGCAATGTTCTCGGTGGTGGAGGAGGGCACCCGCACGCCGCCGTGAAAGCGCGCCACCAGGCCGGCCTCCGCCAGCCGCTGCACGTCGCGCCGCACGGTCTGCAAGGTCACGCCGAAGCGCTCGGCCAGCGCCTCCACGCTGACCGAACCGCGGGCGCGCACCTCCTGCAGCAGGTCGTTCTGACGGGGATTCGGATTCATGGCGCGCAGACTAAAGCGAACCAAAACGAACAGAACACCGGGTTATCCCTGGTCTGAAACGCGGCGAATCGCGCTAAAAAGAAAAAAGAAGAACACAAGTGCGAACCCGACAGGGGCGCCAGGAGACACCGTGACCGCTAGCTCCGCTGCTGCTTTCGAAGGCACCGTCCCGCCCGCGTCCTGCGACGTGCTGGTGGTGGGCGGCGGCATCAATGGCGCCGGCATTGCGCGTGACCTTGCCGGCCGTGGCTGGTCCGTCGTGCTGGCCGAGGCGTCCGATTTCGCGGCCCACACCTCATCCGCCTCCACCAAGCTCATCCACGGCGGCCTGCGCTACCTGGAGTACTACGAGTTCTCGCTGGTGCGCAAGGCGCTGCAGGAACGCGAGGTGCTGCTGCGCAGCGCGCCGCACATCATGTGGCCGCTGCGCTTCGTCATGCCGCACGACGCTGCCATGCGGCCGGCCTGGATGATCCGCATCGGGCTGTTCCTCTATGACCATCTGGCCCGGCGCGAGGTGCTGCCCGGCTCCAGCGGCGTGAAGCTGCGCCAGTCGCCGCTGGGCCAGCCCTTGAAGGCCACCTACACCCGCGGCTTCGTGTATTCCGACGGCTGGGTGGATGACGCCCGGCTGGTGCTGCTCAATGCGCTGGATGCACGCGAGCACGGGGCGAGCCTGCACACACGCACCACCGTGGTGTCTGCCCGCCGTCATGGCGACCACTGGCTGGCCACGCTGCGCGGCCCGGAGGGCGAGCACACCGTGCGGGCCCGGGCGCTCGTCAATGCCGCCGGCCCGTGGGCCGAGAGCTTCCTGCGCGAGCATGCGCAGGCGGCGGCCACTGAAGCGCTGGCCACCAAGAGCCTGCGCCTGGTCAAGGGCAGCCACATCGTCGTGCGGCGCGTGTTCCAGCACGACCACGCCTACATCTTCCAGAACCCCGACAAGCGCATCATCTTCGCCATCCCCTACGAGAACGAGTTCACGCTGATCGGCACGACCGATGTGGAACTGCCGGCCGATGCACTGGCGGGCTTTGGCAAGGCCTCGATCAATGAGCAGGAGATCGCCTACCTGTGCCAGCAGGCCAGCCGCTACTTCGACAAGCCGGTCACGCCGGCCGACGTGGTCTGGACGTATGCGGGCGTGCGTCCGCTGCTGGATGACGCGTCGGGCGACCCCTCGGCCGTCACGCGCGACTACCTGCTGGAAACCCATGCGGAAGGCGGCGCGCCGCTGCTGAGCGTCTGGGGCGGCAAGATCACCACCTTCCGCAAGCTGGCGGAAGATGCGGCCGACCTGGTGGGCAGCATGCTGGGCGACCGTCGCGCGGCCTGGACGCAGTCGGCGCACCTGCCCGGCGGCGACCTGCGGGACTGGATTGGCGCCCCGCAGCGCCCGGATACCGATTTTGAACGCCTCGTCACGGCGGTCGGCCAGCGCCACGGCTGGTTGCCTCCTGCCATGGCAAGGCGGCTGGCCCGCGCCTATGGCGGCCGCATCGGCCGCGTGCTGGGCGGCGCCGCACGCCTGGAAGACCTTGGTCCCGAAATTGCCCCCGGGCTCCACGACGCCGAACTGCGCTACCTGGTCCGCGAGGAATGGGCACGCAGTGCCGACGATGTGTTGTGGCGCCGCTCCAAGCTGGGGCTGCACTACACCGAAGCGCAGCGCGCCGCGGTGGCCGACTGGTTCCACCAGCAGGCTGTTTCCTCCTCCCCCGACAACAACAACCACATGCAAAGAGACAGGTCATGGAGCTGAGTCTTCACGGTGTCAGCCACCGTGTGGGGGCCCAGCACTATCTTTATCCGCTGGACCTGCGTCCGGCCCCAGGCGCGGTCACCGTGCTGCTGGGCGCCACACAGGCCGGCAAAACCACGTTGATGCGCCTGATGGCGGGCCTGGACCGGCCCACCGAGGGCCAGGTCAAGGTGGATGGCCAAGATGTCACCGGCTGGCCAGTGCGCCAGCGTGACGTCGCCATGGTCTACCAGCAGTTCATCAACTATCCATCCATGACGGTGCGGGACAACATCGCCTCGCCGCTCAAGCTGCGCGGCAAGCTGGACCGGGCCGGCATCCGCGACCGCGTGGACCAGCTGGCGCGCAAGCTGCACATCGAGATGCACCTGGACAAGCTGCCCGCGCAGCTCTCCGGCGGCCAGCAGCAACGCGTGGCCCTGGCGCGGGCGCTGGCCAAGCAGGCGCCGCTCATGCTGCTGGACGAGCCGCTGGTGAATTTGGATTACAAGCTGCGCGAGGAACTGCGGGACGAACTGACCCAGCTCTTCGCCGCCGGTGACTCCACGGTGATCTATGCCACCACCGAGCCCGCCGAGGCCCTCATGCTGGGCGGCTACACCGCCGTCATGGACGCGGGCGAGCTGCTCCAGTACGGCCCGACGGCGGAGGTCTTCCACCGGCCGGCGTCCCTGCGGGTGGCCCGTGCCTTCAGCGACCCGCCGATGAACCTGCTGCTGGCCCAGGGCCTGGGCGACCGGCTGCAACTCAAGCCGGGCCTGGACCTGATGCTACCCGGCCAGGGGGCGGTCACCGTCGGGGTGCGTGCCAATGCGCTGCGCGTCCACGCCCAGCCGGGCGATGTGGCGCTGCAGGGCCATGTGGAACTGGCGGAGATTTCCGGCAGCGACACCTTCGTCCACGTGCGCAGCGAAGTGGGTGACCTCGTCGCCCAGCTGACCGGCGTGCATGACTTCGAGCTCGGCGTGCCGCTGACGCTCTACCTGCAGGCCTCGCAGGTGCATGTCTTTGATGCCGCCGGCCTGCTCACACGCGCGCCCGAGCGGCGGGGAGGCCGCTGATGGCACGCATCGACCTCGACCTGGCGCATGCCTACCGCGCCAACCCGCGCAGCGACGACGACTACGCGCTGCTGCCCCTGCGCATGAGCTTCGAGGATGGCGGCGCCTATGCGCTGCTCGGTCCTTCGGGCTGCGGCAAGACGACACTGCTCAACATCGTCTCCGGCCTGCTCAAGCCTTCCCAGGGCACGGTGAGCTTTGACGGCAGGGATGTGACGGCCCTGACCCCGCAGGCGCGCAACATTGCCCAGGTGTTCCAGTTTCCGGTCATCTACGACACGATGACCGTGGAGGACAACCTCGCCTTCCCGCTGCGCAATCGCGGCGTGTCGCCGGACAAGATCCGCGCGCGCGTCGGGCGGATCGCCGAGATGCTGGAACTCAGCGGCCAGCTGCGCCAGCGGGCGGCCGGGCTCTCGGCGGATGCGAAGCAGAAGATCTCGCTGGGCCGGGGCCTGGTGCGGGAGGACGTCTCGGCCGTGCTGTTCGACGAGCCCTTGACGGTGATCGACCCCCATCTGAAATGGCAGCTGCGGCGCAAGCTCAAGCAGATCCACCATGAGCTCAAGCTCACGCTGATCTACGTGACGCATGACCAGGTGGAGGCGCTGACCTTTGCCGACCAGATCGTGGTGATGACCCGTGGCCGCGCCGTGCAGGTGGGCCATGCCGCGGCGCTGTTCGAGCGTCCGCAGCACCGTTTCGTGGGCCACTTCATCGGCTCGCCGGGCATGAACTTCCTGCCCGGCCGGGTGCATCCCGAGGGCGTGCTGGAGGTGGCTGGCCAGTCGGTGCGGCTGCCGCAGGGCCTGGCGCACGAGCCGCTGGCCGCGCTGCGCGACTTCACGCTGGGCGTGCGGCCGGAGTATTTGACGCTGGACGCGCCCGGTGCGGATGGGGTGCTGGACGCCACCGTGACCCAGGTGCAGGACCTGGGCACCTACTGGCTGCTGACCGCGTCGCTCGGTGAGCAGGTCATGAAGGCCCGCCTGCCCGCGCAGGCCGAGCCACCGGCGGTTGGCCAGCACATCGGCCTGCGGGTGCTGAACCCGCATACCTGCTACTACGGCGCAGACGATCAGCTGATTGCTGCCGCCACGGCCTCGACCAAGGAGACCCTCCCATGACGCCGGTCAACCAGAAGGCCTGGTTCCTGGTGCTGCCGGTCATCATCTGCGTGGCCTTCTCGGCCATCTTGCCGCTGATGACGGTGGTGAACTATTCGGTACAGGACATCATTTCCCCGGAGCGCCGCGTCTTCGTCGGCGTGGAGTGGTTCGCCTCGGTCATGCGCGACGAGGAACTGCACGGGGCGCTGCTGCGCCAGCTGGGCTTCTCGCTGGCCGTGCTGCTGGTGGAGATCCCGCTGGGCATCGCGCTGGCGCTGTCCATGCCTGCGCAGGGCTGGAAAGCCTCCGCCGTGCTGGTGATGGTGGCCCTGTCGCTGCTTATTCCCTGGAACGTCGTGGGCACGATCTGGCAGATCTATGGCCGCGCCGACATCGGGCTGCTGGGCGCTGGGCTGCAGGCCCTGGGCATCGACTACAGCTATACCGGCAATGCCACGGATGCCTGGCTGACGGTGCTGGTGATGGATGTCTGGCACTGGACGCCGCTGGTGGCGCTGCTGTGCTTTGCCGGCCTGCGCTCCATCCCGGATGCCTACTACCAGGCCGCGCGCATTGACGGGGCCAGCAAGCTGGCGGTGTTTCGCTTCATCCAGCTGCCCAAGATGCGGGGCGTGCTGATGATCGCGGTGCTGCTGCGCTTCATGGACAGCTTCATGATCTACACCGAGCCCTTTGTGCTGACCGGGGGCGGCCCAGGCAATGCCACCACCTTCCTGAGCCAGTACCTGACCCAAAAGGCTGTGGGGCAGTTCGACCTCGGTCCGGCGGCAGCTTTCTCGCTGATCTATTTCCTCATCATCTTGCTGCTGTGCTTCATCCTCTACAACTGGATGCAGTCGCTGGGCCAGCAGGAAGCCACGGAGGCCGCCCATGGATGAGCGCCGTTTCAAGAAGAGAACCCTGTTTCTCATCCTCTACCTGCTGTTTGCGCTGTTGCCCATCTACTGGATGGTCAACATGAGCTTTCGCACCAACGAGGAGATCCTGTCCAGCTTCAGCCTGTGGCCGCAGCATTTCACGCTGCACAGCTACGAGACGATCTTCACCGATCCGGCCTGGTACAGCGGCTACATCAACAGCCTGATCTACGTGGCCATCAACACCGTCATATCGGTGAGCGTGGCGCTGCCGGCCGCCTATGCCTTCAGCCGCTACAGCTTCCTGGGCGACAAGCATGTGTTCTTCTGGCTGCTGACCAACCGCATGACGCCGCCCGCGGTGTTCCTGCTGCCGTTCTTTCAGCTCTACACGACGCTGGGTCTGATGGACACCCACCTGGCGGTGGCGCTGGCCCACCTGCTGTTCAACGTGCCTTTGGCGGTGTGGATCCTGGAAGGCTTCATGAGCGGCATCCCGCGCGAGATCGACGAGACCGCCTACATCGACGGCTACAGCTTCCCCCGGTTCTTCCTGACCGTGTTCCTGCCGCTCATCAAGGCGGGCGTCGGTGTGGCGGCCTTTTTCTGCTTCATGTTCTCCTGGGTGGAACTGCTGTTGGCGCGTACGCTCACGAGCGTGAATGCCAAGCCCATCGTCGCCACCATGACGCGCACGGTCAGTGCCTCGGGCATGGACTGGGCCACGCTTGCCGCCGCCGGCACCCTGACGATCGTGCCGGGGGCCATCGTGATCTGGTTCGTGCGGCACTACATCGCCAAGGGCTTCGCCATGGGCCGCGTGTGAGCGCCATGGGCCGCGTGTGAGCGCCATGGGTGCGATGAGCGCCATGGGTGCGATGAGCGCCATGAGCGCCTGCGGGCTGCAAGAAAGGATGCGAGATGTTTGATTGGATGGTGTGGACCGTGCCGGTAGCCGTGTTTTTCGGCTGCGTGGTGCTGATGCTGGTAGGCATGACGGTGTGGGAGCTCAAGTCCCCGACGGTGCTGCGCAAGGGGTGGCTGCCGCTGCGCACCACCCGTGGCGACCGGCTGTTCATCGGCCTGCTGGTGGCCGCTTACCTGAACCTGGCCTTCGTGGGGCTGGGCGAGAAGATGATGGGCTGGTTCCAGCTGGAGGCCGAGCCCAGCGTGTGGATCAGCTTCGTGGTGTCCATGCTGGTGCTGGCGCTCATCCTGCGCAAGGGATGAGGCCGCGCCTGCCGGGCAGAGGTCGTTTCGGGATTCGGCTCCTACTCCCCCGGAGCCGCGAATCAATCCTCATCGGGGGATGCTCAAAGACAGAGGAGACAAGCGTGCAAAAGAGCAAGTATTCCGCGCTGGCCCTGGCAGCGCTGCTGGCGCTGGGGGTGCACAGTGCGTGGGCGGGCGAGGCAGAAGCCAAGAAGTGGGTGGATGGTGAATTCCAGCCGTCCACCTTGTCCAAGGACAAGCAGCTGGCGGAGATGAAGTGGTTCATCGAGGCCGCCAAGAAGCTGCAGGCCAAGGGCGTGAAGGAGATCTCGGTGGTGTCCGAGACCATCACTACGCACGAATATGAAAGCAAGGTGCTGGCCAAGGCCTTCACCGAAATCACCGGCATCACCGTCAAGCACGACCTCATCCAGGAAGGGGACGTGGTCGAGAAGCTGCAGACGTCGATGCAGTCCGGCAAGAGCATCTATGACGGCTGGATCTCCGACTCCGACCTGATCGGTACGCACTACCGCTACGGCAAGATCATGAACCTCACCGACTACATGACCGGTGCGGGCAAGGAGTTCACCAATCCGGACCTGGACCTGAAGGATTTCATCGGCACCAGCTTCACCACGGCGCCCGATGGCAAGCTGTACCAGCTGCCCGACCAGCAGTTCGCCAACCTGTACTGGTTCCGCGCCGACCTGTTCGCCCGCAAGGACCTGCAGGACAAGTTCAAGGCCAAGTACGGCTATGACCTGGGCGTGCCGCTGAACTGGAGCGCCTATGAGGACATCGCCGAGTTCTTCACCAACGATGTGAAGACCATCGATGGCAAGCCCATCTACGGCCACATGGACTACGGCAAGAAAGACCCGTCGCTGGGCTGGCGCTTCACCGATGCCTGGTTGTCCATGGCGGGCTCGGCCGACAAGGGCATTCCCAATGGCATGCCGGTGGACGAATGGGGCATCCGCGTGGCGGACGACAAGTGCACGCCCGTGGGGGCATCGGTCGCTCGCGGCGGCGCCACCAACTCGCCAGCTGCGGTCTACGCGCTGACCAAGTACGTGGACTGGATGAAGAAGTACGCGCCCAAGGAAGCCACGGGCATGACCTTCGGTGAATCGGGTCCCGTGCCGGCGCAGGGGCAGATTGCTCAGCAGATCTTCTGGTACACCGCCTTCACGGCGGACATGACCAAGCCGGGCCTGCCGGTGGTCAATGCCGACGGCACGCCCAAGTGGCGCATGGCCCCTGGCCCCAATGGGCCGTACTGGAAGGCCGGCATGCAAAACGGCTACCAGGACGTGGGCAGCTGGACCTTCTTCGCCAACCAGGATCCGAACCGCACGGCGGCCGCCTGGCTGTATGCGCAGTTCGTCACGGCCAAGACCGTGAGCCTGAAGAAGAGCATCCAGGGCCTGACCTTCATCCGCGACAGCGACATCCGCAGCGACTACTTCACCAAGAACGCCAACAAGTACGGCGGCCTGATCGAGTTCTACCGCAGTCCGGCCCGCGTGGCCTGGACGCCCACAGGCAACAACGTGCCTGACTATCCGAAGCTGGCGCAGCTGTGGTGGAAGAACGTGGCGCAGGCGGTGACCGGTGAAAAGACGCCGCAGGCAGCCATGGACACCCTGGCGGACGAGATGGACTCCGTGATGGCGCGTCTGGAGCGTGCGGGCATGGCCAAGTGCGCGCCCAAGCTCAACAAGAAGGAAGACCCGAAGAAGTGGCTCTCCGACAAGGGCGCACCGTGGGCCAAGCTGGCCAACGAGAAGCCCAAGGGCGAGACCATTGCCTATGACAAGCTGATCAGCGCCTGGAAGGAAGGCCGCGTGCGCTGATCCGTCAGCCAGGCAACGCCAACCCCACCGAGCCGCGTGCGCCCCAAGGCCACGCGGCTTTTTCTATGCCACCATTGCCCCATGCTCAAAACGCTCAAGGATCTGTTCGACAGCCTGCTGTCGCCCGAGGCCGTGGCCGGGGCGCAGGGCTGCGGGGATGACCATGCCATCCAGCTCGCGGCGGCCGTGCTGCTGGTGGAGGTGATGCGGGCTGACGCCGGCCTGGCGGTGGCCGAGCGCACCGCCGTGCGCAAGGCGCTGGTGGAGAAGTTCGTGCTGACGCCGGATGAGGCGGACCGCCTTGCCGATCTGGCCGAAGGCGCCGCCCGGCAGGCCACCGACCTGTTTGCGTTCACCTCGCGCGTGGACGCCTGCTGGGACATGCCGCGCAAGCTGCGGATGATTGAACTGATGTGGGGCGTGGCCTATGCGGACGGCCGGCTCAGCGACCATGAGCGCCACGTGATGTGGCGCATTGCCGACCTGCTGCACATTCCGCAAGGCGCCTATGTCCACGCCCGCATGCGAGCGCGGGAGGCCGCCGGCCTCGGGCCGGAGGCCGGCTGAGGCGACGCCGTTCAGCGGGTCTGGAACACCACCCGCTCGGCCAGCTCGCGGGGCGCCACCTTCAGGCGCTGGATCTGGTCCAGCAGCTGCGCTGCCCGGTCGCAGGACACGACACCGCCGGTATCGCCCGTGGCGTTGTCCGCCCACAGCCTGGAGAGCAGGCCCGGGGCCTGCGGTCCCAGGGTGCGGTTCACGACTTCGAGTTCCAGACGAGAGGCCTCGTCGGAGCGGGTGCGTGAAGGCGGATCTTCCTGCGCGGCATTGGAGAGCCAATTGGTCTCCCAGGCCATCACGTCCGGCGGCATCAGGCGGCGCGTGGCGGGCGAGCCCGCCAGCCAGGCCTGGCAGGTCTCGGCCCCCAGGGCCTGCATGGCGCGCATCTGCCCGCGAACGACCTGCATGTAGCGCCGGCGGGATTCCGCCGAGCCGGAGAGCACCAACTGCCGGACCTCCGCCGTGATGGCCAGCTGGGCGGCCATCTGCGCGCCGTCAGCCTCCTGCTCGGTACCTGCCAGCGCCTGCCGGGCGTTGCGCATCTGGGTGGCCGCCCGGTTGAGCACGCCGGGGAAGCGTTCATTGAGGTGGTACCAGACCGGGTTGGACTTGAACGCGGCCACGTATTCGGACAAGGGTGCCGGTTCCCCCGCCTTGGGGCCATCCGGCATCGCCACGTCCAGCGTCTTGGGTGGCTCCTGGATCAGCTGGTGGCGCACCAGGTCCTCCGGGCTCGGGTACCACATGCTGCGCGACGAGGTCTTCAGCGTGCGCTGAATGAATTCCTCCGGCAGTTCCATCTTGCGATAGGTCTCGGCGAGTTGCTGGTTGGCAATCTCATCGAAGGCCGGGTTGTAGGTGCCGCTGGAGGCGCGGTGGAAGCCCAGCTGGGCACCCGGCATCAATTGGCGCTGCGAGCCGGCCAGGAATAGCAGGGTGCAGGCGCTCTGACAGTCGCCAACCGCCCGCGTGGTGGCCCCGCGCTTGCGCATCATGGGCACCATGTCCTCGGCTTCCGCCAGGCGGCCGCCTGGCGAAGCCAGCTCAAAAGACTTCACATTGGGCGCCGTCTCGAGCAGCTTGCCCAGGCGCCGGGCGTCGCCCATGCCGATGGGGCCCTGGAACAGCAGCGTATGGCCGTCTTCGCTGACGGTCATGACGGCCTGGCCGATCGGGTCGATGCCGCGGGCCATCTTCCAGAACTCCGGCACCTGCGGCACGAAGCCGATGAACAGCGAGGCCAGGATCTGCACGGCCCCCAGGAACATGATCAGGCGGGCCAGGAAGGCCAGCATCAGCGAGCCATTGGCCTCGACATAGCCGCGCACCGAGCGCCAGGCCCCCACCACGCACCAGGTGTCCACCACCAGCATCAGCGGCCAGCCGAGCAGCATGGCGATGGAGCCGGCCTGCAGGGCATCGCCCTTCATCTCGATCCAGCTCATGAGACCGGAGAGCGCCGCCATCAGCGGGAAGGCCAGCAGGACGTTGTTGACCCAGAAGCTCTGCGCCAGGCTTTGTTCGCCGTGCCAGTGCGTGCTCACGTAATCAGCCAGCAGGCCGCGGCCGCTCAGGGGCAGCGGGCGGCTGCGTTCCACCGAGGTGCGGGAGAGCCGGTCATGCCAGGTGCGGCCTTCGGCGTCCAGCTTGGCCCACCAGAAGCCGGCAAACAGCGGAAGGGCGGACAGCAGGTAACCGAACCAGCGGACCAGCGCCTGCACGGGGCTGGGCCGGCCGCCGCTTCGCGCGTCCACCACCTTGACCCCGGCGATCAGCTTGCCGGGCGTGGCGCCCTGCCAGGCCCAGAACAGCACGCACACGAGCAGGGGCAGTAGCCAATTGATGGCGAGCGTGCCCGGACGCAGGTCATCCCAGCGACTGACCGGGTCCCCGTAGACGATCCACATGAGCAAGGCGCTGCCGATGGCCCACAGCACCGCATCGATGGCCATGGCCAATGCCCGCGTGGCTGGCGCCGCGGAATGATTCAACATGTCTCTCTTCCCCCTCGAACAAGGGGGAGTGTAGTGAACCGGCAGCGCGCTTCGATCCCGCCAGAGGGGGATGAATCGCTCAATCCGTCACGGGAGCGGGCAGGTCCGGTGGACCTTTGGGCGGTGGCGCGTGTCGGAAGCGGGTCTGCAAGCCGGCGTCCGCGGTTGCTGGAACGCCGTCGCTGCGGGGCTTTGCGGCGCGCTCAATCCCAGAGGAAACGCTTGTCCGGGTAGACCACGCTGTAGCTGGTGCGCAGCACCACGCCGTCCTTGAAATGGACGTTGAAACGCAACAGGTAGCCGTTCATGTCGGGCGGCACGTTCCAGTCCCAGACGTCCTCGCCGCTGTTGCGGAAAAAGACGCGGCTGCGGTCACGTCCGAGCAGCCGGGTGACCTGGTCGGGCGTCATGCCCGGCTGCACGCGTTCGCGCTGGGCGGGCGCCAGGGCATCGATGGCGCTGACGAACCGGTCTTGGGCATCCAGCCGCACCATGTAGCAGGTCTGGCCGAACGGTTGGGTGGCGTACTCGAGTGTGCGTCCGCCATCCGCTTCTGGCCAGACGCGACTGGGCTGGCCGTAGTACTGCACCAGGTCAGCGCCGGTGCTGACGCCCGGACGCAGGCGCTCGTCCTTCAGCGGGGTGGCGCAGCCCGCCAATCCGAGGGTCAGCGCGGTGGCCAGCAGGGCGCCGCCGATCACTGCTTGCAGCTGTCGCATGGGGTGCTCCGTCGAAGAGGTTTTCCGATGAATTGTGCCTTCGCGCCCCAGGCAGCGGCTTCCTTAGCCATTCCGTGCCAGACGAAGCACCGGAGAGAACAGATATTCGACGATACGCTGCCGCCCCAGAACCAAATCCGCCTGCGGGGTCATGCCACCAGTGCTGCGCTGCTCCGGGCAGCGCTTGGGATGGGTCTTTGGTCGGAAGCCCGAGTGTTAGGCGAAATGACCCCTACACAGCACGGGCCGACCACTGTCATGCCGTCACAGGTGCCACCGATTGCGGACTTCCGCCGTCATTGACGACTTGAGGGTCACTGCTCGGATAAAGGTTGTCGACCATTTCAGGATTGGAAAAGAGCAACACGACGCCCGTCGTCACGGTGAAGGTCTTCGGCATCGCGAAACGGATGGCATTGTTGCCGTCGGCCGGGCAGAAATTTCCCTTGCTCAAGGTGGGAGAGCCGCCGAGGTTGCTGAACGTGGCGCCAATGAGTGCCAAAGGCGAGTTCTCAGTCTGCTCGAATGTGCATTCACCTGCATCTGGATCTATGTGGAAGGTCGAACCAGATAGCTTGTTGACACCGCTTTTGTCCGAGTAATAGGCGCAGTCGGCGAAGTTTCCGTCTGCACTGACCGACGCGCTGACGTAGAAGATGGATGACATGGGATTTCCCTTTTTTATATCGTGGATTGAGTCGCTTGAGGAACAGATGGGACCGTGCTCCGGTGCCTCCTCAGCCACTTTGCGGCCGCCTGAACATCGTCGCGATTCCCTCGTCCCAAGCAGGATTGGGCCTCAATCCAACGTGCGGTGATCAGCTGATGAACCCCTATCAAGCCGCGCATCTTCTCGATTCTGTCAACTTGTTCTCTACATATTTGCAAACGTGCGTTGTCTCCGAGTGCAGGAATGACGGCTGTCAATCGCGACTTCATCGCCGCGAGTTCAATGTATGACATCAGCAGACGGATGTCGTCCGGGCGTTTGTTCAAACCGTCAAGTTCAATCGCCTCGATGGGCTGCAGCACTGCAAGCGCTTGCTCAGGCTTGCCCGACTCTGCGAGCGCCGCCGCCAGGCCAGTGAGAATCCGGGACTGGTGTTCAATCCGCCTGCGCTGCGTACCCGGCGCGGCACCGCGCTCAATGAGTTCGGACTTCTCCTGGAGGGCGTTCCATCGGGCGAGCCGGGCTTGCGTCGTCAGTGTTCCAGCGATGCTCTCCAGGTGCAGCGACTCCGACTGCAGAAGATTCATTTGCCAGTTCAGGTTGGTGGGATCCTGGCTCTGCAGCGCCTTCAACATATCGACAGACTGCTGCAGATGCTCAGTGGCCGTTGTTGCCTCTTGCATCAGCATGGCAGAGAGGCCGGCCCACCGATGAAGCACCGCCTCGCGGTAATCCCAGGCTCCATTGCCAGGGTGTCCGCTTCTGACTTCCTTCAATATTTGAATGGCGCGCTGGAAGATCTCGAATGACTCTGCATAGTCGCCCTGCCATTGAAGCGTGGTTCCAAGCCAGCTCATGCTGTCGGCCAAATCAACGCGGAGTGAGTCGTCGTTCCCGCTTTTCCTGGCAAGCGCTTGTTTTTTCAATTCGATGGAGCGTCTGAATCGCTCTGCGGCTCCGGCGAGATCGGAGATTTCCAGCCGGGCGGAACCGAGGCTGTTTTCGGCATATGACAGCTCAAGTAGCGCTTCTGGCTCTGCAGGTTTTGTTTGAAGCCAGGTCTCGCACGCTTTTTGGTATTTGATCCATGAGGCAGAGGCCTTTTCAAACTGACGGTTCGAAAAATGCGTGTGGCCTTCCCAGAAGGCTGCCGCGCCTTGAGCCTTGTACCAGTCGTCAGCCGGGACATCAGGTGGTGGCGAACCTGCCAGGAGGCGCTGCGAGGCTTCGAGCGGTTGGAGGGCGCCTTCAAGATCCCGCTTGGACACCCGGACTTCTCCAAGGACAGTCAGCGCCTTTGCACGCTGCAGCCTTTCCGTGGCGCTGATGTTCTCGTTCTGGGACAGATAACGCATCGCCCTTGCTCCCACGCTATCAAGCAGTTCGAGCCGGCCGATAGGACGCAATTTGTCCGCAAATTCCCCCAACATGAAACTCAGCAGATCATCCGCCTGCTGCCTGCGCTGCTGCGCCACATGTTCAGCTTGCTCCGCCCGGTGGGCTTGCAAAACGCTCAACGCGGTCAGGCCAAGCAAAGCCAGCACCGCCAGGCTACTCGCTCCCACCGCCACGCGATGCCGCCGCACGAAGCGGCTCATCACATACAGGCGGGTATCGCGCCGGGCCGTGATCGGCTCATGGGCCAGCCAGCGGTTCAGATCGGCCGCGAACTGCTCTGCGTTGGCATAGCGGTCCCCCGGCACCTTCTTCAGCGCCTTCGCCACGATGGTGTCCAGGTCGCCCTTCAGCAGCCGGGCCTGTCTCGCGATCACCGGGTCCAGCTGCCCGGCCGCCACTTCCGACAGGCGCTTGGGCACGAGCTCCACCACCGCCTTCAACCGGTCCAGATGCGTCTGGGTGTCGTCGGCTGTCGGATGCCGGCCCCCCAGCAACTGGTAGAGCAGCACGCCAAGCGCGTACACATCGGTTGCCGTGGTGACGTCGCCTTGCTGAATCTGCTCGGGCGCGGCGTATTGAGGCGTGAAGGCGCTGCCCGCCAGCTGCGTCAGTTCGGTGGCAGCGGCCGGCTGGGTGGCGTCATCCATCAGCTTGGCAATGCCGAAATCCAGCAGCTTCACCTGCCCGTCCGCCGTCACCAGGATGTTGCTCGGCTTCAGGTCCCGGTGCAGGATCAGCCGCTGATGCGCATGCGCCACCGCCGCCAGCACATCCAGGAACAGGCGGATCCGTGCCTCGATGTCCAGCCCCTGCACATGGCAGTAGCGGTCGATCGGCAGGCCGTCCACATACTCAAGCACCAGATACGGCTGCTGTCCCTGATGCACCCCGGCGTCGAGCAGCCGCGCAATATGAGGATGCGACAGGCGGCCCAGGATCTGCCCTTCACGGGCAAAGCGGCCGCTGTCTCCCTTGCCGAAGAGGCCCGCCTTCAGGAACTTGATGGCCACCTCGCCGCTGAAGCGCCCATCCGCGCGGCGAGCCAGCCAGACCGCGCCCATGCCGCCCTGGCCGACTTCCCGCTCCAGTTGATAGGGCCCGATGGACTGGCCAGTCAGGTCGGGCGTGACGAGTTCGTCCTCCCGCATCGCGGGCGCGCTGCCGCCCGGTCCGGCCAGTTGCTCGGCCGCAGGCTTTCCCATGAAGCCTTGCTCGCTCAGGGCCAGGTCGCGGGCCAGCAAGGCTTCCAGTTCGTCGGCAGTGGCAGCGTCGTGCGCCCGCAATTGGGCCAGCCATCGCTGCCGGTCCTCCTCATCCCGATCCAGCAATTGGTCCAGCAATGGGCTCAATGCAATCCAGCGTTCTTTGTCCAGGGCATCCATGGGCGTCGTGGTGGCGTCAACAGTCCGGCCTCTGTCGGGCCGGTCGATAAAGAGAGCGGTCAGTGTCCGGCTCAGCCTTTGAGGCTGATGGACAGGAAGAGACGGGCCTTTTGCCAATCGCGCTGCACCGTGCGTTCCGTCACGCCCAGGGCCTCGGCGATCTCATGCTCCAGCAATCCACCAAAGTAGCGCATCTCCACCACCTGGGCCAGCCGGGGTTCCACGTCTGCAAGTTCGTCCAGTGCTTCATGAATGCGCAGGATGTTGTCGTCCGACTGAGGGCCCAGCTCGATGACAGCCGTATTGAGCGTGAGTTCGGTGTGATCGCCCCCGCGGCGCTCCGTCTGCCTGGCACGCACGACGTCGATCACCACGGTTCGCATCACCCGCGCGGCATAGGAAAGAAAGTGCCGCCGGTCGGGAAAGGTCCGCGCCTGGGCGCCGGCCAGACGCAGCCAGGCCTCATGCACCAGCGCGGTGGTGTCCAGCAGCGTCACGCTGCCGGAGAGCCGCATGCGCTGGCGCGCCAGACGTTGCAATTCCCCATACAGCTGCGACACGACCTGGTCCGCGGCGTGTCGGTCGCCTTGGCCCGCTGCCTGCAGCAATTGGGTGATATCGCTCATAAGGCGGGACTCTAACGGCCTTGTATGAAGCGGTTACAACTAATCCGATGGAGTCAGTCACCCAAAGCGCACAACGGCGTCAGTGGCCGAGGGTTTCTACCGAGAAAAAATGTGTCGGCCGATGTCGGGATGTATCCACGGTTCACGTTTTTATAAAGGAGGGCATGACTTGAATCATGGGCAAGGGAGGCCGGAACAACACGGGCTGCTGCGGCAGGTCGTGCCCTCACCACGCGCACGGCGTAGGAGGGGGCCGTGCGCGCGGGTGTGAGGTACCCGGTCCGGAGTCGTTCGCATGAGCTCGTCCAGTTCCCCCGCCGCGGCAGGCAAGGCCGCGCCGGGGCCGTCGGAAACGCCAGTGGCCAAGCCGCCACGCCACGCGCCTGCACTGACCATTCCGCGGGTGGATTCGCTGGGCGAGTTCGGGCTGATGATCACGCGCCAACTGACGCAGTGCCGGCGGTATGGCGGCAAGCTGGCTGTGATGTGGCTGGAAGCCGAGCCCGTCGAGGCCGCCGACCCCGCGGGCGACTATGACGCCCAGGCCAGCCTGATGACCGCCGTGGGCCGGCGTTTGCGCAGCCGGGTGCGGGGGACCGATGCGGTCTTGCAGGTGGGGGCAGGCAGCTTTGCCGTCCTGCTCGCCGATGCCGGGGCCAGCGAGGCGGAGCTGGTCCGCCAGCGCCTGCACCAGGCCCTGGGAGGCTCTTACGGTGTGGGTGAGGGCCACGTCATGCATGTGCGGCTGCAGGTCGGGTCCGCCGCGTTTCCCGATGGCGGCACCCGCGGCGCCGAGCTGGCGCAGAGCGCCCGCGACAACGTGCGGGCCCGCGCCGGCTGACCTGGCCGCGCCTTAGGGCAGGGCGCGCATCACCTCGGTCCACGGCACCAGCTTGAAGTTCTGGCGTCCGGTGGGCCACCGGCGGTGGCCATCCTGCACCACGAGCAGCCCCTTGGCGTAGGGGCCGCCGAGATGGGCCGATGTCACCTCCAGGCCGTCGGTCTCCGAGACGGCATCAATGCCTCGCTCGGCATTCATGCCCACCCGGAAGCGCCCCTTCACGGCATAGGGCGGGTCCGCGGCCAACACCACGAAACTGTCGCTGCCCTGGGCCGACACCACCAGCCAGGCCCCATCGGCGCTGCGGTGCACGCCCATGCCCTCGACGTCGGCCGTCAGCAGCTCTCCGACGGGCAGGATCATGCGTGCCTCGCCCATGGCGCCGTCGCCGGTCAGCGCCACGCGCCACACGCCGCGCTTTTCTTCGCCGATGAAGAGCTGTTGCCCTGCTTCATCGACGACGCAGCCTTCAGGCTGGGTCTCCAGTTTGAACTGGCCGACCTGGCGCCCCTGCCACTGCTGCCCATCACGCGTGACCCGCAGCTGCAGCACCCGGCCGTCCTTGTCGTTGACAAAGACATCCAGCCCGCCACTGGGGTTGCGCCCGCTGCAGATGCCGTAGACGTCCTCCAGGCCGGTTGGCAATTCGGCCAGGGTCTGCACGCGTCCCTGGGGAGTGATGCCGAAGAGCACCACGCTGCGCCGGTCGCGCTGCGTCGCCACGGCCAGGTCCCACGCCTGCCGGTCATAACGGAGCCCCTGGCGAAGATCGACGTTGTTCACGCGCCCGACGGGCAGGAACTGCACTTCCTGTCCTTGCAGGTCATACACGGCCAGGCCAAGCTTCTTGTCCGTGCCGAGGATTCGGCTGGCGGCGGGCTGGCGGGCGTTCACCCAGATGGCGGGGTCGTCCGCCGCGTCCCCACTGCCCCGCACGGGCGCCGTCTGGGCACTGGGCACGAGCACCGGCAGGGTGGGCCGGCGCTCGGCCGCATGGGCCGACAGCCACAAGCCCATATCCGCCGGCGCCAGGCCCGGGGCCACCAACTGCCGCTCGTGACGTTCCGCCTCGGCGCTCTGCGCCCACAGGCCGACGCCGGCCTCGGGCACATACAGCGTCGCTTCCTCGTCGCGCACCGCGCAGCCCTTGGCGTCCGGCGCGCTGGCCAGGCGGCGCATCACGGGGGAAGCCGAGGCGCTGGCCGACGCACCGTCATCCACCAGCCACTGCTCGCCGAGGCCGTCATCCCCGAGCAGGAAGGCCTGCAACAGAGGTTGCCCCGCGGGCAGATACAGGCACAGCGCCTCTACATTGAAAGCCGGTCCGGCCCAGTGCCGGCGCTCGACCAGGCGGTCGCGCCGGGCTTCGATCAGGCGCAGGGCGCCGCTGTCGGCATCCTGCACCAGGGCGACCTGACGGCCATCCGGCAGCAGGCGCTGATCCCAGCGCTTGGCCCGCATCGGCATCTCGGCCAGCACCTGGCCGTTGCCATCCATGAGGCGCAGGCCGGTCTTGGCGAGCGCCAGCGTGTCGGCCGATGCCAGGGAGGGGCCGGCCAGCGCGCCCAGCACGGTGAAGGTGACCGCCAGGGCGGCGGACCATCGGTGGCCGGGGGTCATCGTCGTCTTGCTCAAGCGAGGCTCCTTCAGAACATGGCCAGCTTGAGGCTGACCTTGTAGGCACGACCGTAACGCTCGTACTGCACGTTGTGGGCCGGATCGCCCTGGTAGACGTAATAGCGCTCGTTGCCCAGGTTGAGGGCTTCCAGTTGCAGGTCCAGGCCCTTGGACAGCCGCACGCGCATCGAGGCATCGAGCTGGTTCTGGGTGTCCACGCGCCGATCTTGCGAAGCATCCAGCACGTCCCCCACTTCCAGCAGGTAGGGCGACTTGTGGTTCAAGGCCAACCGGGCCGCGAAGGCGGGCGACTCCCACCCCAGGCTCAGGTTGATGCTGCGGTCCGACTGGCTGGGCAGGGCAATGCGGCGGGTGACATAGACACCGCCGTCATAGGCACCAATGGTGGCGCGAGAACGCACAAAGCTGCCGTTGGCGCCGACCACCAGGCCGTTCCATGGGGCGGGCAGGGTGCTCAGCGCCTGGCTCCAGCTCAGTTCCAGGCCGCGGACCGTGGCGGTGCCGCCGTTGGCGAAGGTCTCCACATGGGAAAAGTCTTCCCAGCCCGCGGTGCCGGCCACATCGGTCTGGAAGGCGAAGTCGCGGATCTGCTTGTGAAACACATAGGCCGAGACCGCACCATCGCGGCCAAGGCGCCGTTCCACGCCCAGGTCCAGGTTGCGCGAGCGCAGTGGCCTGAGCTGCGGATTGCCCAGCGTGGCCTCGTCCCCGTCCACCGTGACGCCAGGGCTGAGCTGGTCGAACGACGGCCGCACCATGGCATGCGTCACGGCTGCGCGCAGCACGGTGTCGCTGCCCAGTTGCTGCCGCAGCAGCAGGGCGGGCAGCCAGCGGTGGGTGCTGCTGGTGCTGCGGGTGGGGCCCAGCGTGTCGTCAATGGCGGACATGCCGGTGGCCTCAAAGCGCACGCGCTCGCCGCGCACGCCGGCAATCCATTCGGTCCCGCCCTGTTCGAACCGGGCCTGGACATAGCCGGCATCGGTGCGCTCCTTCATGGCGTAGTCATTCACTTCTGAATCCACCGCATCACGGAAATCCTGCAGCCGGCTGGCAAACAGCGCCCGCAGCCTGGACGCGTCAATGCCCGGGCCCATGCTGGTCCACGGGTAGCTGATGTCGCTGCCGGTGAGGAAGTTGCCCAGGTTGAGCTGGGCGCTGGTCAGGCTGTAGGGGGCCTTCTTGAGGGCCTTGGCCGTCGGGGCAAAGACTTCCTGGGCATTGTCCTTGTCGCGCCGCGTGGCCTTGAGGCCGGCCTTGAGGTCCAGGTCCCACCCGGCCACGTCGAACTCGCGCTGCAGATCCACCTTGGCATGGCGCACGCGGTCGCTGGCATGGCTCTGCTCGACCTTGGCCTTGTTGAAGCCGTAGGCCGACGCGTCATTGAACCCCTGCGTTGCGATGGGCATCGGCCGCTCGGTGCTGGTGTAGCCCAGCCCGGCCAGATCCGCTGTGAAAGCAGAGGAACTGAGGGTGTCGGGCTTGCTCTCGCTGGCGCGCCCCGCGCCGACCTCCCCCCAGGCCTTCCAGGCGCCGCGTGTGAGTTCAGTGCCCAGCACGATGGAGGAGGACTTGTTGATCTCGCGCCGCTGCTTGAGCCCGCGGCTGACGGTGCCGTCGCCGCTCTCGCCCGGAGCCAGGGGGTCGTCGAATTCCACCTTGACGGATTGGCGGCTTTCCTCGTCCGTGAAGCGGCTGCTGAAGCTGCGCAGGTAGAAAAGGTTGTCAGCGCTGGGGCGGTAGTCCAAGTTCAGCGCGGCGCCCACCCGCTCCCGCGTGATGTCGTAGCGCCGCAGCTCGAAGCTGCCCAGCTTGCCGTCGTCCCAGTCACCGCCCGTCTCGACGTTGTCGCTGGCGAAGCGGCGCTGGTCCGCCGACACGGCCACGGCCAGGCCGAGCGTGCCACCTGCGAAACGGTCGGCAAAGGCCACGGCGCCCCGCGGCCGGGTCTGCCCGGAATTGGCATCGTGGTTGCCGCCGGCCTCCAGGGTGAACAGACGGCCCGGCTGGTCAAACGCGCTCAGGGTACGGACGGTGACGGTCCCGCCCAGGGAATTGGCGTCCTGGTCGGGCGTGAGCGTCTTGTTGACCTCCAGCGAGCGGATCAGCCCGGCAGGGACGAGATCCAGGCCGGGGGCCCGCTTGCTCGACTGCGAGGCGGGGGCCACCGCCCCGTTGATCGTGACGGTGTTGTAGTCCGGGCCAAGGCCGCGCACGCGGATGAAGCGGCCTTCGCCCTGGTCGCGTTCCACCGAGACGCCCGGCAGCCGGGCCAGCGCTTCGGCCGCATTGTTGTCGGGCAGCTGGCCGATGCCATCGGCATGCACGACGTTGACGATGCCGGTGGCGGCCACTTGCTTGTCCACGGCGGAGCGCAGGGCGGCGGCCTGGCCGACGGTGACGACCGTGTCCAGCTTGCGGGGCTCGGCCGCCGCCGAAGCGGCAGGCGCAGGCGATGCGGCGGAAGCCGCTGGGGCTGGTGCGGGCGCTGCCTGCTGCGCCAGTGCGGGCGGCAGCCACAGGCTGGAGAGGCAGACGGCGAGGAGGGTGGGGCGGGGCGGGGTGCGCATGGGCAGGCAACAAGGAGTCAGCAATGGCCGCGAATGGTGAGAACGGTGCATGGCGCTTGCGTGACAGTGCGGCTTATCCGCCATGGCCGGCGCCACGCAGCGCAGGCAGGCCGGCGGGATGAGCCGTTCGCACCCCCTGGCGGGGCGGCGCCATCAACTGTCACAAAGCCTGCCTAGCATGGCGCGCCATGAAACTCGCGTTGCCTCGTCCGCCGCTGGTGCTCGCCCCGGTGGCGGGCTCGCGCCATTTTGGCCACGCCTTGCTGCTGCTCATGTGCGGCATCACCTGGCTGTTTGCACATTGGGCCGTGGCCAAACCGCTGGCGCTGTGGCGATGGATCGACATTCTCAGCGAGAGCCTGGTGGTGGCCATGCTGGGGCTGTGGCTGGTGCAGCTGCGCACCAGCCGTCCGGGCGGGCGCGTGACGACCTGGCTGTGCCTGGGCCTGGCCGGCATGCTGCTGGGCGGCTGGGCGGACCTGATGGACGAGTTCTGGAAACTCCCGCGCGATTACGCGCTCCTGCTTGGCATGGAGTCCAGCCTGCATCTGGCCGGCATGGTGGGCCTGACCTGGGGGTTGCACCTGTGGCGGCAGGAACAGCTGGCTTTGAATGCGCTGCGCGGTGGCCGTGAGCGGGGCTATCGAGAACACGACCAGATTGACCGCCTCACGCAGCTCGGGGACGGCGCCTACCTGCTGGATCAGCTGCGCTGGCAACAGCGCCGGGGCGAGCCTGCCACCGTGGTGATGCTGGGCTGGGCCGACTTGCCGGCCCTGTCGCGCCAGCAAGGGCTCGCCGAGACCGACCGGCTGCTGCAGGCCACCGGCCCGGTGCTCTTGCTGCAGCTGCGACCCGGCGACCTGCTGTGCCGCTATGCCGCCGACCGCTTCGTGGCCCTGCTGCCGCGCGCCGACCGCGCGCTGCCGGACGACCTGCTGGCGGCCTTGCAGGCCCATGTGCACCCTTGCGCCGACGGACAGACCCGCGCCCGCCTGCAGGCCCGCATGGTGCAGGCCCCGCTGGACCCGGTGCTGGACGCCGAAAGCCAGCTGCTTCGCCTGGTGGAGCAGCTGCGGTGAGCGAAGCCCTGGCGCTGCTGCGTCGCAGCCTGCCGGCCGGCGTGGCGACGCACTTCGGCGCGGACACGGCCTTCATCCCCTGGGCCTACCAGGGCGCTTTGCTGGCCGAGTTTGCGCACAGCCGCGGGCTGGCGGCCCAGGAGTGGCTCGCGCCACTGGGCATCACCGCCGGCCAGCTGCTGACGCCGCGGCAGCTGCTGACCATGCTGGCGGCGCTGCAGACGCACGCCCGGGACGTCGGTTTCGTGCTGGGGCAGCTCAGCCTGCCAGGCCACTTTGGCCTGGCCAGCCAGGCCCTGCAGCAGGCGGGTGATCTGCGCCAGGCACTGCAGGTGCTTTGCGCCTACGCGGCGCGGCTGTCCCCGCTGCTCACACCCCGGCTGCTGGAGACGGAGGAGGAGCTGCTTTTGATCTGGACGGAGGCCTGCGGCGCTCCGGCGCCACTGCAGCCCTTGCTGGTGGACATGCAGATGAGCGCCGTCATTGCCATGGCCCAGTGGTTGGGCGGGCGTCCGCTGCGCTGCAGGCTGAGCTTCAACCGCACGCGGCCGCGCGAGCTGTCGCAGCATGCCGCGTACCTCGGGACCGATCTCCAGTTCGGCTGCCAGGTTGATGCCATGCGGCTGCCGCTGGCTGAGGCGCTCAGGCCCTGGCCGGCCGCCCAGCGGCCCGCCGCCATGGCGCGCAATGCGCTGGCGCAGGGGGCGGACCCCCAGGCGCTATGGCGGGGGCAGCTGGCGGTGCTGTATGACCATCTGGTGAGCCAGCTGGGCGAGCCCGCCACGCTGGAGGGTAGCGCACGTCGTTTCCAGGTCAGCCCCGCCACGCTCAAACGGCAACTGGCCCAGCTGGGCACGCACTACCAGGCCCAGCTGGACCAGGTCCGTGCCCATGCGGCGCTCTATCTCATGTCGCTGCAGGGCCAGCGCGGCGAAGCCGTGGCCCGCTCGCTGGGCTTTCACGACAAGAGCAATTTCCGGCGCTCCTTCCGGCGCTGGACCGGCATGACGCCGGGGATGCTGTAGTGCCCACGCCTGGCCGGTCGGCGCGCTGCGCCGCTTCCCTACACTAGGGGCATGCCGCTCCAGTTCGAGCACGCCGAAGACCAGGCCCAGTACCGCCGCCCCGCGCACCGCGATGGGGTGGAGCTGTACCACGCCCACATCCTGCGGCACAGCTTCGAGCCCCATACCCACGAGGCCTATGGCCTGGGCGCCATCACCGAGGGCGTGGGCCGGTTCCGCTGGCGGGGCGGCGAGCACCTGGCGCCCACCGCCACGCTGATGCTGATGAATCCCGAGGACATCCATACGGGCGAGGCGGCGACCGCGCAGGCCTGGGGCTATCGCATGGTGTATCTGGACGAGGAGCTCCTGAGCAGCGTCTATGGCGGGCCGGCCTGGCGCTTCGACGCTGCGGTGGCCTTTGACGCCGACGCGGCCCACCAGGCCGCCGGCTTGATCGCCACGCTGTGGCAGGCGCGCGAGCCGCTGGCCTTTGACAGTGCCCTGCTGGCCCTGGTGCAACGGCTCAGCCGCCATGCGCGGCGCGCGCCGCGGCAGCAGGACGGTGGCGCGCCCAGGTTCGAGCCCGTCCTCGACTACATGCGCGCGAACCTGGACCGTTCACTGGACACCGCCACCCTGGCGGCCGTGGTGGGCCTGAGCCCGTTCCATTTCCTGCGCAGCTTCAAGGCCCAGCATCACGCCACGCCGCAGCAGGCGCTGATGGCGCTTCGCCTGAATGAAGCCAAGCGCCTGCTGGCCCGAGGCCAGGCCCCGGCCGGTGTGGCCGCCGCGGTGGGCCTCACGGACCAGGCCCATCTCACCCGCAGCTTTGCCCGCCGCTACGGCATCACGCCCGCGCGCTACCAGCAGCAACTGGGTACAAGACCGCGCGGCTGAGGGCCGGTCACACTGCCGGCCATGTGGACTGGTCTGAGTTTCGCCCTGGCCGCCGGCCTGATGTGGGGTCTGGTGTTTGTGGCCCCGCTGCTGCTGCCCGAGTATCCGGCGGCGCTGCTGACGGCCGGCCGTTACCTGGCCTTTGGCCTGATCGCGGTGCCGCTGGCGCTGCTGGACCGTCGTGAGCTCGGCCGCCTGACCCGCGCCGACTGGTGGGCGGCCTGCCGGCTCAGTGCGATCGGCAATTTCCTGTACTACCTGACGCTGTCGGCGGCCATCCAGCGTGCTGGTGGCCCGCTGCCCACCATGCTCATCGGCACCTTGCCGGTGGTCATCGCCCTGTGTGCCAACCAGCGCAATGCCTTGCGGGATGGCCACTATCGCTGGCGACAACTCGCCCCCGCCCTGTTGTTGATCGGTGCCGGCATCGCCTGCGTGAACCAGGTCGAGCAGGCGTCCGTGGCGGCGGCCGACCTGCCTCGTTACCTCCAGGGTGCGCTGCTGGCGGTGGTCGCGGTGGCGTGCTGGACCTGGTACCCGATTCGCAATGCCGACTGGCTGCGCCTGCATGCGGACCGCAGCCCACGCGCCTGGGCCACCGCCCAGGGCCTGGTGACGCTGCCGATGGCAGTACTGGCCTTTGCGGCCATCGGCCTGCTTCAGGGCCTGGGCGTGCCGCTCCTGCCGGCGGATTTTCCGGTGCCGGGCGGGCCACGGCCCTGGGCCTACATCGGGTTGATGCTGGCGGTCGGGCTGCTGGCCTCCTGGCTGGGCACGCTGTGCTGGAATGAGGCGAGCCAGCGGCTGCCCACCGCGCTGGTGGGGCAGCTCATCGTGTTCGAGACGCTGTCGGCGCTGGCGTATGCCCAGTGCCTGCGCGGTGAATGGCCGCGCGCGCTGTCCATGCTGGGCGTGGCGCTGCTCGTTGGCGGCGTGTGCTGGGCGCTGCGTCTCAAGCCGGTGCGGCCGGCGGGTGTCACGGCTGGGTAAACCGAGGCCTGCTCGCCTCTGCGCGTTGGACCACGCTCAATCGCCGCGGCGGCCTTGGCGGGCAGGGCGCCCAGCAGCAGGGGTGACTGATTGCCGCGGCCCGTCAGGCTGCGACCTTCGCGACCATGCCGGCTTGGCGCGACGTGCCCAATTGCTCGCACGCCAGCTCGCCGATGCGGCGCAGCGCCCGCGGATGCCCGGGGCGCCAATGGCCGCCGACGCCCAGCCGCAAGCAATGGCGGAACCGGGTGCTGGCCGAGAACATGGACCCGGGGGCGATCACGATGTTGTCCTTCAGGCAGCGCTCGTACAGCGCCACCGAATCGAAGCCCTCGGGCAACTCCAGCCACAGCGTGAACCCGCCCGCCGGCGCTGACACGCGGGTGCCGCGCGGGAAGCTGTCCGCAATCAGGGCGCGCGCCTCGTCCACCCGTGCGCCGACGGTGGCGCGTAGCGTGCGCAGGGCCGCTCCGCTGCCGGCCTGGGTGAGCAGGTCGGCCAGCGCCAGCTCCAGCACCGGCGTCTGCGCGCCGGACTGCACGGCCTTGGTCCGGCGCAGGGTCTCCCCCCAGCGGCCTGCCTCCACCCAGCCCAGGCGAAGCCCCGGCGCGATGGTCTTGGAGAAGGAGCCGCAGATGATCACGTGGCCCGTGGTGTCGAAGGACTTCACCGCGCGCCGCTTGTCTTCCTGGTCGCACAGGTCGTTGTAGAGCACGTCTTCGATGAGGGCAATGTCATGCCGCGCCACCAGTGCCGCCAGGCGGCGCCGCTCGGCCACCGGCAAGCTGGCCCCCAGCGGGTTGGACAGCGTCGGCACGGACAGCACCGCCTTGATGGGCTGCGTTTCCAGCGCCAGTTGAAGCGCCTCCAGCGACATGCCGTGACGCGGATGCGTCGGAATCTCCAGGGCCCGCAGATGCAGCGATTGCAGGATCTCCAGGAAACCGTAATAGGTGGGCGACTCCAGCGCCACGATGTCGCCCGGCTTGCACACGCTGCGCAGGGCCAGGCTGATGGCCTCCATGCAGCTGTTGGTCATCACCACGTCTTCCGGGCGCAGCACGCAGCCCAGGCCCAGGGCATGGCGAGCCACCGCGCGGCGGGTCTCCTCCATGCCCGAGCCAAGCGGATAGTGGCACAGCAGGTCGCGATGGCGAATGACCGACCGGTTGACCGCCCGGCGTACCCGCTCCTGGTCGAACAGCTCGGGGCCGGGGCATGCGGCGCCGAAGGAGAGGAAGGCGGGGTCCTGCGACAAGGCCATGACCTGCGCGCCCAGGTGGTCCAGCTGCACCATGCGAGAGGCGCTGTCGGGAACGGAGGCCTGGGGCTCCGGCAGCCGGGGTGGCCGGGCCGCCACGAAGTAGCCTGACCGTGGCCTGGCCTCGATCAGCCGGGCATCCTCCAGCCAGCGGAAAGCCTGTACCGCCGTGGACAGCGAGACCGCATGCTGGCGCGCCAGCTCGCGCACCGACGGCAGCCGGTCTCCGCGCTTGAGCGTGCCGGCACGCACCGAGCGGGCGAGGCGGTCGGCAAGCTGGAGATAAAGAGGGAGCGAGGGCGCATCCATGACGTCATTCTGTGTGGTTTCCCGTCAGGCGGACCAGTACAGATGACCCTCAAGCCGGCCAGCACAGTGCCGCCCTGGGGCGGCGCTGTGCCAGATGTCACCGAGCCCGGCTGTGGATGGCGGCATGCGCGCCGGCTGCCTATCGTGGCTCCCATGCCGCTGACTCAACGCCTCCACCCCTCGCCGCCGGCTTGCGCGGCGCCCTCCAACGCCTGGGGCCCCTTGGCCCGTCTGGCTCGTCTGGCTCGTCTGGTCCGTCTGGCCCGGTCAGCCGGTTTGGAGGGCCCCCTCGCTCAGGCCACGACCGCCCAGGCCGGCGCCCGCGCCCGCCAGCCCCGGTCCGGCACCGTGGAACTGCCCGCGGACGGGACGGCGGTGATGCTGACGCTGCGACGCCCCATGCAGGTGCGGGCGAGCGGGGGGCGGGTGTGGATCACCCGGCCGGGCTGGCCGCAGGACCACTGGCTGGACGCTGGCGAGAGCCTGAGCGTCACGCCAGCGGGTCACTGGCGCCCACTGCACCTCATCGTGAGTGGAGAAGACAACAGCGGCATCACCCTAAAGTTGGAACCAATTGTGTAAGACGCTCTCCCACCGTCATTTGGGGCTATAAATCGCGCTTGCATCATTTCCAGTTAGTTAACGGATGTGGGCGAGTCGATACAACAAGGCTGCCACAACGCCACATCCCCGAGGGAGGACCTTTCGATGAGTAAGCCCGCATCTGTGCGGCGCGCGCGCCTGGCCGTGGCCAGCGCGGTGGCCATGTTCATCCTGCAAGCCTGCGGTGGTGGCGGTTCCGGAGACGGGGACAACCCCAGCAGCGGCGGCAGCGCCTCGGGCGCCAGCAGCTCGTATGCCCAGCAGTGCTCCGCCAACAACCTGCAGGCGGCCGCCAACCTGCGCACGGCCAGCCTCACGACCGAGAAGAACTGGGTCCGTGCCTACATGGACGAGGCTTACCTGTGGCGCGACGAGGTGCCCAATGTCAACGCCAGCGCGGCCCAGTTCAGCGGCAACGACGTGGGCGAGGCGCTGAATGCCTATTTCACGGCGCTGCTGACGCCCGCCGTCACGAGCAGCGGCAAGTACAAGGACCAGTTCAGCTTCGTGATGCCCACACGCGAGTGGAACGACCTGTCGGATTCCGGCATCGAGCTGGGCTATGGTGTCGAGTGGCACCTGGGCTCGGCAACGCCCCCGCGCAAGATCCGCGTCGCCTACGTCGAGCCGAACAGCCCGGCCGCCCTGGCAGGCGTGCAGCGCGGTGACACGCTGGTGACCGCCGACGGCACCGGCGCCGACGACAGCACCTCGGCCGGTGTGGACGTGCTCAATGAGGCATTGTTCCCCTCGCGTGCCAGCGTCAACCATTCCTTCACGCTCACACCCAACGGCGGCGGCACGCGCACCGTCAGCCTGACGGCCGGCAGCGTGACCAAGACGCCGGTGCTCAAGCGCCAGGTGCTGACGGCTGCCGATGGCGCCAAGGTGGGCTACATGGTCTTCAACGACCACGTGGCCACGGCCGAAGCGCAGCTGATCGCCGCGGTGGAGGACTTCAAGACCCAGAACGTGTCCGACCTGGTGCTGGACATTCGCTACAACGGTGGTGGCTATCTCTACATCGCGAGCGAACTGGCCTACATGATTGCCGGCGCCGGCCCGACCAGTGGCAAGGTGTTCGAGCAACTGCGCTACAACAGCCGCCGCACCGCGGACACGAACAGCAGCGACTCGCGCACGCCGTTCTACGACACCTCCTGCCTGCTCTCCGGTGGCAAGTGCACCAATGAGAAGCCGTTGCCCACGCTCAACCTCAAGCGGGTGTACGTGCTGGCCCAGGAAGGCACCTGCTCGGCGAGCGAAGCCATCATCAACGGCCTGCGCGGCGTGGATGTGCAGGTGGTGCTGATCGGCGGCACGACCTGCGGCAAGCCCTATGGCTTCACCGGCAAGGACAACTGCGGCTACAGCTACTTCCCGATCGAGTTCGTCGGCACCAACAACAAGGGCTTTGGCGACTATGCCGACGGCTTCGTGGCGGCGGGTGCTGGTGCCACCGGCGTGCCCGGCTGCTCGATGACCGACGATTACTCCCGTCAGTTGGGAGACCCGGCGGAAAGCATGCTGGCTGCTGCCCTGCAGTACCGTGCCAATGGCAGCTGCCCTGCCAAGCCGGTGTCGGCCAGCCCGGGCCGGGCCTCAGTGCAGCAGGCCGGCGCATCGGACAGCGTGGCCCTGAGCCTCAAGCGCCTGGCGGCGCGCAGCAACCGCATTGCCGGCGGACGGCCCTGAGCCGCGGCGCCAGGCCGGCGGGCACACCCCGCGGGCCTGGCCGTGCAGCCGCTGCCGGTCACCCGGCGCGGCCTCCCCATGAAAAAGGCGCCCTCGCAAGGGCGCCTTTTTTTCTGGTTGTCCTCTTCATGCCCTCGTCGCGCCGAACGCGCGATAGGCGAGTTCAGCCGGGGGTGTCAGAACTTCGGAATCCGTATCCGGCTGATCATGAGGGAGCCGGAGACCGCAAACAGCAGCACCAGCGGATGCAGCACAAAGCCGGCCAGCTTCAGTTCACCAAACCACAGCGCCTCCCCGGTGGCGCCTTGCGCCGCCGCCACCCACAGGATGATCACCAGCAGCAGCGAGGTGGGAATGGGGGTGCCCTCGAAATACGTGACCTTGCCGGTCTCCGAGCTGAGGCTTTCCGCCGTGATGTTGTAGCGGGCCAGGCGCGAGACGCCGGCAGCCACGAAAAAGCCCAGGATGATGCGGTCCCACAGGCCCTGCATGCCACAGCCATAGGCAATCACCGCGGGCGCCACGCCAAACGAAATGACGTCCGCCAGGGAATCCAGTTCCCGGCCCATGGCCGAACTTTTCTGACGCCAGCGGGCGATACGGCCATCCAGCACGTCGAAGACCAGCGCGGCCGGAATCAGCGCGCAGGCGTAATACAGGTGCAGCAGTTCGCGGTTCTGCAGGTAAGTCATCACCGAGAACAGCGCGCCCACGCCGCAGAAGGCATTTCCCAGCGTGAACCAGTCGGCGAGGTGGAACTCGCGGATCATCGAAAAAGGCTTGGGTCTGTTCATGTTGCGAGCATAAGCGATGGTCCCAACCCCTGACGGCAAAGCCCGCGCCCGGGTTCAAGGCTGCCTGGCAGGGCCCGGTGGTTCGGCGGGGGCCTCGGGCGCGGAGGTCCAGCGGGCCCAGGCTTTGCGGCCCAGGTGCCGGGCCAGCAGGGGGGCGGGCATGCGGAGCCAATGGGCCCGTACATACAAGGCCAGTTCGGCCAGATCCTGACCGGGCAGCCGGCAACTGTCATGAGGCGGGCGCAGGGCCCGCCGGTAGGCGGCGTCCAGCAAGGGCTGACGCCAGTGGTTCAAGTGCCCCGCCAGCGCGGCGGTCACCTCGGGCGGCACCGGGGTGTCCAGCCACCGCTGGGTGTGGCGCAGCGCGAGCGCCAGCGGATGCTCCAGCCCGATGCGCGCTGCCCGGGTGAGCAGCCGGGACCAGAAACCCTGCACGGCGCTGAACTCACGCATCAGGGCGTCCAGGTCGAACAGGTCGCGCAGGCCGTTCTGCAGCTCACCTTCATGGAACAGATGCGCCGCACTGTGCAGCAGCATGTCTTCCGGCGGCAGCACGAACAGGCCGGGGTAGCCGGGCAGGGGGCGAGGCTGGTCAAAAAGCGCTTCAGTGTTCAGCGGTGTCCGGGCGGTCGGCGGCAGCAGGCTGTGGTGCACATCCAGCGAGGTGCCGCGGCGGCGGTGGTGCATGGGCGGCAACTCATGCATCCAGTCCCGGTAATAGCGCTGGTCGTAGTCGTCCAGGGGATCGAAGTCCCAGCCATGCACCATCAGGGCGATTTCTGCCCGGGGCAACTGGGCAGCCTTGAGCAGCACATCGATGTCGGTGAACATGCGGCCGGGCGCTGGCGCGTGACCGGCCAGCGCATAGGCAGCGCCCTTGAGCAAGATGACAGGCCCCGGCAGTTCCGCCAGCGCCTGTGACAGGAAGCGCGCCTCCCGGCCCACCATCTGCATCTGGCGCTGCGAGAGCAGCAAGGCCGAGCGCAGGTGCGGCTGCACGGCGGCAGGCAGGTCGTCCAGCCAGCCGCCCGACTGGGCCAGGTGCGCCAGCTTGCCCGCCAGGTTGGCGCGCCGAGCCTGGCGCAGCAGCAAGTCCCACGCTGGCAGCGACAGCGTCGGCGCCACGGCGGGCGCCAGCAGCACCTGCACCAGCAGCGGCCGGTCCGGCGCGGGTGGATGCTGCGGCCGGGGCAGCGCGCGGGTTTGCGACCGCGCATTCATGCCGGCCCCTCCGCCAGGGCATCGAAATGCCGCAGGGCGTCCTCCAGCTGGCCGTAGTCGAAGCTGTAGCAGTCGCAGCGGTCCACCAGGGTGGCCAGGGCCTGGAAGCCGGCCTGGCCGTGGAGGTCGTAGTTGAAGCTCTGCTCCGCCAGGGTCATGAAGGCCCGGGCACGTTCAATGGGTGCCAGCCGGGCAGGTTGCTGTGCTCGCCAGGTCGGCAGCACCACCCAGGCGGGCACGGCCGGGACCTGCCGCCGGGCAATCGCCTCGTCCGGCGCCCGCACGAGCGCCACCGTGCCCTTGCTGGTGTTGGGCATGGAGGCGCTGAAGCGCGCCTGGGGCGCGAAGGCCTTCAGGAGCTCGATGGAGGCATTCTTGAGATTGATCGGCCGGGCCATGCCGTGCAGTTCCCCGCTGGCGAGGTCCAGCAGGCCCAATTCGTCGGACAGCAGGCGCCAGCCGCGATGGGCCAGGGCCGCGCACAAGGTGCTTTTGCCGGCGCCCGGCGGGGCGGGCATGAGCAGCGCACGGCCGCCTCGCTCCAGCACGGCGGCATGGATCAGCAGGTATTGGTGCGCATGGGCTGCGATGCACCAGTTGATGCCCCACTCCAGCATGGCCAGCGCCTGGGCGCCGGGCAGCGGGGTGAAGGAACGCTGGCCGTCGAACCAGAATTCGGCGCGACCCTGCCATCGAGACCGCCAGTGCGGGCTGCGCAGCACGGCCACATGAAAATCGACAAAGCCCTGCGGCGGCGCCACTTCGAAACTCTCATACATCAGGGCCAGGTCGTCGGCCAGATGCGGCAGGTCCGAGCGGACGTTCACCGTGAAGGGGGCCAGGCGCAAGGGCAGGCCGTCACCGCGTAGCTGGTGGCGCAGGGCCTGGCGGCTCAGGTCACCCAGTTTCACGCTGCGGTCTCCGCCACCAGCAGCTCGATCTCGACCAGCCGATGCAGGTGCAGGTCCAGCAGGTCGGCCAGGGCCTCCGGCGAAGGGGGCTCGTCCCAGTCGACGTCACGGGCCAGGCGCTCCAGCAGCTGCTGCCGGGTCGAAGGGGCAGCCGCCAGCCATTCAGCCAGCTGGGCGCCGAGCGCCGCGATCAGGTGGGTGTCTCCGCTGGCCGGATTGAAGAACACCGCATGCTGCTCGCCCTCCCAGGCGCGCAGCACGTCAGCCAGCGGGTGTGCGCAGCGCCACGTCGCCGTGAGCGCCATCAGCTCACGAGGTAATTGGCGTAGAGGTAGCTGCGGAAGTCGCTTTCCGTCCAGGCGGCGGTACTGCCCGCATTGTTGGGCTTGAAGGCGTTGGGGCCGACGGCGGCCATCTTCACCAGCATGTCCTCGCCCGTGGACGACACCACGCACTGGGCGACGTTGTGCCCGGCAAACAGCGTGTTCAGGCGTGCCACCAGCATCATCGTGGCATAGCTGCCCGCGTCGGAGGCAAACAGCGTGGCCACCTTGGCGCTGGACGACACGTTCTTCAGGCCGCCAGGGAACACCTTGGCCACCGTCAGGTTGCTCTTGCAATAACTCAGCGAGCGGCCCGAATACCAGTAGGCCGCAATGAAGGTCCACGGCGGAGAGGTCGAGACCGCCGAGCGGACCGAGTTGTTCACCCAGTTGCTGATGGTCCAGCACTCGGTGTTGTTCAGCACGGCCGCGGCCGCGCGGGCCTGGACGCTGGCGCCGCCATTGCGCAGCACCGCCGAGCCCCAGGCCGAGGTGGTGTTGCAATGCCAGGCCATGACCGGGCGACTGGCCAGGGTCAGGCCCACCGGCACTCCAGCCTGCAGGAAGCGGCGGCGGCGCGACGACACCACGGGGCCCGCGTTCGGAACCGGGGCCGTGGGCTGTGAAGTGTCGCTGTGGTGGTCCATGTGCTCAGCTTTCGTGTGCATGTGCCCCTCACTGGGGCGGATGCTCAAGCCGCCCGGCTTGACGCGGGCTGCGCTGGAAGTGTTTCATACAAGGCACGCCGCCGCAAAGGCGGCGCACCCCTTGAACGAGTGGCACCGCACGTCCCTCAACATGATGATGAGTTAGTGCTGGCTCACCGCTCGCATCAGTTGTTGTCGAAGGCCAGCTGCTCGTGCACCCACGCGCGTGCTGCGTCCAGCGTCTCGAATGCACCAAAACGGCGGCCGTGCTTGAGGTACAGCGCCTCGAACAGGGGCAGCATGAACTCCCGACCCTCCACCTCCGGCGCGGCCACATAGGCCACCGCCAGCGGTGGGCGGTGGTGGGCGCTCATGAGGCGCAGAAAGCGCTCCAGCTCCGCCATCGATTCGGGCGAGGTCACCATGCTGCCCGAGAGCTCCAGGATGTCACCGAAGCGTTCGGGCGGCGGGTCGGCCGTGAGCAGGTCGCGCATGGCGCGACCCAGGCCGAGCACGGCCTCGCGGTTGAAGGGCCCCTGCGCCCGAAGCCGGACCACCGGCCCCTCGCGCCACATCTCGATCTGCCCATGGGCGTGGAAAGGCCCGCGCACGAAACTGTGAATATCGCGTTTCACCGGAACTGTCCCCACATGTTTGGGAACCGATCTTGAGCGGGCCCCTGCCGGCCGCCATCGGTGCGAACGCGTACGGCAGCGCTCAGTCTGCGGCGTCCTCCACACAATCGCGGTCCACGCCAGCGTCCGGGCGCGGCTGGGCGGCGCCCGATGCGTCCGCCTCATCCAGGCCTTCCTCGATCAGGAAGCCGCCGCTCTGGTGTTCCCAGAGCTTGGCATACAGGCCGCCAGCGGCCAGCAGGCTGTTGTGGTCGCCTTGCTCCACGATACGGCCCTGGTCCATCACGATGAGGCGGTCCATGGCCGCGATGGTGGAGAGGCGGTGTGCAATGGCCACCACGGTCTTGCCTTCCATCAGGCGGTACAGGCTGCGCTGGATGGCCGACTCGACTTCGGAGTCCAGTGCGCTGGTGGCTTCGTCCAGCAGCAGGATGGGCGCGTCCTTGAGCATCACGCGGGCAATGGCTACCCGCTGGCGCTGGCCGCCGGAGAGCTTCACACCGCGCTCGCCGACATGCGCGTCATACCCCTTGCGTCCCTTCGGGTCGGTCAGGCCGTCGATGAAGTCCTGGGCCTCGGCCCGGTCGGCGGCGGCGCGCATCGCTTCCTCGGTGGCGTCCGGACGGCCGTAGAGCAGGTTGTCGCGCACCGAGCGGTGCAGCAGGCTGGTGTCCTGCGTCACCATGCCCACCTGGGCGCGCAGGCTGTCCTGCGTGACATGGGCAATGTCCTGGCCGTCGATCAGTACGCGTCCCCGGTCCACGTCATAAAAGCGCAGCAGCAGGTTGAGCAGGGTGGACTTGCCGGCCCCGGAGCGGCCCACCACGCCGATCTTCTCGCCGGGGCGGATGTGCAGGGACAGCTCGTGCAGCACCGGCTTGCGGCCGCCGTAGCTGAAGTCCACCTGTTCGAACCGCACTTCGCCGCGGGTGACCGTCAAGGGCCTTGCCTGGGCGGCGTCGTTGATGGCCACCGGCCGGGACAGGGTGGTGATGCCGTCCTGCACCGTCCCGATGTTCTCGAACAGGTTGGCCATCTCCCACATGATCCAGTGGGAGATGCCATTCAGGCGCAGGGCCATCGCCGTGGCGGCGGCCACGGCCCCTATACCGACCTGGCCCTGGGTCCACAGCCACAGGGTCATGCCCGCGGTGGCGGCGATCAGGCCCATCGAGAGCGCATGGTTGACGACCTCGAAGCCGCTGATCAGCCGCATCTGCCGGTAGGCGGTGGCCAGGAAGTCCAGCATGGCGCCCCGCGCGAAGCCGGCTTCCCGCTGGCTGTGGGAGAACAGCTTGACGGTGCTGATGTTGGTGTAGGCATCGGTCACCCGGCCGGTCATGAGGCTGCGGGCATCGGCCTGCGCGGCCGCCGCCTTGCCCAGGCGCGGCACGAAATAGACGAGCGCCAGCACATAACAGGCCAGCCAGCCCAGGAAAGGCGCCAGCAGCAGCGTGTCAAAGCCGCCCACCACGCTCAGCATGGTGACGAAGTAGATGCTGATGAAGACCAGGATGTCGGTCACGATCATCACGCACTCGCGCACGGCCAGGGCCGTTTGCATGAGCTTGGCGGAGACGCGCCCGGCGAACTCGTCCTGGTAGAAGCTCATGCTCTGGCCCAGGAGGTGGCGGTGGAAGTTCCAGCGCAGCCGCATCGGGAAATTGCTGGCGATGCCCTGGTACTTCACAAAAGCCTGCAGCGCGATCAGCACCGGGCTGGCCAGCAGGATGCCGCCCAGCAGCATCAGCTGGTGGCGCTGGCTGGACCACCACTGCGCGGCGGGCACCGCGCTGAGCCAGTCCACCACCGAGCCGAGCATGGAAAACAGCAGCGCTTCAAAGGCGCCAATGGCGGCCGTGAGCAGCGTCAATGCCAGCAGCAGGCCGCGGATGCCGCGGGTGGCCGCCCATACGAACGGAAAGAAGCCCTTGGGCGGCTGGGGCGCCGGGCCGGTGGGGAAGGGATCAACAAGTTTTTCGAACCAGCCAAGCACGGCGGTCTCCCGGGTCTGGAATGCAGGGGCAGAGAGTCGCAAGCCTACAGGACCGTGGTGACCAAAGACCATGCCCGCGCGACCAATGGCCGCTGGAACGCTTGAATGGCGGCCGAGCAGGCTGGCTGGCGTGCGCGCACAGACGCAAAAGCCAACCGCCCGTGCGGCTGTCAACCCTTGGCGGCGGCCAGCCAGCCGAGCCAGGTTTGCTGATGCTCGGCGATCCACTGGGCCGCGGCTTCGTCAGGCATGCGGCCTTGCCGGTTGATGGCCAGGTCCAGGCGCGAGACCGTCTCGTTGGACAGGCGGATCTGGTCGAGGGCCCGCACAGTGTCAGCGGGCAGGCGCTGCAGCCGGTCTTCCCGGGCCAGCAGCACGGCCTGGTCCACGCCGCCGAGCAGCTGTTTCGGGTCGGCGAGTTCGCGAATCTTGTAGCGGGCATGCAGAAACTGCGGATGCCACAGCGGCACCACCACCCACTGCTCCCGGGCCACCGCCTGCTCAAAGGCCGTGAAACAGTCCTCCTGCGTGCCGGTCCGGAACTGGTAGCCGGCCTGGGCCAGCCCATAGTCGTCCATCATGCGCAGCGAAAAGCGGGTGATGCCGGCGCCGGGCCCGATGCCCTGGATCACCGGCGTCATGCGGGCGCGCACCTCGGGCCGGAGCAAATCCGGCACGCTGCTGACGGCGGTGGCCGGGACGTAGTCCGGCACCCCCCACAGCGCATAGGGCGCGTAGTGCGCTCCCAGTGCCCGCGTGGCGGCGACCTCCTCCACGCGCGCCCGGTAGACGCCATGGCTGGCATTGAGCCAGGCCGAGGCCACCATGTCCGTCGCGCCCTCGCGCAGGCGCTCAAAGCATGCCTCATGCAGCGCGTAGGAGCGCTCCACCGGATGGCCGAGCCGCTGCAGCACGGCGGTCACTACTGCCGCCGTGGCGTGGTGAAAACTGAGGTCGATCACACCCAGCCGCACCGGCACCCGTGCCGCCTGGGCCTGCGTCAAGCCACTGCCCAGCAGCGCGCCCGCTGCACCCGCCGCGCCCTTGAGCCACGTGCGTCGATCATTGCCTGTCATCGTCTATCTCCCGCCACCGGGACATCACGGTGGGTGGCGCGATCATTCCCGGCGGCTGCGGCGTGATGAAGCGGGCGGGGAGATAAACAGTCTGTGCAGGCGCTTGAAAGCGGCGGGCGCCCCTGAGCCGCTCAGGGGCGGCTGGAGGCCGCGGGCAAGGGCAGCGGTTGCCCCTGCGACTGCGCCGGCACGGGAATGCCCAGCATGTGCGAGAGGGTCGGGGCCAGGTCCACGATTTCCACACGCGTTGTCACCTCGCCCTGGCCCACCCATGCAGGGCCCCAGGTCAGCAGCGGCACATGGTTGTCGTATTCATACGGCGAGCCATGCGTGGTGCCGGTGGCGCGGCTCGACAGCATGTAGCCCTGGCGCGGCACCAGTTGCAGCGGCGCAGCCACGTCCGGATGCCAGGAGCGCCGCATCTGGGCCAGATAGGGCGTGGCCGTGTCGTTGCCGGCGAGCTGAGCGCGTGTGAAGGCGGCCTGCACGCCAGGGATCTGTTCCGCCAGCGTCTTGGCCGCGGCATAGACATCGTCGCTCTTCAAGCCCTTGGCCTGGATCAGTGCCTCGTCGAACAGCAGGCCGGTGGCGGAGAACTGGGTCACCCAGCGGCCCTGGCCCCAGCGTTCGGACAAGCCCTTGTTGAGCGTGGCGATGACCTGGGCCGGCGCAATGCGGCCGGCGTCGCGCCCCTGCTGCCGCGCCCATTCCGGCGTGTCCATGAAACCGTGGTCGGCGGTAAGCACGGCCACGTAGTTGTCCTTGCCCACGCGGCGGTCGAGGTACTCGAAGAAGCCCTGCAGGTAACGGTCCAGGTGCAGCAGGTGGTCGTGCGAGAGGCGCGACTCCGGGCCGAAGGCATGGTTCACATAGTCGTGGCTGGACAGGCTCACGGAGAGGATGTCCGTCTGGTCATCCGCCCCCAGCTGCTCGCCTTCGACCGCTGCACGGGCAAAGGCCAGGGTCAGTTCGTCGCCGAACGGCGAAGGCAGCAGGCCGGCGTAGTACTTTGGCCCCGGCTGGTCGAGCTTGGCGCCCATGACCTGCGGCAGCCGGTTGCCGTTGCCGGCGTCCGCCTGCCACGGCTGGCCGTCCGGTGCACTGCGGGCGTAGGCCGACTCGGGCAGCAGCAGGGCCCAGGACTTGTGGAAGAACTGGTCCGCCGGACGCGCATTGTTGAAGGCGTCCACCCAGGCCGGGTGGCGGGCCATGTAATAGGTGGTCGAGGCGAACTGGCCGTCGCTGCTCATGTACATGTAGGCCGTGCCCTTGTGCCCGGCCGGCAGGATGGCACCGCGGTCCTTGCCGGAGATGCCAACCACCTTGGCGCCGGGCTTCACGGTACGCAGGACGTCGCCCACCGTTTCAGCGCGGAAGTTGTTCGGGCTCGTGCCGGCATGTGGTGCGGTGGCGTGGCCAATGTATTGGTAGCGCGTGTCCTCGGTGTTGTAGACCTCTTCGCCGGTCTTCGGGTCTCGCCATTCATTGCCGATGATGCCGCTGCGCTGCGGATAGGCGCCGCTGAGCATGATGGAATGCCCGGCGGCCGTCACCGTGTAGCCGTGGCCGTAGAAGGCATTGGAGAACCAGGCGCCCCGGTCCAGGAAGCGCCGCAGGCCGTCGGGCCCGAGCTGGTCGCGATAGCCCAGCACCTGGCGCAGGGGCAGGCCATCCACCGCCATGAAGACCACCAGTTTCGGCGGCTTGGCCGCGGTGCTCAGCGGCCCGGTGGCGCTGCTGGGGCCGGGTGTGCCGGCGGTGCTTGAGGAGGAGGCGGCGGCGCTGTCGCGCGGCGCCGAGGGGCTGCCACAGGCCGCCAGTGCAGCAAGCACGGGCAGCAGCAGCCAGGTACGACGGGTTGCGTTCATGGTGGGCGAGGCTAGCTTCAACCGGCGCAGTATGGCCCGATCGGGCCGGTGCGTGGCCCCCCACGGATGGCGCTCAGGGCGATGGATGCACCTGGCCAGAAAGGAAAAGGGCCGGTCCCCACGTGGCGACCGGCCCATTCCGTTTTCTGATTGGATCGCTTGCGCGCTCCCCTCCTGTTATGGGAAGGGATTGTGCGGGCGCCAGGCAAAGCGCATGCCCGGGTTTGCCCGGGGAAGGGGCTATTCGGCGCGACTTCCTTCTCAATTTGACGGCGTTTCGTGCCGCAATGACGCAAGAAAGCGACGCCTGACCCCAAGCGGGACACTGTCCGCTGACGTCCCGCCGCTGCCGGATTCAGGGCATCAAGGCGTCGTCCAGGACTTCAATCCAGTGGCGCACCGGTGTTTCGGTGCCGGCTTGCAGGTGCTGGATGCACCCGACGTTGCTGGAGACGATGACCTGCGCCTGCAGCGGCTCCAGCGCCTGCAGCTTGCGCTCGCGCAGTTGCTTGGACAGCAGCGGCTGCAGTACGGAATAGGTGCCCGCCGACCCGCAGCACAGGTGGCTCTCCGCAGGCGCAACGGCGATGTCAAAGCCGAGTTCCCGCATCACGCCCTCCACGTTGCCACGGATCTGCTGGCCATGCTGCAAGGTGCAGGGCGGGTGGTAGGCCAGCCGAGGCCGCGGGTGCCCGGCGCGCAGGCGCTTGGCCAGGGCGGGGGCCAGGCTCGGCAGCAACTCGCACAGGTCGCGCGTCATGGCAGACACCTTGGCGGCCCGCTCCGCATAAGCCGGATCATGGGCTAAAAGGCGCCCATAGTCCTTCACCTGGACCCCGCAGCCGGAGGCATTCATCACAATCGCCTCCACAGGCTGGTTGTGTCCGTCCACCATCGGCCACCAGGCATCGATGTTGCGGCGGGCGTCGTCCAGGCCGCCATGGTGGTCGTCCAGGTGGGCCCTGATGGCACCGCAGCAGCCGGCCTCATCCGCCACCAGGGTCTGGATGCCGGCGGCATCCAGCACGCGGGCCGTCGCGGCATTGATGTTGGGATGCATCGCCGGCTGCACGCAGCCCAGCAGCATGAGCACCTTGCGGGGATGGCTGCGCTGCGGCCAGTGGTGGGCCCGAGCAGTTGACCGGGCGGGCACTTTGTCGCGCAGAGCGGCCGGGACGAAGGGCCGGAACATCTGGCCCAGCCGCAGGGCCGGCTTGAACAGCGAGGAGGTCAAGCCCTCCTTCAGCAGCCAGCGGCGCAGGCGCTCCTGGCGCGGCCGGCCCACCTTGGCATCCACCACCCGCCGGCCGATCTCCACAAGCTCGCCATATTGCACGCCGGAAGGACAAGTGCTTTCACAGTTGCGGCAGGTCAGGCAGCGGTCCAGGTGGCGCTGTGTCGCCTGCGTCGGTTGCCCGCCTTCCATCACCTGCTTGATCAGGTAGATGCGGCCACGAGGGCCGTCCAGCTCATCACCGAGCAGTTGGTAGGTCGGGCAGGTGGCCGTGCAGAAGCCGCAATGCACGCAGCGCCGCAGGATGGCCTCGGCGGCCTGGCCTTCGGGCGTATCCTGGAATTCCGGGGCGAGGTGGGTCTGCATCGACGGAAGTGGGGGTCGGAAGTCGGTGGTCGGAAGGTCGTCGGGGCGGCAGGGGAGGCGACGGCGTGGATCGTTCAGAGGTCCGGATACAGCCGGCCGGGGTTGAAGCGGCCATCCGGATCGAACTGTGCCTTCAGCTCCCGGTGGATGCGCGCCAAAGGCGGCGACAAGGGCGAAAACACACCTGCGGACTTGTCCCGCGCCCGGAACAGCGTGGCGTGGCCGCCGACCGCGCCGATGCTCTCGCGAAGCTGGGACGGCGCCATGGGCGTCACGACCCAGCGCTGCGCGCCACCCCACTCAATCAGCTGTTCACCGTGCAGGGCCATGGCGGGCGCGGTGGCTGGCACGCTGATGCGCCACATCGACGCACCGCCCTGGACGGCTCGGCGGGCACCGATGAAGAACTCGTCGTCGTGGTCGCGCAGCCCCCGCCAGAACGGGTCGGCCATGGCGGGGGGAATCAGGTCGCCACCCAGCCGCTGCATGGCCGAGCGCACGGCGGCCTCCGCACCGGACAGCCGCACCACCAGCGCACCGTCCCACCAGGCCGTGGCGCTGATGGGCAGCGGCTGGCCGCCCCAGCGGTTCATCTGCATCAGCGCCTGGTCCTGGGGCAGGTCAAAGCGAAGGGTGGCGCTGGCCACCGGACGGGGCAGGACCTTGAGCGTTACCTGAACGATCAGGCCCAGCACGCCCAGCGCGCCAGCCATCAGCCGGGAGACGTCATACCCGGCCACGTTTTTCATGACGGTGCCGCCAAAGTGCAGCAGTTCGCCGCGCCCGTTGATCGTGGACAGGCCCAGGACATGGTCCCGCACCGCGCCGGCATGGCTCCGCGCAGGGCCTGAGAGGCCTGCCGCCACCATGCCGCCCACCGTGCCGGTGCCCAGGCTCCCATCGGAAAAGCGCGGAGGCTCGAACGCCAGATGCTGCCCTTGCTCCGCCAGCAGCGCTTCGAGCTCGGCCAGCGGCGTGCCGGCTGCGGCGGTAACGTACAGCTCGCTGGGTTCGTAGGCCAGCACCCCGTGCAGCGCGCGGGTGGAGACCACTTCGCCGCGCGGCTCGCCCCCATAGAAATGCTTGCTGCCGTGACCCTGGATGCGCATCGGGCCACCTTCGCGCACGCGGGCCTGCAGGGCGTGGACGGCGTCGGTCAGCGCCTCCGGCTGGGCAGGGCTGCCGGTCCGCCGGCTGGCGCCCGAGGCGGACGTGGCCGCGGCGCTGCCGGCAGCGGCCTGTGTATCGGACGGCACAGAGGCGCTCATCAAAATCGCTCCAGGTCGGGGAAGGCCAGCACGCCGCGTTTCACATGCATGCGGCCGTACTCGGCACAGCGCTGCAGCGTCGGGATGACCTTGCCGGGGTTGAGCAGCCCCGAAGGGTCGAAGGCGCGCTTGAGGGCCAGCATCTGCTCGCGTTCCTCCGGCGAAAACTGCACGCACATGCTGTTGAGTTTTTCCACGCCCACGCCGTGCTCGCCGGTCACCGTGCCGCCCATGGCGACGCTGGTTTCCAGGATGTCGGCGCCGAACTGCTCGCAGCGGGCGAGCTGGTCCGGGTCATTGGCATCGAAGAGGATCAGGGGATGAAGGTTGCCATCGCCCGCATGGAAGACGTTGGCGCAGCGCAACCCATAGGTGCGCTCCATCGCCTGGATGGCCAGCAGCATGTCGGCCAGGCGCTTGCGCGGAATGGTGGAGTCCATGCACATGTAGTCGGGGCTGATGCGGCCGGACGCCGGGAAGGCATTCTTGCGCCCGCTCCAGAAGCGCAGGCGCTGGGCTTCCGTCTCGCTGACCTCGATGCCGGTGGCGCCGCTGGCACGCAGCACCTCGGTCATGCGGTCGATCTCCTCGGCCACCTCTTCCGGCGTGCCGTCGCTCTCGCACAGCAAGATGGCCTCGGCCGCCAGGTCATAGCCGGCATGGACGAAGTCCTCGACGGCGGCGGTCATGGGCTTGTCCATCATTTCCAGGCCGGCCGGGATGATGCCGCCGGCAATCAGGGCGGCCACTGCATCACCGGCCCGGCGCAGGTCATCGAAGCTGGCCATGATGCAGCGGGCCAGCTGCGGCTTGGGGGTGAGGCGCACGGTCACCTCCGTCACCACGGCCAGCATGCCTTCGCTGCCCACCATCACGGCGAGCAGATCCAGGCCTGGCACATCCAGGGCCTCGGACCCGAACTCGATCGCCTCGCCCTCCACCGTGAAGCCGCGCACGCGCAGCACGTTGTGCAGGGTTAGGCCATATTTGAGGCAGTGCACGCCGCCGGAGTTTTCCGCCACGTTGCCGCCGATGGTGCAGGCGATCTGGCTGCTGGGGTCGGGCGCGTAATACAGCCCGTGAGGTGCGGCTGCCTCGGAGATGGCGAGGTTGCGCACCCCGCATTGCACCCGGGCGGTACGCGCCAGCGCATCCACGCCCAGGATGCGATTGAAGCGGGCCAGGCCCAGGGTGACGCCCAGCGGATGCGGCATGGCACCGCCAGACAGGCCGGTGCCCGCGCCCCGCGCCACCACTGGCACCTTTAATGCATGGCAGGTGCGCAGCACGGCGGCCACCTGGGCGTCGTCCTCCGGCAGGGCCACCACGAGCGGGCGCTCCCGGTAGGCGGTGAGGCCGTCGCATTCGTAGGGCTGCGTCTGCTCGTCCCGCCAGAGCAGGGCATGTGCCGGCAACACGGCGGAGAGGGCCCGGACGACCTCGGACTGGCGGGCAGCGCGCTCGGCAACGGTCACGGGCAACGGGGCATTCATGGGCTGGACTGTACCGGGCCGCGCACCGCACGGGTGCAAGGAAAACGCGGGTTCAGGGCGGCAGTGCCGCGCGCCGTTAGTCGGCCAGGAAGACGGTCAGCACGCCGGTGTAGCCATGCAGCTGCGCATGGGCGATCTCGCCGTTGGCGAAGAAGCCCACCAGCGGCACATCGCCCAGTCCATGCTGCACCCACTGCAATTCCGCGGACGCCGCCCCGAAGTGGGGGCCGCCGCGCCCGGTGCAGCTGACATACAGCGCGCCCGCCATGGTGGCGCCCAGTTCCTCGGCATCGGCGCGGATTTCCGTGCAGATGCGCATCAGGTCGCGCCGCGCGGCCTCCGGACTGCGCTCACAGAAACTCAGCAGTTCCCCTTCCCGCAGCTGTTCGGCCACGGCGACGCCGCGCCGCGCCGGGTCCAGGCCCACCAGGTGGCGCACGCGCACCTCCGGCCCGTAGTCCCGCCGCGCCCCTGGGGCATCACTCAGGCCGACCAAGGTGCGGCGGAACAAGGGCATGGCCTGCCGCAGCGTGGTGGTCTCGCCGGTGAAGGCGGGCAGCTTCAAGTCTTCGAGCAGGGCGTCCAGGGCGGGTTGCCCGTCCAGTTCAGTGGCCAGCGCGCCGTCGCTGCCGGTGACCCGGCGTTCGCGACCCAAGGGTTGGCAGCCCTGGCTCACCCGCGAGATCCAGCGCACGCCAGGCCGCAAGGCCAGCCCGGACAGGCCGCCTTCCACCACGCCGTCGGCAATCTGCACCGCCTGGCGGCGGCCACTGACCAGGCCGCCGAACACATAACCGCTGCTACAGCGCTCAGCCAGTTCGGCGATCAGGTCCTGCAGGTCCGGCGTGGCGCCATCGGCATGCAGCAGCAGGCTGCGGGCGTGACAGTCCTGCGGCAGGGGATGCCGGCCCGAGAAGACCTGCCACTGGTCGGCCGGCAGGTCGCACATCATCAGGGCCAGGGCAGGCTCGCCGAAATACTCGGCACCGCCGGCGCACACGGCCAGCGCCGAGGCGCCCACCCAGCCACAACCGGGCCAGCGCTGGCGCGCCTCGTCAAGCAGCGCCTCCGCCTGGGGCACATAGTCTTCGGTGAAATACAGGAAGCCGAGCGTGGGCGTCAGGTCACCGCGCTGCCCGTCGATCTGGGCAGCGGCGAGCGCCAAGGCCATGTGGGCGTCGGGATGGGTGGCATGGGCCTGGAAGAAGCGAGGCATGTACGGCCCTCGGGGTAGGCGGATAACAACTGTACGCCGGCGTTCAGGCGCTGCGCCCGCGCGGCTTGGCCGTCCGGGCCGCCCCTGGGGTCTTGGCCCCAGCAGCTGCGCGCGTGACGGAAGACTTGCCTGCGCTGGCGGGCTTCGTGGACTTGGTCTTGGCCGAAGCGGGCGCCTTGGCCGGTGCAGATGGCGGCGGCGAGGATGTGTCCTTGCCCGCACGCCGGGCCTTGGCCCCGCCGCCCTGGTCATGGCCAGGCTCGGCCGAAGGCCCTGCGGACGCAGCCGCCTGGGCGGCCTTGGCGGCCTGGTTCATGAGGTCGCCGGGCATGGCGGCCGCCTTGCGAAAGGTTTCGCCGGCCGCGTCCAGGCCTTGCTTGACCAGGGTGTTGTCCTTCATGGCCTGGGAGGCGATCTGGGTGAATTGCTGGGTCAGCGCGTTCCACCACTGCATCGGATCGACGCCCAGCGGCGCAGCCTTGCCGTCCTGGCCGTCCTTGTCGTCGTTGCCGTGAGGGCGCGCGGCGCCGGGCTTGTCGGCTCCGTCAGACCCAGCGGTGCCGGAGCCACCGTCTTTGCGGCCCTTGCCTGATCCGGACATGCCGGCGGCAGCCGCGTGTTCCGGGCTTGCGGAGGCATCGTCAGCCCCACGGGTATCGTCCGACTGGCCGGCTTGCGCAGCAGCGCCTCGGCCGCCGATGTCCGCACCCCCCGGCCGGGCGCCAGCGGCGGACCGCGCGCCGCCCATGGCGCCAGCGAAGTCCGGCATGGGCGGCATCTTGAGCCCCTGCTTGAGGTCGCCCATGGGCACGTTCATGGCGCTCAAGGTGGAGAGCGTCATCTTCTGCACCTCCAGGGCCTGGATGGTGGTGGCCAGCATGCGGGCGTTCTGCTCCAGCCAGAAGTGCACCGTGCGCAGCTCGTTGATGCGCTTTTCCAGCTCCTGCGGGTTGAGCGTCGGGGCGACCCACTGGTTGAAACCGGGGATGGCGGCGCCCGCGTTCTTGACCAGACCCTGGAGAAAGTCGAAACCGGGGACGAAGGCCCCGAAGCTGCTGTCGGACATGGCTGACCTCGTTTCACTGGTGCATGGCCGATCCTACGCTTCCCGCGGGACCAGCGGCCGGACCGCTCACGCGGCCCGGCAATAGCCTTACAAGGGCAGCCGGTTCAGGTCGGACCAGCCGGTCCAGAGGATCTGGATACCGATGCACAGCAGCACGAAGGCCATCAACCGCATCATGACCAGGGTGCCGACCTCCCCCAGGCGCATCAGCAGCCGGCCGCCGTTGCGGAAGATCAGGTAGATGACACCGGCCGTGATGGCCGCGCCGATGGCGGCGATTCCAGCGCCCATCACATAGGGCAGTGGCTGGCGCGGCAGCTGGGCGCCCAGGGCAATGGCCGCGGCAATGCAGCCGGGCCCGGTGGTGAGCGGAAACGTGATGGGGAAGAAGCTTCGGCGCACGATCTCGGCCTCGGACAGGTCCGCACTCGCATCCTCCGCAATGGCGGACTGCACTTCGTCCGTCTCCTCATGCCGCGTGAGCATCACCCACGCGCTGAAGGCCACCAGCAGCCCGCCAGCCACGCGCACCACCGGCAGGGAAATGCCGAACAGGTCCAGCACATAGGTGCCCACCAGCATGGAGGCCATGATGACCACCCAGCCGTTGATGGCGATCTGCCGCGACAGCCGCTTGAGCACGCGGTCATCGCCGCCGGCCGCGTCGATCACGATGGGCGCCACGCCCACCGGGTTGATGATGGGCAGCAGAGTCAGCGGCACCAGGAACAGGGCTTGAAGGATGGATGGCAGGTCGGCCAAGCGGAACTCCGGACAGGCGAAAAGTAGAGGGTGGGCAGTCGCTGAGTGGGCAGTGTGCCGCAACTGGCTCAGGGCCCGGGCTGGGGATGCACCTGGGTGACCTCGAAACCGTGCCGTCGCAACAACGCGGGCAGGGCCTGGGGGCCGGTCATGTGCAGCGCGCCCACGGCCACGAGCAGTGACTGGCCGCGCTGATGAAGCTCGGAAATGCGCGCCGCCAGATTGGGGTTGCGGCCGTCGTTCTCGCGGGCCAGGGCGGCGCGGTCGCGGGCGTCCTGGATGCAGTTGCACCAGTCCTCATAGCGTTCCAGGCGACGCAGGTCGCCGCGCTCCCAGGTGCCCACCAGGTCCTTGAGCATGCGCTGAAGCGGCGCCGGGCGCTCCAGCTGGCGCAGGCCGGAGCGCAGTTCATGGCGCGCTTCCTCAGGGTCCTCGGGCAGCAGGGCCGAGAGCTGGCCCTGCAGCGTTTCCAGGGCGATGACGGGCAGGCCACGGTCCCGCGCCCACTGGCTCAGCAGCACCTCCTGGCCGTAGCGCACATCCAGGCCCAGGGCGCGGGCACGCATGAGGGTGATGGTGCTGAGCTGCAACAGCGGATGCATGCTCGCCAGCGCCTGGGCCGGCAGGCACACGCTGCGGCCCTGGGCGGCCAGGCGCTTTTGCAGGCTCGCATCAATCGGCAGCTCGGGAATGTCGGGCATGGTCCAGGAGGCGGTATCCAGCGGGTCAAGTTCCAGGGCGACCGCGTCCACTTGCGCCAGCGCCGCCTTCAGCCGGGGGCCCGGCGAAATCCAGGCGGGCCGCCCCAGGTGAAGGCTGGCATGCAGGTAGGAGGTGTGGCCGTCGCGGGTCAGCGTCCACAGGATGCCGCGATCTCGCGCCTGGGCGTCCGCCTGGATCTGCGTGACCTCGGGCGGCGCTGCTGGACAGCGAGGCTCCGCGGCAGGGGCGGGCGCAGCAAAAGCCCATGCCGCCGGCAGCGCCAACAGGGAGACCAGGGCTCGCCGCAGGACGCGGACCGGATCGCACACGGCCCCGATGGCGCGTGCGAGCCAGGTGCCGGCGGGCCAGGGCTGCGGGGAGGACTTGTCGACGGTGGAATGGCGCATGGGGCCGCACGATGCCACAGTTCCGTCGCTCCCTAACCGGGTGGTCGAAATCCGATGGTCCGGCGTTGACGGACGTCGGGTTTGACGCGGTGCTCCGCTTCCAGCAGCTGCAGCAGCTCCTCCGGCAATAAGGGCGTGGCGAGGATGTCGGCCTGCTGGCGGACCGCCGCAAAATCGCCCAGCGTCAGCTGGTCCAGCGCTGCGAGCCGCTCGGCCTGCGCCGCGTCCGGCGGGGTACCGGCATCGAGTTCAAACAGGCGCAGCCGCTGCTCCGGCCGCAGCGGCAGGAAACGGATCTTGAAACTGAAGCGCCGCAGGGCGGCTTCATCCAGATCGTCGAAGGCATTCGTCGTGCAGATGAAGATGCCGGCATGGCGCTCCATGCCGGCCAGCATCTCGTTGACTTCGCTCACTTCGTAATGCCGCTCGGCGCGGCGACGGCTGCGCAGGAAGCTGTCCGCCTCGTCCAGCAGCAGCACGGCCTGCTCCTGGGCGGCGGCTTCGAACATGCGGGCCATGTTCTGCTCGGTCTCGCCCACGTACTTGCTCATGAGGTCGCTGGCCAGGCGGACCATCAACGGGCGCTGCAATTCGGCGGCAATGTGCTCGGCCAGCGCGGTCTTGCCACTGCCGGGCGGGCCGAAGAAGCACAGGCTGCCCATGCCGCGCCGGCGCAGCGCCTCGACGAGCCGGGGCAACTCGAAGCGGCATTCGTAGTGGATCAGGTCCAGCGCGTAATGCGCGGGCCGCGGGCGCTGGGCATGCGACGGCTCGCCGCGCCCCAGCGCCTTGTCGGCATGCGCGAGCTGGCGCTGGATCAGCGCTTCGTTGGCTGAGGCCGACCCGCCGTCGCCGGCCAGCCGTGCGAAGCGCACCGCCGTGCGCACCTGGGCCGGCGTCAGGCCGTTGCGTTCCGACAGGCGTTCGGCGAAGCCGTCACCCACCGGCAGTTCCGCCAAGGCCTTGCGCACCAGCCCAAGCCGCGCCCCTGGAGGCGGGCTGCGCAGCTCCAGGTGGTACTGGAAGCGACGCCGGAATGCCGGGTCGATGTGCTCGATGCGGTTGGTGACCCAGAGCACCGGCACCGGGTTGCTCTCCAGGATCTGGTTCACCCAGGCCTTGCCATTGACCGCCATGGGTGGCGGCGTGTCGATGGTGGCGTCCAGCCGGGCCATCAGGTGGGCGGTGTCGCCGCTGAGGTGCGGAAACACATCCTCCACCTCGTCGAACAGCAGGGCGACGTCGGTGCTGGCCTTCAGGAAGACCTGGCTGATCTGCAGCGAACGATAGCGGTCGCGGCCGCCCAGCGCATTGCCGTCTCGGTCGGCGTACTCGACCTCATACAGGGTCAGGCCAGCCTCGCGCGCGGCCACCTTGGCCAGCTCGGTCTTGCCGGTGCCGGGCGGGCCGTACAGGAGGATGTTCACGCCCATCTGCCGGCGCGCCACCGCATTGCGCAGCAGGGTACCGATGAGGTCCAGCTCCTCGGCGATGAAGTCGAAGTCGTGGCGCTGCAAGCTGCTGTCGGTGACGGGCCGGGTGAAGACGGCCATCAAATCCTGCGGATCCCGGTAGTCGCGCATCAGCACCGGTGGCAGCTGGTCACTGACCTTCATGAGGTCCGAGAGGTCGGTGATGTTGTGCTCGGCGACCAGGTTTTCCACCATGCCCACGCGCTCCAGCCGTGATCCGACGCGCAGGGCCTCCGCCACCTCGCGCGCCTCCACGCCGGCCACCTCCGCGATGGCGGCATAGGCCTCCTGCGCGGTATTGACCTTAAACTCGACCAGCGCGGCCCGCAGCTCACGCTGATAACGGGCCAAGGTGCCATAGAGCAGCAGGGCGCGCTCTGCGGCCGTGAGCTGCAGCAACTGGCCCAGCGCAGTGATGTTCCGCTGCACCAACGTGGATTCGGTGCGCAGCCCTTGATCGAGCACGTCGCAGGTGCAGGCGAGCAAGGTCAGCAGGTCCTTGGGCGCGTCCTTGACGTATTCATCGAGGTAGAAGAACAGCGTGCCTTCGGCAAAGGGGCCTCGCCAATGTCCGTGCCGGGCCAGGAAGGCGGCATCGGACAAGTCTTCATGGCCCGCCCACAAGGCATGACCCTCGCAGCGCCTGGCGAGATAGCTACGAAGACGAGCCAGCACGGGCCGTGGCCACGCCAGATGACGAGCCGTGAGGGAGAGCAGGCCGGAGAGGTCGCGCCGGGGATTGAAGCGATGGGCGTGGCGCACCGTGAGGGTCAACAGGAAGTGCGCGCACATGCGGTCCAGGACCGGGCTGGCTTCAAAGCCCGGGGAGACCAGGGGTGTCGACGCACGCTTGCCCATAGGCGTCAGGCCAGTCGGCTCCTTGCATGCCCGTGAACCGGGCGCCGTTTCATCTTGGCCCAGCGCGGATGTGGGAGCAAGCCCCGAAGGGGCTACAGAAGAGAAATCCCGACGGGGCGCGGGAGAAAATCCCTGTGGGCCTATAGGGAAGCGAGCCCGAGACGGGGCTGCGGCAGCAGCGGTGGCCGCCGGCTGCTCAGTGAGACGAGCAGCTCCTGCGGCCAGCGCCAGTTCAGTGCATCACCACCGGTTGTTGACCCAGATTGGCGTATTGCGAGATGAAGGCATCCAGGTCATCGACATCCGGGCCTTGTTCGATGAGGGCTTCCACCCCTTCCTGGAATTGCTGCGCCAGTGCACCCTCGATGAAGATTTCCTTGCGGGTGAACTTGTCCACGATCTCAAAACCATCGCGCTGCAGGGGCGGGTGATCGTGGGGCATGTCGCTCAGCGACAGGGAGACCGGTACATCGAACTGGACGACGATGTAGCTGGGTGAGTCGTAGAGCATGTGCATAAGTACTCCTTCGTTGTAGGAGTTATGGCCCGACGCGCCGGTTTCAAGACCCCGTCGCTCCCAACCAGGCCATGACCCATGGTCGCAGAACTTCTGCTTCCCATCCCAAGCATTTGTGGTGCCAACCGCACATCCCAGGGGATAGTTCACACATACGTGCGGTGAATGGGTGCTTGCTTCTTCTCCAGCAATCGGAGGGCCCACGGGGCGGCGGCCGTGCCTGCATGTCGCGGCGCCGCCGGCCCTGGCGGCTAGCCTGTCGGCGCTGTCCCACACCGGATCGCGACCGTGTCCGTCAGGGCCTGCGCCCGCGGCAACACCCTTGCGGTGAGTGCGGACATCCCGGGTGACAATGCCGGGTGGATTTCGACCCCAGACGCATCACCCATGAAACTTGCTACCTACCGTGACGGGTCGCGCGATGGCCAGCTGGTGGTCGTCTCGCGCGACCTGAGCCAGGCCTGCTTTGCCACTGGCATTGCCACGCGGCTGCAGCAGGTGCTGGACGACTGGAACTTCATGGCGCCCCAGCTGGAGGCGCTGTCCCAGAGCCTGAACCAGGGCCGCGCGCGTCATGCGTTCAACTTTGACAGCCGCCAGTGCATGGCGCCGCTGCCACGGCCGGCGGCATGGCTCGCGGCTGAAGCTTATCCCGCGCATGGGGACGCCCTTCGGGAACGCGGCCTTGCCTGGCCGCAGCGCCTGAGCGGCCCGCTTATCCGCATGGGTGGGGCGGAGACCTGGCTGGGCCCGACCGACGCGCCCTCGCTGACCGGAGTGCCGGGGCTGGAGCCCGAGCCGCAGCTGGCGGTGGTGATGGGCGATCTGGGTGCCGATGCGGTGCCCTCGCAGGCGCTGGAAGCGGTGCGGCTGCTGATGGTGGTCAACGCCTGGGTGCTGCGGCCCGTTCAGCAGGAGGAACTGGCGCAAGGCTGGCCGGCGCTGCATAGCCGCCCGGCGCTGCAGTGCGCCCCTGTGGCCATCACGCCGGACGAGTTGCCGGGCCTTTGGTACCTGGGGCGGGCCGCCTTGCAACTGCAAATGCAGCGTAACGGGCGCAAGCAGCCGCTGCTGGACATGAAGGAAGGCATGGCGTGGAGCTTTGGTGATCTGGTGGCGGAAGCGGCGCGGCGACGGCCCTTGCGGGCGGGCACGCTGGTGGGCGCGGGCATGCCGGGCGGCGCGGCAGTGGTCACGCTCAAGGATGGCGACAGCTTGAGGATCGAATGCAAGGGGCCCGAGGGGGTCAGCCCGTTCGGCGCCATCGACATGGATCTGGCGGAGCCCGATGGGCCTGCGGCCGATGCGGCTGACGAGACGGATGACGCGGGTGATCGCAGCGCTGCGCCAGCAGGCAAGGGCAGGGACGCGACGCCCGATACGGGCGGCGACCAGGGAGCAACGGAGAGCGAGGCTGCAACGCCCGCCGCCGACGAAGGAGACAGTGATGCAACGACGTGAACTTTGTGCCTGGCTGGGCACGAGCGCGCTGGCGGCCCTGGCGGCGCGGCCGGCCTGGGCTTTCAGCCTGAACGAGACAGACGCCTCGGCGGGCATTCGGGCGGCGCTTGAGCGGGGCGCGAATGCGGCGCTGACCAACCTGGGCCGTACGGATGGGTTTTTGGGCAATCCGGAAGTGCGCATCGAGTTGCCGGGGGCGCTCAAGGATGCGGCGCGCATCTTGCGCGCCACCGGTCAGGGCCGGCGCCTGGATGACTTGGTGACGGCCATGAACCGCGCGGCGGAGCAGGCCATGCCCGAAGCGCGCCAGGTGCTGGTGAGCACGGTGCGCAGCATCTCGGTCGAAGACGCGGTCCGCATCGTGCGCGGTGGCGACAACGCCGTCACCCGTTTCTTCGAGGACAAGACGCGCGAGCCGTTGATGGAGCGCTTCCTGCCCATCGTGACCAAGGCGACCGAGCGGCAGTCCCTCGCCGAGAAGTACAACGCCGTGGCCGGAAAGGCTGCGGGTTTTGGCCTGGTCCGGCGTGAGGATGCCAATGTGCAGTCCTATGTGACCGGCAAGGCGCTTGATGGGCTGTACTACATGATCGGCCAGGAAGAGAAGAAGATCCGGCAGGACCCCATTGGTACGGGCAGCGCGCTGCTCAAGCGGGTGTTTGGCGGCTGAAGGAAGGGCGAGGCCGAAAGAGGGAGCTCGGCGCTGAATGGGACGGTCGAATGTGGATTCTGGCCGCGGCTCGTTTTTGACTCGACCTTGTAGTGGCGGGCTATCTCCGCTCCGACAGTTTTGGCTGGACTACGTCGACGCATGCTCGTTCGACGGCACCCGACTTACGCTTCAAGGCACCTGCTACAGCAAGCCGGCTTGAATCGCATGACCCCTTCCAGCCGACGCTGGGTGAAAACGCTGCTTCATTGCATGGCGGCGAGAATGCGACCTCTCGGATCGGCTCAGGATCGACGATCGATCTTGCGTCAATGCCCGGGAAACGGTCCGCGTGAGGAGATTTCACAAGGCCTCAGCCTGAAGCAGTCACCGCTGCGCGACCGACGTCTTCGCAGTGGGGGCAGTCGTTCAGCCATCGCCTCCAACCTACACTGGGCGCCATCGCCTCACTGCTCCGACCGCATGAAATCCGCCCAACGCCATGAATAGCAGTCACACGGAGGATGCCCTGGCATCCGGCGAGGCGGGCGTCCGCGCCGTCCTGTTGAAGCACTTGAGGGGTTTTCGCGTGCTCGCTGATGTCGTGTGCGAAGTCGCCGATGGGTCGGCCAGCTGGGCCGGTCCAGTACACCAGGGGCTTCTTCAGCGTACGACTCGAGACGTGAACGAGGTGCTGTGCGGTGGCGCCAGCGTGGCGTTCTATAAGGCGATCGCCACCTTGCGAGACCAGTCGAAGGCGCTCGACCACGGACCCTGGTACCGGTGCAGCATCCATCTGTCTGGGCGACAGGTGTCCTTCGCGTATGACTGGGAGGGCGCACCCTACGCCTCCATCAAGGACTTGCCGCCTACGTTGGATGGCCGTACTCCCTCGTTCGTCCTCCGGGATCGGTTTGACCAGGCGCTCGTGGACGAACTGTCGGACACGGACTTGGCCAATTGCCTGCTTTTCTATGTTCCGGCCCATATGCAGAAGGGCTTACCTGTCTCGCCACCGCTCATGGAGGTGTTTGCCACGCTCGAGTGGCAAACCGACGTCAACAACGGCGCCATGGACCAGTATTTCGCCCGCGATTTAGAGCCGATGACCGGACTGTCCAGGGCCGCTCTTTACGGATACACGTGGCTCGGTCTTAAGAAGCTTCAATGTCCGGAAGCTGCGGACCTGTTTGCCGAGTCGATCGGCTTGTACGCGCACTTCCATCCCCGCGTGGAAGCGGCACGGATTGCACTAGGCATCGACGTGCGACCAATGGCAACCGAGTCCGACATCATGTCTCGGTACTACGCCATGGCGTCGAATGTTGAAGAAGCGAGGTTGCGGTATCTGCGACAGAACGCCAAGGCGCTGGAGCAATAACGACGCGTCTCGCCGAACAGAGGGACGCCTTCGATCTTGGGAGGCTTGGCGAGCACGATGGGAACGACTGCTTCCAGCCTGAAGCAGTCACCGCTGCGCGAACGGCGGCTTCGCAGCGGAAGCGGACGTTCAAACGCCGCTCTCCTCAAGGCGTAACAACCTCCCGCCGCTAGGAGCGGCAAGCAGCTCTTAATCAGGTGCGCGTAAGGTCTGCGCGGCGAAAAAATCTCGCCACCGAATCGCACCCTCGAAATACTGCTCTGCGTGCGCGCGGCCGGACTTGGAGATAACAATGTCGTCGGCTGTGGCTGAAGGGGGCAGACCTTCTACTGCCGCGGCAATCCCTTCGACGTACTGCTTCGACAACAGAGGAATGAGCTCCGCAGGTGACCGCGCCTGAGCTTCGCAAACCAAGGTAGTGATGACTTCCGCGAATGTATACATGCCCTGCTCGTAGTCAGATTGAAGCGCCTTTACGTCCCGCATCTCGTCCCTCATTGTGGAAACTGAAGCAGCATCCTAGACAACTTTCTGCCTTGCGGCGAAGTCCGCTTCCAGCCTGAAGCGGCCATCCACCATGAAGGGCCGCTTCGCAGCACCTGAAGCGGACACCGGGTTGAATGCTTGGTGACTCGGCGCGGCCTCGGTCCGCCGATAAAGTGGGGCGCATGGCTGAGGATCAAGTTCGGCCCGCCACAGCCACCACTATGCGAGTTCTTGCGCCCGGGACTCGGAACTTCATCGACCGTGGGTCAGCTGAAGCTCGGCGATCAGACAGAACGATCGCATTCCTGCATCCCTGCTGCCAGCCCTACCGGCAGCGTTGGAAGTGGGCTTGGGCCACGACCGCCCCCACCCCACGGCTTGATGCTGTCATTCATTGGGACCTACTCCAGTCCCTTTCTGTACCCGACCGAGCTGTTGAGTACGAGGTCATCACGGGAGAACCTCCGCTCGGATGGACTTGGCCCATCAGCAGAGGGACGCTGATTCACCGCTTCGGGTGAATCCTTGGCCTCTGCCGGGTGGGAGCGCACGGGAAGGACACCAAACGACGGCACGAAGCCTGACCCAGACGACCGCGAAGGCCCTGGCGGGCCCCGGGTGAGCCCGGCCTTCCTACAATACCGCCATGACTGCCTCTTCCGTTCGCTACACCCGCGGCGCGGCCCTGCCCGCCATCCTGCAACAGCGCATCGCGGTGCTGGATGGCGCCATGGGCACGATGATCCAGCGCTACAAGCTGACGGAAGCCGACTTCCGGGGCGCCCGGCTGGCCGATCATCCCAAGGACCTGAAGGGCAATAACGACCTGCTGGTGCTGACCAAGCCGGAAGTGATCTCCGAGATCCACCGGCAGTACCTGGACGCTGGCGCGGACATCATCGAGACCAACACCTTCGGCACCACCTCCGTGGCGCAGGAGGACTACGGCCTGCAGCACCTGGCCTACGAGATGAACGTGGCCGCCGCCCGGCTGGCCAAAGAGGCCTGTGAAGCCTTCAGCACGCCGGACAAGCCCCGCTTTGCCGCCGGCGCGCTCGGCCCCACGCCTCGCACCGCCTCCATCAGCCCAGACGTGAACGACCCCGGCGCGCGCAACGTTGACTTCGACACGCTGCGCGCCGCCTACTACGAGCAGGCCAAGGGCTTGCTCGAAGGCGGCGTGGACCTGTTCCTCGTCGAAACCATCTTCGACACGCTCAATGCCAAGGCCGCGATCTTCGCGCTGGACGAGCTGATGGAAGACACCGGCGAACGCCTGCCCGTGATCATCTCCGGCACGGTGACGGATGCCTCCGGCCGCATCCTGTCCGGGCAGACCGTCACCGCGTTCTGGCATTCAGTGCGCCACGCGCGGCCGCTGGCCATCGGCCTGAACTGCGCCCTCGGTGCCGCGCTGATGCGGCCCTACATCGAGGAACTGTCCAGGGCGGCGGAAGACACGCCCATCTCCTGCTATCCCAACGCCGGCTTGCCCAATCCGATGAGCGATACCGGCTTTGACGAGACGCCCGAGGTGACCGGCCGCCTGGTCGGCGAATTCGCCAGCGCCGGCTTCCTCAATATCGCCGGGGGCTGCTGCGGCACCACGCCGGACCACATCCGCGCCATTGCCCAAAAGGTGTCGGCCTACCAGCCCCGCCGCTGGGGCGCCAAGCTGTTCACGGAGCTGGTGGCGGGCTGAACCTGCCCCTCGTGCCGGCCGGCGCAGGAACAGGGGGCCGCGGCGGCGCCGGTCAGTAGAGCTTGAGCAGCGCGTCCATGTTCACGCGCAGCTTCACCTCGTGCGGCGCCAGGCTCGCGCTGATCGCATTGGCCGGCAGCCGGGTGTCCCGGATGACCGGCGCGGTCAGCGGCGTGCCACTGCGGCCCACCAGCGCAGCCACAGTCGGCTCATTGGCACTGTGGCCGCGCTTGAGCACCATGGCCTCCTCGCCACTGGCCAGCCGCACGAGCGAACCCGGCGGATAAAGCCCGATGGCCTTGATCAGAGCCGCCCCGGCCTCGTCGGGTGCCTGGTGCTCGTCCAGGTAGACGGCGCGCGCGGCTTGAGCCGCCGACAACGCCCGGCGGTTGCGCCGGGGGCTGATCCGGGCACCATAGACGTCGATGCGGCGCAGCAGGCGGGCCATCAACTCGCCATCAGTGCGGCCGCCCAGCGGGCCAGGGCCGGCTTCGTGATGCAGCCGCACGGCCACCAGCCAGGCGTCGTCGTCCACGCCCATGCGCTGCAGCAAGGCGGCAGCTTTGTCGCCGTGGCCCGCCAGCGCCTCACGCTCGGTGGGCGCGAGCAGGCCCGGGCTCATCGCCCACTGGTCCTGATGGCGGCTGATGCTCAGGTTCATGGTCAGCGCCGCCAGGGTCAGCTGCCGGCGGCGGCCTTCGCCCCACCCCAGCTGCCGCGCCGTCATCTCGGCCATGACCACGGTCAGCAGGGCATGGCGGGCGCTGTAGTCCAGCGGCTCCTGCCCGGCATCGTGGATCAACAATGCCAGCGACGGGTCCGGCTGGGGATGCAGCCGTGCCAGCACCCGGTCCAGCAATTGCGACAGGCGCACCAGGAAGTCCGGCCGCTCCGGGTCGCGCAGCAACTGCTGCGTCTGGGACTGCAGGTCGCTCCAGGCGGCGGTCTCGCTCACTGGCGCCGGGCGCCCGGTGCGCTCGGTGCGCAGGTCGGCATGGAAATCGGTCTGTGCCCGGGCAAGTGCCGCCAGCGGCGCACCTTGCAGCATCATCGTGTCGAGCTTGTGGGCCAGTGCGCGCTGGTACTCGCGCGTCTCGTGCACCTGCACAAAGGGGCCACGGGCGATCAGATCGCGCACCTGCGGGGTGTCGGGCAGCGGATGGCCGGCGGCAAAGAGCAGATGGCCCGCCGCGTCCCGCAGGGAAAAGGACAGGGTCTGTCCTACCCGCAGGCTGTGAGGAGGTAGTTGGACGAGTTCCACGGCGGTGGGGGCACGTGTTGGCGACGCCCCGTCGGGCTCCCTCTGCCCGGATGCGTCCCCTTCGTGCCAAAGTTGTCGTTATGGTGATGTTGTCGGCCAGCATACGCCGAGCCTGAAGTCGGGGAAGCCCCTGCCCCCTAGAAACCGGGGCTGGACCGGTAGAATGCACGCCGTTCCGAGGAGCGTTGCGATGGGCCCTTACTCTCAGGCGCCCGCCAGGCTCGGAATGACGGCCGCGCGGCACCGCCGGCCTGCTCTGACGACAACGACGCTCACCGACCCATGTCTTTCCAGGGGTGGCGGTGAGTCGCGCGGCCCTGGGTGTTCCCGACTCCTTCGAGCTCTGCCATGTCCGCCAGTTCTTCGTCTCAAGCCCCCGCGTTCCCGTCCGCTTCGGCCGTCCCGGTCTCGCCGATGAAGCTGTCCGGCCTGGAGCCGGTGCACATCGGCGCCGGCACGCTGTTCGTGAATATCGGCGAGAGAACCAACGTCACCGGGTCCAAGGCGTTTGCGCGGATGATCCTGAACGGCCAGTTCGAGGAAGCGCTGAGCGTGGCCCGACAGCAGGTGGAAAACGGCGCCCAGGTCATCGACATCAACATGGACGAGGCCATGCTGGACAGCAAGGCCGCGATGGTGCGCTTCCTCAACCTGATCGCCTCGGAGCCCGAGATCGCGCGGGTGCCCATCATGATCGACTCGTCCAGGTGGGACGTGATCGAGGCGGGCCTCAAATGCATCCAGGGCAAGGGCATCGTCAATTCCATCTCGCTCAAGGAGGGCGAGGCGGAGTTCCGGCGCCAGGCCCGGCTCATCCGGCGCTATGGCGCGGCCACTGTGGTGATGGCCTTCGACGAAACCGGACAAGCCGATACGTACGCCCGCAAGACCGAGATCTGCAGCCGGGCTTACCGGATCCTCGTGGAGGAGATCGGCTTCCCGCCCGAAGACATCATCTTCGACCCCAACATCTTCGCCATCGCCACCGGCATCGAGGAACACAACAACTACGCCGTCGACTTCATCCAGGCCACGCGCTGGATCAAGCAAAACCTGCCCGGCGCCAAGGTGAGCGGGGGCGTCTCGAATGTGTCCTTCAGCTTCCGCGGCAATGAGCCGGTGCGCGAGGCGATTCACACCGTGTTCCTCTATCACGCCATCCAGGCGGGCATGGACATGGGCATCGTCAATGCCGGCATGGTGGGCGTGTACGACGAGATTCCGGCCGACCTGCGCGAGCGGGTGGAGGACGTGGTGCTCAACCGCCGCGACGACGCGACCGAGCGCCTGCTGGAAGTGGCCGAATCAGTGAAGGGCGCCGCCAAGGACGACAGCGCCAAGCTGGCCTGGCGCGCCGGTGACGTGGATGCACGCCTGTCGCATGCGCTCATCCACGGCATCACCGATTTCATCGTCGAGGACACGGAAGAGGCCTGGCAGGCCATCCGCGCCCGGGGCGGCCGCCCGCTGCACGTCATCGAAGGCCCGCTGATGGCCGGCATGAATGTGGTGGGCGACCTGTTTGGCGCCGGCAAGATGTTCCTGCCCCAGGTCGTCAAAAGCGCCCGGGTGATGAAGCAGGCCGTCGCGCACCTCGTGCCCTACATCGAGGAAGAAAAGCGTCAGCTGGCTGCTGCGGGTGGCGACGTGAAGCCGCGCGGCAAGATCGTCATCGCCACCGTGAAGGGCGACGTGCATGACATCGGCAAGAACATCGTCACCGTGGTGCTGCAATGCAACAACTTCGAGGTGGTGAACATGGGCGTCATGGTGCCTTGCCAGGACATCCTCGCCAAGGCGAAGGTCGAGGGCGCGGACATCATCGGCCTTTCCGGGCTGATCACGCCCAGCCTCGAAGAGATGCAGTACGTGGCGGCTGAAATGCAGCGGGACGACTACTTCCGCATGAAGAAGATCCCGCTGCTCATTGGCGGCGCCACCACCAGCCGCGTGCACACCGCGGTGAAGATTTCGCCGCACTATGAAGGGCCGGTGGTGTACGTGCCGGACGCCTCGCGCTCGGTGGGCGTGTGTTCCGAGCTGCTGTCCGACGAACGCGCCGCGCGCTTCATCGACGAGCTCAAGGCGGACTACGACAAGGTGCGGGACCTGCATGCCAACAAGAAGCAGGCCGCCCTGGTGACGCTGGCGCAGGCCCGGGCCAACAAGCAGCAGCTGGACTTCGCCGGCTACCGCCCGCCGGTGCCGCGCTTCATCGGCAAGCGCCAGTTCCGCAACTACGACCTGGCCGAACTGGCCCAGTACATCGACTGGGGCCCGTTCTTCCAGACCTGGGACCTGGCCGGCCCGTTCCCGGCCATCCTGAAGGACGAGATCGTGGGCAGCGAAGCCCAGCGCGTGTTCAGCGACGGCAAGCGCATGCTGCAGCGGATCATCGAAGGTCGCTGGCTGACGGCCAGCGGGGTCATGGGCCTGTACCCGGCCGCGCAGGTCAATGACGACGACATCGAAATCTATGCCGATGAATCGCGCACCGAGGTGCTGATGACCTGGCGCGGCCTGCGCATGCAGTCGGAGCGCCCTGTGGTGGACGGCGTGCGACGGCCCAACCGCGCCCTGGCGGACTTCATTGCGGCCAAGGGCACGGTGCCGGATTACATCGGGATGTTCGCCGTGACGGCGGGCCTGGGCGCCGAGAAGAAGGAGGCCCAGTTCGTGGCCGACCTGGACGACTACTCCGCCATCATGCTCAAGGCGCTGGCGGACCGCCTGGCCGAAGCCTTTGCCGAGCGGCTGCACCAGCGGGTGCGCCAGGAGTTCTGGGCCTATGCGCCCGACGAGGCCCTGAGCAACGACCAGATGATCCAGGAGGCCTACCGCGGCATTCGTCCGGCGCCCGGGTATCCGGCCTGCCCTGACCACCTGGTCAAGCGCGACCTGTTCAGCGTGCTGCAGCCGCAAGACATCGGCATGGGCCTGACGGATGCCATGGCCATGACGCCGGCCGCCAGCGTCAGCGGCTTTTATTTCTCGCATCCGGACGCGACGTATTTCAATGTCGGCCGTATTGGCGAGGACCAGGTGGCGGACTGGGCAGCCCGCATGGCCCTGGACGGCAGCGCTGCGAAACGGGCGCTTGCGCCGCTGCTGGGCTGATCCAGCGTGCAAGCATTGTTTCAGAGCGTGACGGCGGTCGGCCGCTCACGCGCTTGAGGCGTTTCATGTCTGTGAAGGATGGGCACCACGACCTTGTTCCCGGCCAATCGGGGCGATGACGGGGGCGCCGGCGAGGTTTCAGCCGTTTACAAAAGCGACGGTTGGGAATTCGCCCCACATGTAACAGCGTGGCATCCTTCGTTCATACCCGCAGAGGGACCCCTTCCAGGGGCCTGGGGAACAACCATAAGAGGTAATCATGGCGATGAACAGCAACATGAAGATGATCGCCGGCGCTGCCGGTGCCGCAGTGCTGGTGGCAGCGGCCTACATGGCCGGCAGCCACCGCGCCGCCGCCCCGCAAGAGCCGGAGACCGCAGCGGTCAGCACTGGCGCCAATGCCGCCGACGAGGCGCGCGCTGCCAAGATGGCCGGCAACGACGCCGTGGCACCCAAGAGCAACCATAACCAGCAGCGCTCCGGCGACAACGGCGGTTATGCGGGCAATGGCAGCAACAACGCCGTGGCGCAGGAGCCGGCGCGCCTGTGCGCCGAATGCGCCACCGTACTGTCGGTGCATTCCGAGAACCGCGAGGGCAAGGGCACCGGCATCGGCGCCGTGGGCGGCGCAGTGGTCGGCGGCCTGCTGGGCAACCAGCTGGGCGGCGGTACCGGCAAGAAGGTGGCCACCGTGGGTGGTGCCGTGGCGGGCGGCTTCGCCGGCAACGAGATCGAAAAGCGCACCCGCGCCAGCACCGTGTGGGTGGTGAAGATGCGCAATGCCGACCAGACCGTTCGCACCATGGAGTTCAGCCGTGACCCGGCCGTTCACAACGGTGACGTGGTCAAGGTCAGCAACGGTCAGCTGGTGCGCCAGTAAGACCGGAGGCAGCGGCGCGGCCCAAGGTCCGCCGCTTCTTTCATGCGCCCTGCGCCAGTGGACAGGCGCGCACCATCACCCCGCGCTGCGACAGCACGCGGGGTTTTTCATTGGATGACGATGTCGCGCAGGGGCTCGCCCGCGGTGCGCATCCGGTGGGCCTCGCCGTAGGCGCGCTCCAGCGTCCGCGTGAAGCGGGGCGCATCAAACAGCGGCAAGGTCTGGCGTTCGGCCTGCAGCTTGTGCCGCATGGCAGCGAGGGAGGCTGGCGCCAGTGCCAATCGAACGGCGGTTTCCACATAGCTCGCGGCATCCGTGGTGATCAGCTCCGGCAGCCCCACCGCATGGAGCAGGCTCGCCGCCATGCGGCCGCAGAACGACTGCCCTTGCAGGGTCAGTACCGGCAGGCCCATCCATAAGGCATCGCTGGCGGTCGTGCCGGCGTTGTAGGGCAGGGTGTCCAGGAACAGGTCGGCCATCTGCAGCCGCTCCAGGTAGAGCTCACGCGTAGCCCGTGCGGCGAACACCAGCCGGTGGGCCCCGATACCCAGGGCATCCGCATGGCGGCGCAGGTGCGCGGCCGCTTCGGCGTCTTCTTCCAGCACCCACAGTACCGAGCCGGGCACCTGACGCAGGATGGCGGCCCACAGCGCGAACATGCCCGGCGTGATCTTGCTGGGATTGTTGAAGCAGCACAGCACGAAGGCGTCGTCAGGGAGCCCGAGCTCGGAGCGGCTGGTGTGCTGGGCCGGATGCGGGCGCTGACGGTCGTTGGCTTGATAACTGGGCAGCACCATCAGCCGCTCGTCGTAGCAGGCGCGTTGCTCGGGGGGCACCAGCACGGGGTCTGCAATGAGATAGTCATACAGCGTGGTGCCGGAGCTGCCGAGATAGCCCAGATACAGCACCTGCACCGGGGCGGCGCGCAGCGCAAAGATGCCGCTGCGGGCGCCCTCGGTGAAGCCGGTCAGGTCCACGGCGACGTCGACGCGCAGATCGCGGCAGGCCTGCGCAATCTGCAGGTCCGACAGATGCGCCACATCCATGAAGCCGTCCACGGCGCCGCGCAGGCGCTGCTGCATCGGGTCGGCGCTTGCCGCGCCATAGTTGATCGCCAGCACCTCGAAGCGTTCGCGGTCATGCAGGGCCAGCACCTCCGCCATCAGGAAGGAGACGGGGTGCGTGCGGAAGTCCCGTGAGATGTAGGCCACGCGCAGTTTGCTGCCGGTGTGGTCCCGCCCTGGTTGCACGGTGGTCAGGGCCGTCTGGGCGGGCGGCGTGGCGGCAGTGCGCAGCCACAGGCGCGCGGCCTGCTGGTGCGCTTGCGGGTCATCCACCAGGTTCTGCAGGATCAAGGGCTGCACCATCATCTTCTGGTCGGCCAGGCCTGCGAGGATGGCTGCAACCCGCCTATCGAAGTCTTGCCAGTCGTAAAGATGCATGGCGGTGTACAGGTGCAGCCCAGGCAGCCAGTCCAGGTCAGGACGCAAGCCTTCCAGCTGCCGGAAATCATCCAGCGCTGGTGAGAAGTGCCGGGCCAGCAGGTGCAGGTTGGCCCGGTTGTGCAGCGGCTCCACGGCATCCGGCTTGACCTGCAGCGCTGCATTGAACGATGCCAGGGCCTCGTCGGTGCGCCCGGATTGCTTCAGGGCGATGCCACGCAGGTTGTGCAGTTCCGGTTCAGCGGGGAAGCGCTGCACCAGGGCGGCGGTGGCCTCGGCGACTTCGGACAGCCGCCCAAGGCCCAGCCAGAGCCGCAGGCGTTCGATATGGGGCTTCGGATCCGCCGGCGCGGTGTCGATGGCACAGTCCAGGGCCACCAGGGCGGCATCCACGGCGCCGGTGGCGCTGTAGGCCTGCCCGAGCGCCACATAGGCGGCGGTGTAGGCCGGGTCCGCGGTGATGGCCCGTTCGTAGGCGGGGATGGCGTCGCCCGGCCGGCCCAGCTCGTTCAGCGCGACACCCCAGTTGTAGGCGCTACGCGCATCGTTTGGCGCCAGTTGGCTCGCCGCCTCGAAACAGACGCGGGCACCCTCCCAGTTGCCCGCGCCGGCAACCAGGTTGCCCAGCCGCAGATACAGCGATGCTTCCTTGGGGAAGCGACGAGTGGCGGCCATGAGCCAGTCGGCCGCTTCCTGCGGACGGCCCGCGCGCTCCAGGGCGGAGGCCAGCAGCGGGTAGGCGTCGGCGTAGCCGGGCTCTTCCTTCAGCACCGCCTCGAAGGACTTGGCCGACTCGGCCCACTGGCTGCGCTGGAAGGCGGATGTGGCGGTCTTGAGCGCCGCCTGGGCGCGTCGGTTCTTGGGCAGGGGCATGGCGGGCAGATTCAGACGACGCGATCACGCCATGGTAACCATGGCATGGCTAACATCCGCAGGCGGATCGGCGGCAGCCACCCAGTGGCGGATCCGCGGTTGCCCCGAAAGGGCTGCCCGGCCCGGTACCGCCATCCACGCCTTTGTTCCCCTTCGCCGGCCCGTCAGGAGCGCCCATGCAGCCCACGTCTTCCTTCCAGGTTCCCGCCCTGTTCCATCTGGCCTATCACGTGCACGACCTGGATGCCGCGCGCGCCTTCTACGGCCAGGTGCTGGGGTGCAAGGAGGGGCGAAGCACCGACACCTGGGTGGATTTCGACTTCTTCGGCCACCAGATCTCCCTGCACCTGGGCGAACCGTTCAAGACGACCAATACCGGCCGGGTGGGGGACCACCTGGTGCCCATGCCTCACCTGGGTCTGGTCTTGCCCATGGCGGCCTGGCGGACGCTCGCGGACCGGCTGGTGTCCCAAGGCCAGTCCTTTTTGCTGGAGCCGCAGATCCGTTTTGCGGGCCAACCCGGCGAGCAGGCCACCATGTTCTTCCTGGATCCGTCGGGCAATCCCATCGAGGTCAAAGGCTTTGCCGCCGTGGAAGGGGTGTTTGAGACCTGACCCAAATGCCAGCCGCATCGACCGCGCTGGCGTTTCCGGTAAGTCGCGGGTAAGACGCTCGCGACGACCATCCGCACTCCTTTGATTCGAGGCCGAGACCGTGACCGTGACTGCACCTCTCCTGACCACCGGCGCTGCCGTGATCCAACGCGCCCCACGCGCACAACGGGCGCACGCCTGGCGCCGCGTGACGATCACGGCCATGCTGACCGCCAGCGCATGGGTCGCCGCCACACCGGCGTGCGCCCAGGAGCAGACGGATGCCTCACCCGCAGCCAGCAGTGCCGGCGGCTCCCGGTGGGGCCTGGGCCTCGCCGCTGGGGTGCGCGAACGCGCCTATGCGGGCGCGGACCGCAAGTTCAGTGCGCTGCCGTTGCTGTTCTACGAGAACGACTGGCTGCGCGTGGCCGGGGCCACGGCCGAGGCCAAGTTGCTGAACTACAGCCTTTCGCCGACGCAGCGGCTCACCGGCGGATTGCAGCTCAAGTACGCAGCGGACGGCTACAAGGCCAGCGACTCGCCCACCTTGACCGGCATGGCCGAGCGCAAGGGCGGCCTGCTCGGCGGCGTGGGCCTGGGCTGGCAAAACCCGATCGCCCAGGTGAGCCTGGAGTGGTCGAGCGACCTGTCGGGACACAGCAAGGGCCAGCGCCTGCAGCTGCAGGTGGAGCGGCGCTTCCAGTTCGGGGCCGCCAGCCTTTCGCCGCGCCTTGGCGCGCAGTGGATGGATCGCAAGTGGGTGGACTACTACTACGGCGTGCGCGCCGACGAGGTGCTGGTCGGGCGCCCCGCCTACGCGGGTGAAGCTGGCGTGGCGCTGGAGGCAGGGTTGCGCCTGGATTACGCCATCCAGAAGCGGCATGTGGTCTTCCTGGACGTGGGCGTGACCCATCTGCCCAAGGAAGCCACGCGCAGTCCCATCGTCGATCGCAGCAATGTGCCGCGTGCGCTGGTGGGCTACCTGTATCGCTTCTAGAGCCCGGGTGCATGAACCGGATCGCCCTGGTCGAAGACCACGCCCGGCTGGCGGACCTGGTGCGGCAGGCCTTGCAGGCGGCCGGCATCCCCACCGATGTCTTTCCATCCCTGGAGGCGGCCTGGCGCGGCCTGCAGGAGATTGACTACGGGGCGCTGGTCGTGGACCGCGGCCTGCCCGACGGCGACGGGCTGATGCTGGTCAAGCGCCTGCGAGGGGAGGGCCGGGCGACGCCCTGCCTCATGCTGACGGCCCGTGACGCGCTGCATGACCGCGTGGACGGGCTGGAGTCCGGCGCTGACGACTACCTCACCAAGCCCTTCCCGATGGAAGAACTGGTGGCGCGCGTGCGTGCCTTGCTGAGACGGCCAGCCGCCTGGCGTGCGGCACTGCCGGCGTATGGTGACATTCATCTGATACTGGACGAAGGCCGACTGGGCTGCGGCGATGAGGCCATTACGCTCTCTCCCAGCGAGCAGCAGATCCTGCTGTCGCTGGTTCGGCAGGAAGGGCGGACGGTGCGGCGCAGCACGCTGGAGGCCGCGGCCTGGGGCTTGTCCGAAGCGGTGACCCCCAACGCGCTGGACGTTGCCTTGCACCGCCTGCGGCGCAAACTGCTCGGTGTGGGTTCGCGCCTGCAGATCGTCAACATCCGGAACCAGGGGTATGCACTCCGTGAAGACAGCGCGTCCCTGTAGCTTGAGAGCTCGCCTGCTTGTGATGTTTGTCGGTGGCATGGTGGCCAGCGCGGCGGTGATTGCCCTGGCGGTGGCGCTGATGGCGGAATCCTTCAGCCACCATGTGCTTACCACGGGCATTCGGCGCTGGGCCAAGGAGATTGCCGAGCATGTGCGGCTGGACGACCGCGGCCGGCCGGTGGGCCTGGACGAGGCGCATATCGAGCCATGGCTGTTTCGCAACCTGTCGGAGGAGATGACCCTGCGCATCGTGGACGACCAGGGGCGGGTGGCCTACAGCTCCGATCCGGGCGCCAACGCTGTGGCGCTGGCACCCCAGGGGCGCCGCTTCGATGCAGCGCTGAAGGTCTTTGCGTTTGAACGCGACGGCGTGGCCATGCATGTGGCCACCACGCGGGTGAACCATGCGCATGGAGCGTGGTGGTTTCAGCTGGGCATCAGCGACCGCATCGTGCTGCGCATGCGCGCTGCCTTTGGCGCCCCGGCGTTGCTACAGGGCGTGGCAGTGAGTTGCGTGGCCTTCCTGATGCTGTTTTTTGTCACGGTGCACCTGACGCTGCGCCGGGCGCTTCAGCCGCTGCGCGCTGCCTCAGCGGAAGCGCGCCGCATCACGCCGCGAACCTTGGATGCACGTTTGGACGCCGAGGTGCACCCGCGCGAGATCCGTCCGCTGGTGCAGGCCTTCAACCAGGCGCTTGATCGGTTGCAGCATGGCTTTCGGACGCAGCAGGAATTCCTCTCCAGCGCCGCGCATGAATTGAAGACGCCGCTGGCGTTGATGCGAGCCCAGGTGGAGCTGGGGCCGGACGATGAGCGCCGCAGGTATCTGCTGGAGGATGTGGACCGCATGGCCCGTCAGGTGCAGCAGCTGCTGATGTTGGCGGAGGTGAGCGAGCCGCAGAACTATCGCATCGAGGCGATCGACCCCCGCGCAACGGTGCAGGAAGTGTTCGACTACATGGGACGTGTGGCGGACCGCCGCGGTGTGCGGCTGGGCCTTCGCGTGGCCGACGACCTGCGCCAATGGCAGGCGGACCGAGGCGCCCTGTTCACCCTGCTGAAGAACCTGCTGGAGAACGCCATCCAGCACAGCCCGGCCGGTGCCGTGGTCGCCCTGACGGTTCAACGCAGCGGTTTCGCTGTGCGTGACGAGGGGCCGGGCGTGCCTCCGGAGCACCTGCCCCGGCTGTTTGAGCGCTTCTGGCGCGGGCCGGATCGGCGCGAGGAGGGCGCCGGGCTGGGGCTGTCCATCTGCATGGAGATCGCGATGGCGCACCGCTGGCGGCTGACCGCCCGCAACACCGGCCGCGGGCTGGAGATGGTGGCGGAAGTGGCGCCGGCCATGGCGGAAGGCGTGGGTGCTGGTCACGACGCCGCAGCGATGGTGTCGCCAGCGCCAATCCGGGTGCAATCCACGTCGCCCGGCAAGGCCATGTTGAACGCGCTGTTCTGACGACCAGGCCGGCACGCCAGGCGCCCGCCCAGAGCCTGCGTCCGTCTGGGACGCTGACTCTGGCGGCGCAGCGAGCCAGGCTCAGTGGCCGGCGGCTTCCTGGATCAGCGCAGCCACCTCATGCGGATGCGAGACCATCAGAGCGTGAGAGCCGTTCTTGACCACGACGGTCTTCTTGGACTGGGCACGTTCGGACATGAACGCCATAGCCTGCGGCGGAATGTTCAGGTCGCCCGTGCCGTAGATGGACCAGCTCGGCACCTTCTTCCATGCCGGGGCCGGCGCGGCTTCCTTCAGCGCAGCGGCGCTGACCGGGCGCTGGGTGGCTGCCATGGCCTGTGCCTGGGCCAGCGGCACATCGGCGGCGAACTGCTTGGGGAACTTGTCTTGCTGAACGTACAGGTCTTCACCGCCATCGGGCAGCTTCACCGGGGCGGCGAGCGTGGGCGGCAGCGTGGAGCCTGGGAATTTGCCGGTCAGGTCCAGCGCGCTCTCACCCTGGTCGGGCGCGAAGGCAGCCACATACACCAGCGCCTTGACGTTGGGGACGTCGTTCGCAGCGGCCGTGATGACGGCGCCGCCGTAGGAATGGCCCACGAGCACAACCGGGCCGTTGATGGACTTCGCCAGGGCGGCGACATAGGCGCCATCGCTGGCCACGCCGCGCAGCGGGTTAGCTGCGGCGACGACGGTGTAGCCCTTCTTGGACAGGTCGGCCACGACGCCGTTCCAGCTGGACGAGCCGGCGAAGGCGCCGTGGACCAGCACGATGGTGGGCTTGGGGCTGGCGGCCAGGGCGTGGGCGGCCAGGCTGAAGGTGCCGATGGTCAGGAGGTGCTTGAGGATGTTGCGCATGGCAGGTGCTTTCGAGTGCGGGTCCCACAAGGGGAAGAACCGAAGGCCGCCGGGACGCCGGACGGTCGCGCCGCCGGTGTGCCCGTTCGGGGCATTGGAGGTCGTCAGCTTAAGGATTCGAGGCGTCGAGGTCGTCGCCTGCTCGGGCATTCATGTCATACCCCATGCGGGGCAGCGAGCCTGTTGCCGCTGGGGCTACTCCCTCCCGGGCAGTGCTCGCCGCCACTGAATGGATTCCGCCACATGGGCCGGTTGCACGTCGCGTTCACCGGCCAGGTCAGCCACTGTGCGGGCCATCCGCAGCACGCGGTGATAGCTGCGGCCCGACCAGGCCAGGCGGGTCGCGGCCTTGTGCAGCATCGACTCGCCCTCAGGGCTGAGGTGCAGGTGGGTGTCCAGTTGGGCAGAGGGCAGCAGGGCGTTGATGCAGTCCTGGCGGTTCAGGGCTGTTTGCCTGGCGCGTGCCACGCGCTCGGCGACGGCGGCAGTCGGCTCTCCTTCAGCAGCAGCCGCCAGCACCTGTGGGGGCAGCATCGGCACTTCCACCATCAGGTCGATGCGGTCCAGTAGCGGCCCGGAGATGCGGCCCTGGTAGCGGTCCACCTGCTCCGGCGTGCACCGGCAGATTTTGGTGGGATGGCCCAGGTGGCCGCAAGGGCAGGGGTTCATGGCGGCGATCAGCTGGAACTGCGCCGGGAACTCGGCCTGATGGCAGGACCGGGCGATATGCACGCGACCCGTCTCCAGCGGTTCACGAAGTGCCTCCAGGGCCATGCGCTGGAATTCGGGCAGCTCATCCAGGAAGAGCACGCCGTGGTGGGCCAGGGTGATTTCTCCCGGGCGGGGCGGAGAGCCGCCACCGATCAATGCGGCGGCCGAGGCGCTGTGATGGGGCGAGCGGAAGGGGCGCTGACCCCATTGCGACGGCTTGAATTGCCCGTTCACGCTCAAGAGCGCTGCCGATGCCAGGGCTTCGGCTTCCGCCAGCGGAGGCAGCAGCCCGGAGAGCCGGCGCGCCAGCATGGACTTGCCGGTGCCCGGCGGCCCCACGAGCAGCAGGCCCAGGCCTCCCGCGGCAGCCACCTCGAGCGCCCGTTTGGGGCCGGCCTGGCCTTTGACGTCGCGCAGGTCGTGGGGCTGCTCCGGGCCGGTGGGCGGTGCGGCGGTGACGCGGGTGAGTGCTGCGTCGCCCTGCGGCTGCAGCGCCTGGACGATGTCCAGCAGATGGCCTGCTTCCCTAACCACCAGCCCCTGCATCAGGGCGGCCTCTGCGGCGCTGCCGCGTGGCAGCACCAGTTCACGGTCCAGTCCGCTGGCGCGCAGGGCCAGTGCCATGGCCAAGGCGCCTCGCACCGGGCGCAGCTCACCGGAGAGTGCGAGTTCCCCGGCGCATTCCAGGCCGGGCAAGCGTTGTGCATCGAGCTGACCGCTGGCGGCTAGCAAGCCGAGGGCGATGGGCAGGTCAAAGCGCGCGCCTTCTTTCGGAAGGTCTGCGGGCGAGAGGTTCACCGTGATGCGTTTGTTGGAGGGGAACTCCAGGCCACTGCTGTGCAGCGCGGCGCGCACGCGCTCTCGGGACTCCTTGACCTCTGTGTCGGCAAGGCCCACAAGTGTGAAGCTGGGGAGGCCGTTCGCGAGGTGGACCTCGACGTCTACGGCGGCGGCGGTCAGGCCCGTGAGGGAGCGGCTGTGGGTGACGGAGAGCGACATGGATGGCGGGTAAGTGAGGCATCCAGTCTCGGATGACGCACTGCCGTCGGTCCATCCTGCGCGAGGGGGCCGCCGGAAGGGGGAGGGGCGAATCCCTTGGAGACGCCACTCGTGCGGGGAACAGACAAGTCCATCCACCGATCCATGATCGACGCGGTCCAACCGGCGGCCCTTCGGATCGCTGTGTAGGGTGCCGCCATCCCGACCGTTATGGCCATCGCTAATCGCGTCGCGCGAGCTGTTGCGTGGTGTGACCTTCGACTGAGTGGAATCGTCTTTCTAAGCCTAGCATTCAGCCATTGAAAAACTTCCATTGATCATGGCTACGACTGCCCTTCCTTCGCACGCGTATTTTGAACACTTTGGTGCAGTCCGCGACATTCGCTTGTACATCAAGGGTGAGCCAGTCAAACGTGACGACGGTTCTATCCAATGCGCTGAATTGGTCAAGCGGCTTGCTGGAGCACCGCGTACACAGCCGAATAACTGGAAGAAGGGTTCGGAACTGACGGCCAATTTGATCGGTTCTCTGGCGATCGGAACGCCTATTGCGAGCGGATGGAACGCCGACAATTTCTACCCCAACGGCGTTTCGGGGCAGCACGCTGGCTTCTTTTCTGGCGTGGTCAAGGACAAGAGTGGCGCTGTCATCGGCTTTAAGATTGTTGAGCAATATCGCGGGGTCACCGAAATTGTCGAACGGGAGGTGTACTTCGACCCCAAAGCACACCGTAAGCCCGACACCTATTTTCACAACGGCACCAGCTACGCGACTATCCAATGGTGAAGACACTCCTGGTTAGCTCATCTCTTCTGATGGCCCACACTTTTGCAACAGCTGTGCCCCCGCAACCCTTCGCCTGCCCAACCGAGCTTACGGGCACGGAGCAGCACGCCAAGCTGATTCCTGAAGGATGGCAAGCAGCAGTGCAGGACAGCGGACCCAGGCACACGCTCAACGGGTTCATGGTCAACCTTGGGCCGGTGAGTAAGGCCGATGGATCAATCTACGACGACGTCAAAGAATCGACCGACACGAAAGGCAATGTCACGTCGCGCCTGATCTGGAACGTCAAGGCGCTGGAGGATCCTTACGCGGTTTGTGCGTATTCACGGACGTCGCTGGTGTTGACTCGTCCCCTCAAGGGCTACAGCGAATGTGTAGCCACAAGCCGCAGAAGCAGAGACACACAGTTCCAGATGGTATCGGTGGTCTGCCGCTAACGGCGATGAAAGCGGCAGACTCGGCGCAATGCTCGGCAGTCGCGGACGGCCTGGCAAAGTTTGCCGTCCAAGAAGCTGGTTGGCCGCACGTGGTCTGCACGTGGCCGGCAAACCCGTATTGATGTCAGCTTGCCCGTTCAGTGCTTCAGCTGGCGAATGAATTTACCCTTTGCGCTGTATACGTCCATGTGCCCAGCGTCCAAGGGATACAAGCACCTTTTTCCGTCGATAACTGCAAGCTCGACGGCTATGCGAATTTCTCCGTCGCGAGCGTCGAGCAAAGAGAAGTGGCATTGCACTTTGGGTTGAGTACAGAGCGAAGATGCTCGGTGCCTACTCTGACTGAGAAGACGTTCCTGCAGTTCATTCCTCGTCCCCCCATGCTGAGAACTGAAGCAGGAGAGGCCTTCGGCGACAGTTGGTCCGGCCAAGAAGGCAACCAGGAGTCCAACGCAGGCGACACGCATACAGACCCTCCAAGGAGCGCGAACTGCAAGTCTAAGGATATGCGATCTGCGGCCAGAAGCGCCCCGGCTTTGGACTGACCCCAGAAGTTGCAAATACTTCAAGGGGGCAGTTCAAATCTGGGGCGGTTCAGGCGCCGTTGGGGAAGGGGCGGTGTCATCTGCAGACGGCGCTCTCCATCCGCAGCAGCACGCCCGGCGCAGCTCGGGAGATCACTGTGCACTCCTTGTATCCCGTCAGTGGGCGAACGAGTGCCTGAGTTGTCGCGCGGTATAGGCAGACCGCATAGGGGTCTTTGAGCGGGGCGACTCTCCAGGTCAAGGTTTCGGTCGTCCAGCCTTTCGCATCTCGGGTCGTCGAATCCCTGTCGTAGATGGCGCCGTCAGACTTGGAGGGGGGGCCAAAGTTCACTCGGAAACCGGTCAGTTCGTGAACAGGGTAAGGAACCGCCGTCATCGCCGTGAATC